>Ga0137366_10005014_pt1 | contig 10386 bp, 8 predicted proteins | sample SagtaG_8_FD_104938 | JGI IMG/M metagenome (GOLD analysis project Ga0137366, IMG submission 104938) | Vadose zone soil microbial communities from Sagehorn Ranch, Mendocino, California, USA - Sage1_L_60_16 metaG | ecosystem: Environmental > Terrestrial > Soil > Vadose zone | place: USA: California... | reverse complement strand
GTCGGTCGGCCCGTTGCGGTGCTTGGCGACGATGAGGTCGGCCTCGCCCTTGCGAGGAGACTCGGGGTCGTAGAGGTCCTCGCGGTAGATGAACATGACCATGTCGGCGTCCTGCTCCAGGGCTCCAGATTCGCGCAGGTCCGAGAGCATGGGCTTCTTGTCCGACCGCGCCTCGGTCTGGCGGGAGAGCTGCGAGATCGCGATCACCGGGACCGCCAGCTCCTTCGCCAGCAGCTTCAGGGCGCGCGAGATCTCGCTGACCTCCTGCTGGCGGCTCTCCACCCGCTTGCTGGGCTGCATGAGCTGGAGGTAGTCGACGATCACCAGGCCGAGCCCGTGGCGCTGCTTGAGGCGGCGGCACTTGGCGCGCAGCTCCATCATGGTGATCGCGGCCGAGTCGTCGATGAACAGCTGCGCCTCGGCCAGCTTGCCGAGCGAGCGTGTCAGCCGGGTCCAGTCCGAGTCCTCCATGCGCCCGGTGCGAAGCCGTTGCATGTCGACCGAGCATTCGGCGCACATGAGCCGCTGGACCAGCTCGGTCTTGCTCATCTCGAGAGAGAACACCACCGTGGGGACGCCGGACCGCACCGAGGCGTTCCTGGCGATGTCCAGGCCAAGCGTCGAGTTGTGCGTGGGTAGCATCGACCGGCTGGCGAGGTAGAGATGAACGGGACTGTCGACCTCGACGCACCGCACCGGCACGCTGGGGACGGGCTGCACAGCGGTGATGAGGCGCTTGCCGGTGCGGCCCGGACCCTTCCGCTCCTTGTGCATCAGTCGCTTGCGCTCCAGCCGGAAGACCTCGTCGGTCGTCGAGAACGTGAGGGTATAGGCCGTGGAGGAGGCCTCTGTCCGTCCCTTGACCGGTTTCAGGACAAGGGAGCAGCGGTAACCGAGACTCACGATCAGTTCACAAGTGTCCTCGGCAAGACGCCGCGAGGTCACGCTGAACTGTACTGCTCCGCTGCCGTTGACGGTCCCATCGGTGTCGAGCAATCCAGCCAGGAGCGAACGTCGTTGCACCTCCGAAGCCCGCAGGTAGATCGTGGGGATGTGCTTGTTGTCCAGGACGCCTAGGCTGCGCAGAATCCCCTGCACTGTGCCGTGATGGTTCCGGCATGCTTGGCACTGCGTCATACCGCTGGATGGCTTCCCACAGTCAGGACAGGTAGGGGGCTGAACGGGGGGCGAGACAAGGCGTGCCCGGCCTCCGCATGACCTGCCACACGTACGAACCTGGGAGGTCTGCGGGCGGAACTGCTTGCCACACACGACACAGGAACGTTGTTCGACTGGGAGACGCTCAGGGAGGCGCAGGGTATAGAGCAGCCCACCTCTGGGCACGACCCGCAACCCATCTGTCTCCATGTGGACGACGATCTCGGGGTCGGCGGTCGTGATCCTCGCACTCGCCGCGTAGCCGTCTCCTAGCCATACCCCGAGCGCATAGGGTGGCAACGGCAACTCCTGCTCGGGCAGATGAAGCGGCCTGGTATTGACCACGGCGTGGTTCAACCGCCGCTCCATGCCGTTGCAGCGAAGCGTCGCGAGAATCTCCTCCGTGGTCTTGACCGAAGGGAAGGTCCGTTGTGTCCGGGTGCCGTTGTATCGCCGAGCGGCTGCCCATGCCGACTTGCGTGACGCCCGGGTCTCGGTCAGCCATTGGTGTTGCGCGTCGGCGACGATGACGGTTCCATCCGAGAACTCGACCTCGTAGCAAGGTCGGCCGTACATGACATCGGTCGCTGCGACAACGGTTGTCGGCTTGCCGTCCGCACCGATCAACTGGTCCCCGAGCTCGACGTCGCCCATGGTCGTCCAGCCGGTCGGGGTGGGGAGCGGTGTATCGAGGGCCAACGCCTTCCCGACCGCCGGCCTGGCGGCAACGATGATCAGGTTGGAGGCCTGCAGCCCGGAGGTGAGGCGGTCCAGCTCGGGGAACCCGGTCGCGACGCCGGTGATCTCACGGCTGTCGTTGTGGAGGCGCTCGATCGCCTCCAGGGTGCTGGTGAGGACCTCGCGCAGGCTCTGGTAGTCCTCGGTGACGCGGCCCTGGGCGACCTGGTAGACCCATGATTCGGCGAGATCCACCGCGCGCTCGGTGTCCTGCGGCGTCTCGTACCCGAGCTGCACGATCCTGGTGCCGGTGTCGATGAGGCGGCGCAGGATGCCGGCCTCCTTGACGATGCGCGCGTAGTAGCCCGCGTTGGCGGCGGTGGGCACGCTCGACACCAGCGTGTGCACGAACGGCGCGCCGCCGACGTCGGCGAGCTCGCCGCTGCGTCGTAGCTCTTCGGCGACGGTCACGGGGTCGACCGCCTGGCCGTGGGAATAGAGGTCAAGGACCGACCGGAACACCGTGCGGTGGGCAGGCCGGTAGAAGTCATCCTCGTGCAGGAGCTCGAGGACCTCGGCGATCGCATCGCGCGACAGCAGCATCGAGCCGAGAACCGATTCCTCAGCTTCGACGTTGTGCGGGGGAACGCGCTCGTAGGTCGGGGAAGCGTTGGGCCGAGGGCCTCCGTCAGGGACGGAGCGCATGGCCATAGGGTCGAGCCTCCTTACGCTTCCTTGGCTACGCGGGCACGACCTCCACGGTCATGTTCGCCTCGACCTCCGGGTGCAACCGGACGGTGACGCGATGGGGGCCTGTGTTCTTGATGGCGGTGTCGAGGTGGATACGGCGCCGATCGATGCGGGTCCCGCCCGTCTTCGCGACCGCGTCGACGATCTGCGGTGTGGTGATCGAGCCGAACAGCCGGCCTTCCTTGCCGGCCTTGGCTGGGATCACGACCCGGAGCGACTCGAGATGGGCGGCCACGGTCCTGGCCTGCTCGAGATCGGCGATCTCTCTGGCGATGCGTCGGGAGCGGATGCCCTCGGCCTGGCGCACCGCGCCCGGCGTGGCGAGCCGCGCGAGGTTGCGGGGCAGCAGGTAGTTGCGCCCGTAGCCGTCGGCGACCTCTACGATGTCGCCCGGGGCACCGACGCCCCGGACCTCCTGGTTGAGGATGACCTTCACGTCGTCGACCTCGCGCTAGCGGATGGTGTATGGAAGCAGCGCCATCTCTCGGGCGTTCTTGACCGCCGTCGCGACGTCGCGCTGGTGCTGGGCGCAGTTCCCCGTGACCCGCCGGGCGCGGATCTTGCCGCGGTCGCTCATGAACTTCCGCAGCAGGTTCACGTCCTTGTAGTCGATGTAGTCCTGCTTGTCAGCGCAGAACTGGCAGAACTTGCGCTTGGGCTTGCGCTGGAACGTGCTCTTTGGCATAGAGCCGGTTACCTCCTCACCGGCCTCGGCCCCCTTGGCCTCGGCCGGTCCTCACTCGTCTCGAATCATTCGGGTCCATGGTGCTCGGTCCTGGGACGGGCCGCCGGTGCTGTGACGAACGGCCTCGGGACCCTGGGCGAAGGCAAGGTGGCCTTCACCCAAGGTCAGCGAGCCAACCCGCGCAGCGGTCATCGACGGCACTCGATCAGAACGGCGGTTCGTCGTTGAACTGGCCGCTGTTTCGTCCGCCGCCCGCGGCGTTGCCGGAGCTGTCGGACCAGTCACCACCACTACCACCACCACCACCACCACCGCCGCCGCCACCACCGCGAGAAGCCCGCTCCACCTTGGCGGTCGCGAACTTCAGGCTCGGGGCGACCTCATCGGCCTCGACCTCGGTCACCGAGCGCTTCTCGCCCTCGGGCGTCTCCCAGGAGCGCGTCCGCAGGCGGCCCACCACGACGGCACGGCTGCCCTTGGTCATGGACTCGGCGACGTTCTCAGCCATCTGCCGCCAGACGTTGACCCGGAAGAACGAGGTCTCGCCGTCCTTCCAGTTGTCCCCGTCACGGACTCGCGGGGTGACGGCCAGTCGGAAGTTGGCCACGGCCGCCCCGTTGGGCGTGAACCGTAGCTCTGGGTCGTCGGTCAGGTTGCCGACCAGGATCACTTGGTTATCGGTAGCCACTCGAAGAACACCTCATCGCACATCCCGCGCCGGCACGCGGCCGGACACGAACCGGTAGAACGGGCCGCGGATCGATCCGGAACCCTGCACCGAGGTGCGGGGAGGCGCGGACCCGCGGGCCAGCGGGGAAGGAGACGTTGCCAGTCGGCTGATCAGGCGGCCTCGGGGCGGACCACCTTGTGCCGGATCACCTCGTCGGCCAGACCGAGCACTCGCGAGAGCTCGTCGACCGCTGTGGGTTCGGCTTCGAGCACGACCACGGTGTAGTAGCCCTCATTGATATGCCGGATCTCGTACGCGAACCGGCGCTTGCCCCAGTGGTCGATGTTCTTGATCTCGCCACCTCGGCTGCTGACCGTGGTCAGAAACCTGTTGACCGCCGCCTTGGCGTCCTTGTCTTCCAGGCCGGGGTCGAGAATCAGCATGACTTCGTAACGGCGCATGTCACCTCCTCTGGACTGAGCGGCCCCCGGCGGTCGGGAGCAGGAGCGTGAAGCCGACCGAGGGTAGCAGCCGACCGTTGTCCCCGGCAACGCGCACGGCCACCGCCCTTGGCGGGCCATCGCCCCGGCACCGCCCCGCAGGTGGATTCCGGATGATCACCCCAGCCATACCCGCAGTTTCCCACCACCCCCCGACAGTCACAGACGGTTATCCCCACCCCCCCTTGCGGGGTGGCAAGCCGACTCGCCATCCGGTCGCGCCCGCGAGGGCGCCATCCGCCCCGCCGGCGGCTCGCCACGCCCACGTGCGGCGAGCGGAGCGGGACGGCGAGCCCTCCGACCTCCTAGCCAGGGGTGGCGGGAACGACCTCGGGACCTTCTTCGGGGACGGTCTGCTCGACCTTGGGGGCACCGGCGCCAAAGGCGCGGACGGTCAGGACGCAGGCGGCGACCAGGAGGAGGTTGCGGCAGGTCAGGACGCTGATGTCGACCCAGTCGAGGTGGCGGAGCTGGGAGTAGCGGAAGGGGAATTCGAGCTGGCTCAGGACGGCGGCGGCGGCCAGCGTCCACATCGCGCGACGGCCCAGGCGCCGGTCGGCGAGGCCCGCGACGGGGGCGGCCAGCCAGACCAGGTACTGCGGAGACAGCACGCGGGTGGGCAGCACGAAGGCGAACACGCCGATGGCGAAGGCGCCGGCCCAGTCGGCGGGGCCCAGGCCCCGACCTCCGGACGCCGCCGAGCGCCGCCACACCAGCCACGCGGCCCCGACCAGCGCCGCGGCGGTGGCGACGGTGGACGCGAGCTTCATCGCGCCGGAAATGTCCGATTGGAGATCATACGCGCCGAACCCGTAGGCCGAGCGCGCGGTCACCCCGAACGCCAGATGGGCAAGATCGATCAGATTGGCGGGCAGGCTCTCGATCTGGACCCCCCGCCGGATGTGGTAGAGCAGCGAGCCGATGGTGCCCGAGGCCGAGATGATCAGCGCGGGGACCAGGGTGACCGCGAAGGTGACCAGGAACGGCGGCACGGTGCGCCGCAGCGACCGCCGCCATCCCTCGGCCGGCACCAACCCGAGCACCAGCAGGGGAGCGAGCACGGCGGGGAAGAGCTTGGCCGCGGCTCCATAGCCGAGCGCGGCCGCCGACGGCCCCGCTCGGCCCTCCGCGGCAAGCGCGGCGGCCAGCAGCACGCACACGGCGGGGATCAGGTCGAAGCGCAGCACCAGCAGCGGCCCGATCACCACCATCCCCAGCGTGTAGGCGACGGGGATGCGGCGCCGGCCCCGGTCGGCCGCGCGGGCGAGCCGCCAGGCGGCATAGAGCCCGAGGGCGTCGACCAGGATCATCTCCAGCGCGAAGGCCATCCGGTACCCGGCGCCGGTACCGACCACCAGCGCCGGCATCAGCGTGAACGGCACGCTGCCCGGCGGGTACTCGATGGCCACGTCGCGGTAGGGAAGCTCGCCCTGGAACATCCGCTCGACCTTGGCCCCGTAGGCGCGGACGTCTCCGTAGACGCCGGAGGAGTACAGGCGCGGGTTGAGCGAGATGACCAGCAGCAACAGGCGCGTGACGACCCAGAGCCACACGAATGCGGGGATCACCCGCCGTACAGACCAGCGTGGCTCGGATCGTTCCCGAGCGGTCAGCTCGGCGGTTGCGGTACGCACTGCCATCGCTATCCGGTGTCGTTCGGATCAGACGAGCCTAGCTGATTCCCCTGGATTCCCTGGCTCGTCGAGCCCGGGCCTTGCGACAGGGTGGTCGTCGGGATCGAGAAGGTCGAGGTCGGCGCCGGCGGCTGGGTCGTCTGCGGCGGCAGCGTATGCCGCGTGACCCTCGGCGGAGGGGCGACGGTGGTCGTCGGGGTGGTCGTCGCCGACGTGGTCGTCGAGTTCAGCACGATGCCACTCAGGGTGGGCTGCGGGAACGGCAGCGGGGCCAGGTTCCTGGTGGCCTCCAGCATGAACCGCTTCCAGATGATCGCGGGCAGCGACCCGCCGGTCACCTCTCGGATTCCGTGGATGTTGACGAGCCGGTGCGGCGGCTTCTTGGGGTCCTTGTTCTCGTAGCCCATCCAGACCGAGGTGACCAGGTTCGTGTCGTAGCCGACGAAGCGGGCGTCCACCGAGTTGCTGGTGGTCCCGGTCTTGCCGGCGACCTCGCGGTCGGGAAGGCGGGCGGCTGTCGCGGTGCCGCCCTCGATCACGCCGCGCAGGGCCGCCGTGATGGTGTTGGCGATGTTCGGCTGCACGACCTGCGTGCCCCTGCCCTGGTGCCGCTCCACCACCCGCCCGCTGGAGTCGCTGACCTTCTCGACCATGTACGCCGGGTTGTGGACGCCCTGATTGGCCCAGGTCCCGTAGGCCGACGCGAGCTGGAGGGTCGAGACGCCGCTCGCGCCCAGCGCGAGCGGGACCACGGGGTCCAGGACGGGCTTGCGCTCGGAGGAGAAGCGCCCGTCCTCGATCACGTCGGCCAGCCCAGTCCGCATCCCGAGGTCGGCGACCCGGTTCGGGCCGACCTTGTCGATGAGCTGCACGTAGACGGTGTTGACCGAGTGCTTGGTGGCGTCCATCAGGGTGATGTCGCCATAGCTCTCGGTCCCGAAGTTCGTGTACTCGTGACCCTGGACCTCGAACTTGTTGGGGCCACGGAAGACCGAGTTCACCGAGTAGCCCTCGTTGAGCGCCTCCTCCAGCACGAAGGGCTTCATCGTCGAGCCGGCCTGCCGCCTGGCGTCGGTGGCGTAATTGAAGGGCTCCTTGGCGAAGTCCTTGCCGCCGTACATCGCCCGCACCGCGCCCGTCTTGGGGTCGAGCGCCACCAGCGAGGCCTTGGGATCGCCCCGCTCGTTGAGCACGCTCCGGACGGACGCCTCGGCCTCGTGCTGCATCGTCAGATCGATCGTGGTCTGGACGCGGAAGCCCTCTTGCGCCAATCGGGTGGCGCCGTATTTGTCCAGCAGGTACTGGCGCACCTTCTCCAGGAAATAGGGCGCTTTGGATTCGGCGATTCCGCTGGAGGGCACGGTCGAGCTCTCGCGAACCGGCGTCTTGATGGCGGCGTCCGCCTGCTTCTGCGTGATCCAGCCCCGCTCCACCATGACCCGCAGCACGAAATCACGCCTGGCCTTGGTCGAGGTGAAGTTCGGCTTCTTCGAGTAGAACTCCGGCGCGCGGATCGAGCCCGCCAGCAGGGCGGATTGGGCGAGCGTCAGCTTCTTTGCCGGCCGGTTGTTGAAGAAGGCCCGCGAGGCGGCGTCGATGCCGTAGGCGCCCTTGCCGAAGTACACGGTGTTCAGATAGAAGCCGAGAATCTGGTCCTTGGAGTATTTCTTCTCCAGCTTGACCGCGATCACGGCCTCTTTGAGCTTGCGGAACAGGTTTCGCGAACGCCCGACGCTCGGGTAGGCGTTCTTCACGTACTGCTGGGTGATGGTCGAGCCGCCCTGGCTGACCCCTGCGTTGCGGAGGTTGGCGAGGGTCGCGCGCAGCATGCCCTTGTAGGAGATGGCGCCGTGCTTGTAGAAGTCGCGGTCCTCGGCCGCGAGCACTGCCAGCTGCATCGTCTTCGGGATATCGGAGAGCGGCACGATGCGGCGGTTCTCGCTGGGGGAGAGCGTGCCGATCTCGGCGCCCTTGCGGTCCAGGAAGACGGTGGTCTGGGCGGCAGGGACCTGGTCGAGGACGGGGACTTTGGCGAACGCGTAGACCAGACCCACCAGCGAGCCGGCAATGACGGCAAGCATCGGCACGATCAGCCACAGCGCCCAGCGCAGGACCCGCTTCAGGCGGGAGCGCTCAGGGGGTGGCGCGTGGCGGGCCGCTCGCGAAGGGTGAGGGGCTCGCGACGGCGTAAAGGTGGGCGGTCGTGCGGCCATGGCCGAACGACTCTACCGTAGCTCAGCGGAAAGGCCGAAACGGGGCGGCCGGCGGTGGGAAGCAGACCGAGCCGGACCGATCAGCCGGCGTGCCTGCGGCCCAGCAGATAGCACTGGGTGAGGTGGTTCCAGAAGCATTCGGTGCAGACCTCGACCACGTAGCAGGCGCACTCCTCGACGGAGCGGTGCAGGTCGGCCAGACCGTCGCTGGGCCAGACCCTGCCGGAGAGCTGCCGCAGGGAGTCCCCGAACACGTAGGTCACGTGGACGAGCGAGTTCTCGGCGCACACCGGGCACGGCGCCATGGTCGCCTCGCCGACGTTGCGGGCGGCGCGCAGCAGCTCCGGGTGGGCGTCGCAGACCTCTTGCCTGGACAGGCGCCCGCCGCGGAGGTCCCGCAGCGTCGCCCTCTTCACCAGCGTGTAGTCGACCAGCCGCATGCTTCTCACGTTCCGAGCAGGGAGTCGGATCAGGGGGAGCCCCCCGACCGCGGCTCCAGTTTACCCATGGGCCCAGCACAACAGAACGGTCGGCACCACGATGCCCAAGCCGCTTGACACCCAAGCCGCTTGACACCCGAGCGGGGCCGTACCTATCGTGGCGATACATCGGACCGATACATTCGCCAGACGATGGCCACCTTCCGGCCACCAGATGGCCACGTAGGGGGACGTGCTCGTGCTCGAGCTAGCAGTACTTGGGCTCCTCAAGGAGGCACCGATGTCGGGCTACGAGCTGAAGAAGCAGCTCAGCGTCAAGCTCGGCGCCTTCTGGAGAGTCAGCTTCGGATCACTGTACCCATGCCTCAAGCGGCTGCTCGCGGACGGCGCGCTCGAGGTCGAGGAGAACCGCTTCACCTCACGCAAGAAGCACGTCTATCGCTTGACCGAACGCGGCGAGCAGGTCTTCCTCGAGCTGCTCGAATCGGCCGACGTCCACGACCTCGAGCAGGACCGCTTCTCCATGCGGCTGGCCTTCTTCCGGTACCTGCGCCCGGAGACGCGGCTCGACCAGCTCGAACGACGCCGCGGTTACCTGCAGGAGCGTCTGAGCCACCTGCGCGCCTCGTTGCGCGCGGTCCGCGACCGGCTCGACGCGTACACGCTCGAGCTGATGGACCACGGGCTGGACGAGCACGAACGTGAGATCGCCTGGCTCGATCGGCTGATCGCCGCGGAGCGCGGCTCCGCGGCCGGCGACGGCCGAACCGCCGCCAGGTCCCGTTCCACCACCCTCCAGGTCGACCCGGTCCGGGAGGGCTCTGGGCTCGCGGCCCAGAACGCAACCGTCCCGCGCGATCCTCGCCTGCCGACTCAGGCCGGTCAGGCCGCGCCGACCCCATAGAGGAGTAGCGATCAGGAATGGCCAAGATACGCGTCGCGATCGTCGGCGTGGGCAACTGCGCGTCATCGCTGGTGCAGGGCGTTCACTACTACCGTGACGCCCAGCCGGGCGACGACGTCCCCGGTCTGATGCACATCGAGCTCGGGGGCTACCACGTCAGTGACCTCGAGTTCGTCGCGGCCTTCGACGTCGACGCCAAGAAGGTCGGGCGCGACATCTCCGAGGCGGTCTTCGCCAGCGAGAACAACACCATCCGCTTCGCCGACGTGCCGCCGCTCGGGGTGGAGGTCCAGCGCGGTCCGACACTGGACGGGCTGGGCAGGTACTACACCGAGACCATCAAGGAGTCCGAGGCGGCGCCGGTCGACGTCGTCGCCGCGCTCCGGCGGGCGCAGGTCGACGTGCTGGTCTGCTACCTGCCGGTGGGATCTGAGCAGGCGGTCCGCTACTACGCCGACGCGGCGCTCGAGGCCGGCGTGGCCTTCGTCAACTGCCTGCCGGTGTTCATCGCCGGCACACCGGAGTGGGCCGAGCGCTTCACCAAAGCTGGTCTGCCGATCATCGGCGACGACATCAAGTCGCAGGTCGGCGCCACCATCGTCCATCGCGTGCTGGCCCGCTTGATGGAGGATCGCGGCATCACCATCGACCGCACCTACCAGCTCAACTTCGGCGGCAACATGGACTTCAAGAACATGCTGGAGCGCGACCGGCTGGAGTCCAAGAAGATCTCCAAGACCCAGGCGGTCACCTC
>Ga0137366_10005007_pt1 | contig 10394 bp, 6 predicted proteins | sample SagtaG_8_FD_104938 | JGI IMG/M metagenome (GOLD analysis project Ga0137366, IMG submission 104938) | Vadose zone soil microbial communities from Sagehorn Ranch, Mendocino, California, USA - Sage1_L_60_16 metaG | ecosystem: Environmental > Terrestrial > Soil > Vadose zone | place: USA: California... | reverse complement strand
CGCGGCGAGTTCCTCCCACTCTCCGGATCTATTTGCATTTAGATTGACTATTCAATCTCAGGTCCCTCTCAGTCGGGAACAGGCCTAACGTTGAATTCTCTGACTTCTATGGTTGTGATTGCCAAGTTGCGGCGGGGACAGGCTCCAGCTTCCTAACGTGAGAGGTTGCTGAGGTTGAGCGGCTTCTTTGCAGATGAGTGCACTACCGGTTTCCCATTCACCTTGACCTTATTTCGGCGCGTTTTTCACGTTATCAATCTTCCAGGCGCCGCCTTCTTGTATAAGACTGACCCTCACCCTCGGATAACCCTCATCGAAGGTGACGATAGCCGAAGCTGTTGCGCCTCTGATCGCAACATTCGATACCACAATATTCTTAGTCGTGACAGCGCTGTCTTCCTGTGTTTGCAGAAAATAATCCGCGTCAAAGCCTTCCCCCTCCGGCAGTTTGTCGTTTCTTTCTATTACCCGAATAAATCTCAAAGTAACATATTTCTTCAAGGTAGCCTTCCCCGCCTTCAGGGGGTCAACATTACGGCTCATGGAATGGACATACCATTTGTAGAACTCTCTAAGTACGATCTCGGGAGGGCGCTCAGTTGTGGAAGACGTCGTGTGTTGGGCTGCGACTGACATGCTGCAGAGAGCAACTATCAGAGCGCAGAACAAGATTATGTTTCGTAGTTTCATATTTCGTTACTCATGGCGATCCCACAGGGACGGCTCATGCTCTGCCAATGTGCAGGTCGGGAAGGGCGGCTTGCCCCGCTTCAAGTTAGAGTGCCACGCAACGTAGTTCATCACTCAACCCTGAGCGGGTAGAAGCTGGCGATCCAATTCCCAGCCAAACTCTAAGGAATGATGCAGTTTTCCAACTCAACGTAACCCCTCAAACCATCACCAAATCCGCGGACAGTTCCTTCAACAACCGCTTCTTGTCCACCCTTTATTTCAGCTAATCGCGAACTTTGTGATTTGTTGAAATAGCATCGTGTATGAGCATAACCTGCCGCCGGGGAATGAAAGGTCAGGGTAATTCTGCCGTTTTTCACAATATCAATAGAATTTACCGTGCCGTTGACGCGAATTCTTTTCCCACTGTACATCTGATTGGCGCGAACTTCATTTCCTTCGAACTCAATGACCAATTCACCTGCGTTAACAGTTTCTGAAGGAGCATCTTGAGGGTTAGTTGGCTCCGTAGAAGATTGCGTAGCCTGCTCCGTAGCAGCGGCAGGTTCTCTCTCGATGCTCAATCCTTGATCGGTAAAGCTGATCTTGTCTGGCGATACACCGGTAACGGCTTGCAGATTTAACCCGGCGAGTTGTTGGCTGACCTTCAATGTTTCAGCACTATTCAATTGCTTGGCTTCCTGATAGGTAGCGAGCGCAAATCCCGTGTAAAGCACGAGGGTTTCATACATCTCTTGTTTCTGTCGATCGGAGACGCCCTTAAAAGCATCGCCTTCGACCAGTGCGCCGGCGATTGTGTCTCGCAATTGCAGCATCTGCGGGTCGGAAGGCTGACCCGCGTCGTGATAGATGCTCGCATTAGTGGCGAAGAAGAAACTCAGAGCGAGCGCTAGATCGTTAGGTTTGCCTGCTGCACGCGCCCCCTTGTCAAATTCCTGCAACAACGTCTTGAGTAAGGTGAACACCGTCTCGTTGTTAGGATCCGGCGGTGCCGCAAACAGGTTAGCTATTTCACGCGTCTTGAGTTGCGTACCGGTCGAACGAAATCGCACAGCGTTGTCGTTGAGTAAAGCAGTGGATTCATGTACGGCGGACGGCCTCGCCGTTGCACCCGGGTCCGAATGTCTTGCCCCCAACCGATTCTCCAGCCGACGCCACGCCAAGCGATCCATTACGATGTTTGTGATCATCGCGCAGGCAGGATTGTTCCAATTGCCGCCGAGACGGTCCGTGTACTGGGCCAGAACTGGCCCACACATCAGCACCAAAGTCAGCAACAAACAACAGCGACTCGAAACGACCCTTGTCTTAGCCATTCTCTTTTCTCCTGACATGACGAGTAAAACCTAGTCTCCTTCACCCCGTGTGGGCGTGGCCCTAACGCTGAAAGCGTTGGCTAGTTTCAGGCCAGGGTTGCTTCAACCCTGGGCTAACGTTCATCGATTCGATCTAACTCTGAAAGAGTTCGCCTCGGAGCCTGAAGCGCACGTTGGCCAACACTTTCGGCGTTACAGTTCTTTGGTTCTGTAGGCCCAGGGTTGCAGCAGCCCTGGGCTGGAATTAGCCAACGCTTTCAGCGTTAGTACATACCTAATCGGCGATGACCCACCAGCTTACCGCTGTCCGCTCGACATCAAGGTCCAAAACGCTGCTGATACTCGATCGAGGTGATGAAGGCTTTGACCATCTCGGCGTTAACGAAGTTGCCGTTAAACTGATCCAGCTTGCTCAACCAAAAGTTGTAACCTGCGAAATTCGAATCGGGTGGATCGTTCGGGTTTCTTCTCAGGTACCCGAAGTACTGCATCAGGACGAACGCCTTATTGGTCTGCCGCGTAGTGAAGAGGGCGTTTTCCGAGATTGAGCGCAACACTTGCGCGCGCAATGTTGGTGACGATGGATTGGGAGCCAACTGAGCGACCAGTGCATCGCGCTCGGACTGACTCAACGACCCGATCGATCCCGGAACGCGCGGGTCGAACGTGTTGGCGTTCAGCTTGTCGACGAACTGTGCCGCCGTCAAGGTCGTAGGATACGCAGCAGAATCCAGGAAATTAGCCCGCTGCACAAAGTCGGTGAAGAACCTGACCTTATTGGCCTCCAACAGTGCATCCGCTCCAGGTTGGCCGAAGATCACGCCACGGCCAATCTCTTGCGTGTCTGTCAGAAAATCTCGCAGCTTCAAGAACTCGCCAGAATTGAAAGCAGCCTGGTTTGCTTTGTAGACCAGGTATCCTGTCTGTTGAAACTCAATTGAGAGGAAGAAGGCTGCTGAGACGTTGATCTTGCGCACGTCGCTGCATGCCGTGTTGGTGCCGCAACTATCAATCTCGTTTTTCCAGAAAGCAAGACCTGATGCGTCCGCCTCGCGATTCAAGAAATCAGTGTATTGCTGGCGGACGTAGAAGTCGCTGCTGAAGCTGGCGTCCTTAACAGGGTTTGGACCGTTCACAGTCTCGTTGCTATTGATGGTAACAACGACCGTCGCCGGCGAACCGAGCGTGCAGCCGACCGCGTTTGAAAGAGTGACATTGAAAGTCTCCGGAGCTTCGCCGAAGGAGTCGTCGACGATGAAGACACTGATAGTCTTCGAGGTTTCGCCCGCGGCAAAGCGCAAGGTGCCGAGCGCTTCGAGGTAGTCAGACCGCTCACTGGCCGTACCGTCCGCACTCGCGTAGTCCACGCTGGCTGGGGCTGAAGCGTCACCGGTTCGCGTCACGACAAGGTCAACCTTCGTCGTCGTGTTAGGCGTCTCGCTGCCGCTGGCTGTGCTCGAGCCAAATTGAACACTAAGCGGCGTGGCGACGAAGTCGGTACGCTGGCCGAAGGCAGTCAGATCAGCGGTCAAACTTGGTGGAGTAAATTGAAAGAGATTGAGCGTCGGGGTTACCGTGTAATTTCGTCCAACCGGCAGGTTACCAAAAGTGTAGGTGCCGAAGATGCTGGTCTGAGAGGTTAGCGCTTTACCTCCGCTCAGCGTTATTGTTACGCCTTGTAAAGTGCTCCCGTTGAGCGTCACTAGACCGAGAATAGCGGCGGTGACGGGACCGAAGTCCCTTCTCGCATTCTTTTGGAGATTGTTCACGGCAGCCGAATTAAAGATGTAATTAGGGGCGACTACTGAGACTGTGTAGCTGTTGGCGGTTGTCAGTAGCCCAAACGTGTAGCCGCCATTCGCATCGGTAGTCGTTGTCGCGGTTGGAACACCCGTCAGGTTGACGGTTGCGCCAACCAAGGGATTTCCATCTTCGTCCGAGACACGACCGATAATTGTCGGATCGGCGATCACAGAAACCCAACCATCAGTGCCGCCACCTCCGTTCGTTGGCTGAAAGGGATTCACCGTCACAATACTCGCATTCGTGCTGCCGGTCGCAAAGGCGTTACCGGCAAGGTCCAGGGCGAGGCCAAAACTGCCACCAGTCACTCCGGAGAGGAGCGTTGAATACACCACTGCCGTGCCGGAAGGAGTAAACTTGGTCACAAATCCAATTCCCGCAAGCGGAGTCGGAAGAGAATTGACAGTGGGAAAGTTAGAACCCGCCACGCCAGTGACATAAGCACTGCCCCCAACGTTCACCGCAACACTCTTGCCGAAATCGTCGCCAGTACCACCCAGAAAGGTGGAGTAAATCAGCGCTGAGCCGGTCGCGTTGAGCTTGGTCAGAAACGCATCGTTCTGCCCCCCAATGACATTCTGGGACGCGTTGGCCAGGGGGAAGTTCGTCGAAGAAGTTGCACCGGTGATGTAGGCATTTCCCGACTCGTCTATCGCAATTGCTCTACCGGGATTAAGGGAACCATCAGCGCCACCGATGTCCTTGGCACTGCCGCCGAGATAAGTAGCGTAGACGCGTCCGGCTGGGCCGGAAAGATTCGTATTGAACTTTTCCACGAAGGCATCGGCGCTACCTCCTCCAAAGGATGTTTGAAAAGCGCCAGATGTGGCGAAGTTTGTTGTGGTGGAATTCAGGTTGCCCGTTACATAAGCGTTGCCTGCCACATCCGCGGCGATCGCTCGCCCTTCGGCTAAGCCCGTGTGGGCAAGCAAGGTTGAATAGACCAGCGACGATGCGCCCGAACAATTCGTACAAAGCTTCGTCAGAAAACCAGAGTTATAATTAGTGGCTTCAAAGGCGGATGAAGTTACCGGAAAGTTAATGCTTGTCGTGCCGGTCACATAGGCGAAGCCCTGGGAGTTGTTGGCCGCGATGCCACAACCGCGGGCACCGAAGTTGCCAGAGAGGTAAGTCGAGTAAACCAATGCCGAACCCGCAGCGTTGATTCTCACAACGAATGCATCCTCGTCAGTTCCACCACTATATGTGCTATCGAAAGCGTTCACGACAGGGAAATCGTTTGATGCCGTCCGGCCCGTCACATAGGCGTTTTGTGTTCCGTCTACAGAGATGTCGATGCCAATCTCCGTACTGCTACCGCCAAGGTAAGTCGAGTAGATAAGCGCCGAGCCGGCCGGATTGATCTTGACGATGAAGGCGTCTTCAGTACCCCCCAGTGTGGAATCCATGGGAGAGACTGTCGGAAAGATAGACGAGGTGGTATCGCCGGTTATGTAGGCGTTGCCGGCATCGTCCACGGTGATGGCGTTGCCAACCTCTGTGCCGTTGCCGCCAAGATAGCTGGAATAGACCAGCACCGGGTCGATGACGAGCGGCCGGGTATGGTCGTAAGCAGCCACTTCAAAGCCAACATCTCCCGAACTTTTCAAGACATAGTTGCCGGCAACTTCCTGCCCCACGCCCTCGGCGAGTTGGTAGATCACGGGCCTTTGCAGTTGCAACTGGCCTCCCCCAGTCTGCAGCAACAGGTTGCCGTCTTTGTCGATGGTTATCTTCTTCGCGCCATCGAACGCGAGCGTAATAACGTCGGGGTCGGCGCCGGGGGCCACAACAAAGTCATTCTCCAATTGGCGCTGATTGCCATAGTAGACGAGATCGACTCCCTTATAGATTTCATGGTAGTAGACGCGTCCGTAAGTGGAAACATTAGTGCGCCAGTTCCGGGGATTCCTGCCGATGAAGTAGTTGCTCTTTCCAGGTAGTTGATCGAGTCCTTCAATCCTCGCGCGCGGGTTGGACGAAACAGCTTTCATTCTCAAGACATCAGGTCCTTTGTCCCTGCGTCCCGATGTCTCACCAACCCCGGTTCGCTGCTTCAGCGAAAGCACCGCTTCGGTCGAGGTTAGAAACAGATTGTAACCGGAGCCGCGAGAGAGGAACTTGACTTGTGCATCTGTCTGTCCCTGGTTAACTTCAAAACTGAGCGGCAATTTTCCGTATGCCTCGGCGGTGCGCAGCCTGGACGGCTCGTTCGCCGTGACGGGCGCTTCGGGTGCTGAAGGAATTGGCGCTTCACCGAGTCGCACCAACTCTTTCGCTTCAGAACGAGCGCTCGATGTCCCCGCCGGCCATAAGGCAGCCGCCAGCACGCAAGCCACGAGGATAGTAATAAGAACAACTGTTCTCTCTTGAGTGATACGCATGATCGTCAAACTCCTTCGCAAATTAAAGACAAGGACCGATGTCCCCAGGTAAACGCCTGAACTGGGTCGCGACAACAAAATTGCTATTCACGCCAACATTTGGCCCGCACTGGAGGTGAGTTCCGCAGGTGCGTGCGCTCTCACGGTAGGGCTATTGCACCGGGACGCCAGTCGGAATGACCAGGGTCGCGCCAGGTCAGGCTGCGGACGTGGTTATCACGAATTCGCCCCCAACGCCCCTGGCCAAATGGCTGAAAGATGCCGGATGCTTTACAATCCCGGTTACCAGTCAGCCCAGCAAACAACATCAAAACCATTTCGGTATCGGCTGGTACGCGGCCCATTCGTTTTTGATTTCAATCGAAGGTGGCGCTGAATCGAATCAGCCTCCTAAAGCCCAGGTGCTTTTCCTTCTATCTGACTACGCGCAGGTCCGGAGAGAATCGGCTCACACAGGCTATTCTCCGTCTATAATTGCGGAAGTGAGCTACAAACCTGGAGAGTAGGATGCCCTCCGACTCCGAAAACGTTAATCAACTACTCGTTGATTGGGGAAACGGTAACCAGCAGGCGCTGGAGGAGCTCTTGCCGCTGATTTACAACGAATTGCGGCATCTGGCTCATAGTTTTCTCAATCGCGAGAGGCCGGGCCATACCTTGCAAACCACCGCCCTGGTGCATGAGGCCTACCTCAAGCTAATCGATCAAAGAGACGCTCGCTGGCAGAACCGCTCGCACTTCTTTGCTATTGCGGCGCAGGCCATGCGGCGAATTCTGATTGACAGCGCTCGCAAGCATGCAGCCGCAAAGCGTGGTGGGCCGCAAGAGAAGCTAGCCCTTGACGAAGCCGCCAACGTCTCGCTCGAGCCTGACAGCAATCTGCTGGCGCTCGACGAAGCACTTAAGTCGCTGGCTGTGATTGATCCCCAACAGGAGCGCCTCGTTGAACTGCGGTACTTTGGGGGGCTCACTATTGAAGAAACCGCCGAGGTTATGGATCTCTCGCCTGCAACAATCAAACGCGAGTGGGCCATGGCGCGCGCGTGGCTGTATCAATCATTGCTGAACACGCCCGATGAGAGTCCCGAGGCTTAAAGAAATCGTTCGAGCTATTGAGCCGAATACCTGAGGCCTTGCGCGTAGAGGTGTAGGAGAGATACTAGCTTCGAGATCAACAGCTCTCTGGAAAATGAACTCTGAATACTGGCAACAACTAAAGCAGTTGTTTCATGCCGCGCTCGAACTTGGAGCGGCGGAACGAACCGCGTTTCTCACAAAGGCCTGTGGCGGAGACGAGCAGTTACTTCAGGGCGTTGAAAAACTGCTTGCATCGCATGACAACGCGGGTTTATTTCTCGCCTCGCCGGCGATTATGGATGAAGGCGTGATTACAGCTCTCGATGACGTTGAGATCAGTGGCTATTACGATCGTATCGGACAGCGAATTGGCCCCTACAAGATCCTTCGCGAAATGGGTCATGGCGGAATGGGGACTGTTTTTCTCGCCGTTCGGGCCGATGATCAATATCGCAAAGAAGTGGCCATCAAGCTCGTCAACCGAGGGATGGACACCGACACAATTCTGCGTCGCTTCATGATGGAGCGTCAGATTCTCGCCAACCTCGAGCATCCAAACATCGCCGGGTTGCTCGACGGCGGAACCACCAATGATGGTCTACCCTATTTTGTGATGGAATACGTCGAAGGAGTGCCGATCGATGAATATTGTGAAGCTCGACAATTCACAATTGCTGAACGTTTGGTCCTCTTTCGTCCGGTCTGCGCCGCTTTGCAGTACGCGCATCAGAACCTGGTTGTTCATCGCGACATCAAACCGCGCAACATCCTGGTAACTGCGGACGGCGTACCGAAATTGCTCGACTTCGGCATTGCGAAACTCTTGAGTCCGAATTGGGACGCGGAGAGCGGCGAAGTCACCGCGAGTATGCAGATCCTCATGACGCCCGCTTATGCGAGTCCGGAGCAGTTGCTTGGGTTGGCAATCACTACGAGCAGTGACGTTTATAGTCTGGGCGTGGTGTTGTATGAACTATTGAGTGGACATCGTCCGTATCGGATCAGGAGCCGCTTTCCTGAAGAGATGGCGCAGGCGATCCTGCGTGACGAGCCGGAAAAACCGAGCACAGTAGTCAGTAGGCCGAAAGCGGAGGACATCAAGAACGGAACGAATGATAACGAACAAAAGACCACAGACAACGGACTGTTAGTCAGCAAGACATATCCAAAAGCCGACATCCAAAGTAGAAAATCGCTCCGGGGCGACCTCGACAACATTGTGCTCAAAGCCCTGCGCAAAGAGCCGCAGCGTCGTTACGCCTCAGTGCAGGAATTTTCCGAAGACATTCGTCGGCATCTCGAAGGCCTGCCCGTGACCGCCAGTCCGGATACGTTCTCATATCGCGCCGGTAAATTTATCCAAAGAAACAAAGCTGGTGTGCTGGCGGTGGCGGTGGTGCTAATTACACTTCTTGGTGCGACAGTCATCACTGCCTGGCAGGCGCGCGTAGCACGGAGTGAGCGTGATAAAGCCGAAATGCGTTTCAACCAGGTTCGCAAACTCGCCAATTCGGTTTTGTTCGAATATCACGACGCCATTGAAACACTGCCTGGCTCAACTCCGGTGCGTGAGAAGATGGTCAAAGACGCGCTCGATTATCTCGATAATCTTTCAGCGGCAAGCAGTGGCGATCCTTCGCTCCAACGTGAACTCGCCACCGCCTATGAAAAGGTCGGCGATGTACAAGGCTCACCATATCGCTCGAATTTAGGAAACTACCAGGGCGCGCTGGCGAGCCAACGAAAGGCGTTGGCAATTCGCGAGCAACTACACTCAAGTGCAATGCGTGATGAACAAGTCCTGCTAGACCTGGCACGAAGTTATGGCGCGGTGGGCGAGCTATTACATGTTACCGGTGATCTTACTGGTGCGTTGGAACAGTACGCCAAGGCGTTCGCTGTCTTCAGCTTGCTGAAAACCCGGACAACGGACACGCGGCGCGAGCAGAGCATCCTGGATGACCGCTATGGTAAAGCCCTGGCGGCAACCGGCAAACTCGAGATGGCAGTTGAAACGTTTCAAAATGGAATTGCAATCGCAAACGAACTGACAACGACCAGGCAAGGTGATCCTCGACTGACGCGAGCTGAGGCATTTGCCCATATTCATCTTGGGGATGCTTATGTGGACATGGGCCAGCTGAAGGAAGCGCTGGCAAATCATCGTACCGCGGTTGCCCTGCTCGAACCGCTGGTCAAGGAAATCAATGCGCAGTCTCGTCGTGATATCGCAGTCGCTGAGGTACGCGTCGCCGATGTGTTAGCAAAAATGGGGGATAAAAAGGGCGCATTGGAAGTAGAGTTGAAGGCTCTTACCCAGGATGAAGAAGCCGTTAAAGTAGACCCAACCAATGCACTGGCCCGTCGCGACGTCTATATCGATCACTACAAAATCGCCGTAATGCAGGAGGCGATCGGCGACCTGACGTCCGCGGTCGCTCATCAACTTAGGTGCATTGCTCTGGTAGAAGCAGAGGTTGCGCTTAACCTGGCTAGTTCAGAGTCGCGTGCAGATCTGGCAGTTGCTTATTTTCGTTTTGGTGAGATGCTTGAAAAAAAGGGAGACTTGCCTGGCGCGTTGCAGCACTACAAGAGAGCGGTGGCGATTGAAGAGTCCATGACAAATGCAGATCCGACAAACGCAGTCGCGCGCGGTGATTTGTCAGAAGACTACATGAAGGTCAGCGATGTCTCTTTGAAACTAGGTGACCAAGCGAAGGCCCTGGAAGGCTACCGCAAAGCGCTCTCAATTCGGGAAGCACTGGTGGCAAAGACTCCTGATAACGCCGAGGGGCGCACCCAACTCGCACGTATTTACGAGAGTTTGGGAGACTGCTTTTCATTGGTTGCGAAAAACGACAAGCCCACCGCCGACCGCCAAGAAGCAAGGCACTGGTATCAACAAAGTCTGGATGTCTGGACTGACTTGCAACAGAAAGGGACACTTACGTCCGACTATCTAAAGAAACCCAATGAGGTGAAACAAAAGGTTGCCTCTAAACAATGAACGCCGACACCTGGCAACAACTGAAGACTTGCTTTCACGCCGCGCTTGAGCTGGCGCCGGAGGAACGATCCGCGTTTCTTTCCCAAGCCTGCGATGGCGACGACGACTTGCGCG
>Ga0137366_10005004_pt1 | contig 10399 bp, 6 predicted proteins | sample SagtaG_8_FD_104938 | JGI IMG/M metagenome (GOLD analysis project Ga0137366, IMG submission 104938) | Vadose zone soil microbial communities from Sagehorn Ranch, Mendocino, California, USA - Sage1_L_60_16 metaG | ecosystem: Environmental > Terrestrial > Soil > Vadose zone | place: USA: California... | reverse complement strand
ATGCGGGTCAACGGGTCCCTTTCGCGAGGAGAGGTCTTCGGTCTATCGTTTGTTCGCGCCCTGAGAGGGCGCGCTCGGCCGTTGGTGCGTCCTTACAGGACGCACACCACGCCGAGCCCGGGCTCTCAGCCCGGGTAAATCTAGCGACCCCTCATTTCGGAGCTTCGCCATGCGAACGCCAGCCCCACTTATCACCGCTCTCGCGCTGGGCGCCCTCGTCACGCCCGCGCTCTCCGCCCAGACCGCGACGGACCTGGCCGATGTCTGCAAGGCGCTCGGCAACGCGAAGGTGGGTCAGTGGGCGTCGTTCGAAGGGACCAGCGCCTCCGGTGGCGGCAAGCTGCGCCTCGCGGTGGTCGGCTCCGAGCGCGCGTCGGACTCCACACTCTACTGGTTCGAAGTGAACTTCGCGGGCCAGGAGCCCGGGAAGAGCGGGGTGGTCCAGATCCTCGCGCCCAATCTCGCGTCCGGTTCCGCGACGCCGCGCTCGCTGATCGTCAAGATCGGTGCCCAACCGGCGATGCGGATCTCGGGCGAGATGGCCGGCATGATGGGGCAGAAGCCGGGCCAGGACAACGCTGCCTTCGATTGGGCCTCGCGCTGCAGCGGAGCGCACGTCGTGGGCTGGGAGTCGGTCACGGTGCCGGCGGGCACATTCCGCGCCTTGCACGTGACGACCGACGACGCGGGCGAGGTCTGGGCGACGCGGGACGTCCCGTTCGGGTTGGTGAAGCTGCACGGCAAGCAAGGTGATCTCGTGCTCGCCGCCCGCGGTACGGATGCGAAGTCGTCCATCACGGAGAAACCGCTGGACATGGGCGGGATGATGAGCAAGCCCTAGGCACCCTTGCGGGGGTCGGCCTTTACGTGCTTACGTGGTGGCCTCTGCTCTCCACCCTGAGGAGGCCGACCCCCGTGTCCATTCGCTCGTTGTCTTTCGCCGCCGTCATCCTGCTGCTCGTCACCCCTCGCTCCGCGCCGGCCCAAGCGTACGACTCGACGGTTTTCGCCGGTCTCACCTGGCGCGAGATCGGCATTTTCCGCGGCGGCCGCAGCGTGGCCGTCGCCGGCTCGGCGGCCCGGTCCAACGAGTACTGGTTCGGCACCACGGGCGGCGGCGTCTTCAAGAGCACCGATGGGGGCAACACGTGGCTGCCGGTGACCGATAAGTATTTCGGCGGCACCATCGGCGCGATCGGCGTCGCGGAGTCGAATCCCGACATCGTGTACGTGGGCACGGGCGAGTTCCCGATCCGCGGCAACGTGTCACACGGCGACGGCGTCTGGAAGACGACCGACGGCGGCAAGACCTGGACGTTCCTCGGTCTCGCCGAGACACAGCAGATCGCGCGCGTGCGGGTGCATCCCACCAACCCCGACATCGTCTACGTGGCGGCCCAGGGACACGCGTTTGGGCCCAATCCCGAGCGCGGCGTCTACAAGACCAGCGACGGCGGCAAGACGTGGAACAAGGTGCTGTTCCGCAACGACTCCACCGGCGCCGCCGACCTGATCCTCGACCCCACCAACCCGAACGTGCTGTACGCCGGCCTGTGGCAGTCGGAGCGCCGGCCCTGGACGCTCGTTTCGGGCGGGGCGGGGAGCGGGCTGTTCAAGTCCACGGATGCGGGTGAGCACTGGACCGAGCTCACCAAGAACCCCGGGCTGCCCACGGGCCTGTGGGGAAACATCGGGATCGCGGTCTCACCGGCCAAGCCGGCGCGCGTGTGGGCCTTGATCGAGGCGGACTCGGGCGGCGTGTACCGCTCGGACGACAGCGGGTCCACCTGGAAGTATCTGAACTCGGACCACAAGCTGCGAGAGCGCGCCTGGTACTACTCGAAGATCATGGCCGAGCCCAAAGACACCAACACCGTGTGGGCACCGCAGGTAAACCTCTTCAAGTCCACGGACGGCGGGGTCACGTTCCGCCACGTGATCGATCCGCACGGCGACAATCACGACCTGTGGATCGCGTCCAACGATCCCAACCGGCTGATCGAGTCGAATGACGGCGGTCCCAACGTCTCGTTCAACGGCGGCAAGACGTGGACGGACCAGGACGTGGCGACGGCGCAGTTCTATCACGTCGAGACCACGAACCACTTCCCGTATCGCGTGTGCGGCGCGCAGCAGGACAACTCCGGCGTGTGCGGGCCGAGCCGCTGGCGGGGCGGGATCGACCGGGGCCAGTGGTACGACGTGTCGGGCGAGTCGGGCTATATCCAGGCTCGGCCCGACAACCCGGACATCACCTACGGCGGCGACAACTCGGGATTCCTCGGCCGGGTGGACCACAAGACGGGCTTCTTCCGGTTGATCAATCCGTGGCCCGACAGCCCCGACGGCCACGCGGCGGCGGAGGGGAAGTACCGCTTCCAGTGGACGGCCCCGTTGGTCATCTCGCCACACGATCCCCACGTGCTGTACCACGGTGCCAACGTCCTGTTCAAGACCACCAACGAGGGGCAGAGCTGGACGGTGGTATCGCCCGATCTCACCCGTCACGATCCCGCGACACTCGGCCCCTCGGGCGGCCCGATCACGCTGGACCAGACGACGGCCGAGTACTACGGCACGATCTTCGCGATCGCCGAGTCGCCACGGGTGAAAGGGCTGATCTGGACCGGCTCGGACGACGGGCTGATCTATGTGACGCGCGACGGCGGGAAGCAGTGGACCAACGTGACGCCCAAGGCGTTCGGCGACTTCACGCGCGTGTCGATCATCGAGGCGTCGCATTACGCGCCCGGCACCGCGTACGTGGCGGCAAACCGCTACCAGCTCGAGGACATGGCGCCCTACATCTGGAAGACCACGGACTACGGGCGCACCTGGAGCAAGATCGTGAAGGGCCTGCCCGCCACGGAGTTCGTGCGCGTGGTGCGCGAGGATCCGGTGCGGCGGGGGCTGTTGTTCGCGGGGACCGAGCGCGGCGTGTGGGTGTCGTTCGACGACGGCGCGAGCTGGCAGACGCTCCGCCGCAACCTGCCGATCGTGCCGGTGCACGATCTGGCGATCAAAGAGCGCGACCTGGTGGCGGCGACCCACGGCCGGTCGTTCTGGATTCTCGACGACATCGCGCCGCTGCGCCAGCTCGTGCGGGCGACGCCGCGCGAGGCCGTGCATCTCTTCAAACCGAGCGACGCATATCGGGTGGATTGGGGCGGCGGGTTCCAGCTTCCGGGCAATGAAGCGCACCCGGTGGGGAAGAATCCGCCTTCCGGCCCGATGATTTACTACTGGCTCAAGGACAAGGACCGCCACGTCACGCTCGACATCCTCGACGCCCGCGGCCGGCTGATCCGCAGCTTCTCGAGCCGCCAGGACTCGCTCACGGCAGCCGACAGCCTCAAGGTCGACGTCCTGAAGAAGGCGCGCACCGACAGCCTGAAGCAGGCGGGCGTCACCGATTCCGCCAAGGTCGACAGCATCCTGGGCGTGTTGTTCGCCGACACGCTCAAGGACGAGGACAAGCCGTGGCCGCACCGGCCCCCGGCCGAGCCCCGGGCGCCGAACAAGCAGGGCCTGAACAGGTTCGCATGGGACATGAAGTATCCTCCCGCCCGCTCGTTCTGGGGCATCAACGGCGTCGCGACCGACGGCCCCATCGCGCTCCCCGGACGCTACCAAGTGCGCCTCACGGTCGGCCCGAGATCAGCCACGCAGAGCTTCGCGCTCAAGCTCGATCCCCGGTCAAAGGCGTCGCCGGCCGATTTGCAAGCGCAGTTTGCCTTTCTCAAGCAGCTGCGCGACACGGTGAACGCCGTGACCAGCGCGATCATCACGATCCGGAACGTGCGCGCGCAGCTCGGGGATGCCACCGGGGCAGCGGCGGAGGCGGCCAAGGCATTCGTGCAGAAGCTCAATACGATCGAAGACGGGCTGTACCAGGTGCACAGCCAGGCGGACGAGGACGCCCTGGTGTATCCGCCGGGCCCGACCGAGCGCCTCAGCGGGCTGATCTTCGGGGCGGCCGCGACTGATGCGCGCCCCACGGCGCAGATGTACGACGTGTTCCGCCTGTTCGCCCCGCAGATCCAGACGCAGCTCGTGGCGTTGTCACAGGCGTTGAAGAGCGATCTGCCGGGGGTGAACACGGCGCTCAAGTCGGCGGGGGCGCCGGTGGTGCGGGTGCGGGCTGTGGAGCTTCGACTACCGTCGGCGGGGACCGGCCGATGAGCGGGGGTGACGCGTTGTCCGATGGGGCGTTGCCGGATGGGGCGTTGTCGGGTGAGGCGTTGTGGGGTGAGGTGTTGTGGGGTGAGGCGTTGTGGGGTGAGGCGTTGTGGGGTGAGGCGTTGTGGGGTGAGACGTTACCGGGTGAGGCGTTGCCGGTTGTCCGGTGATGCGTTACCGGAGAGGCTGCGGGCGAGCGCCGTGAGCAAGCGGGCGCAATGGGTCCGAGCGAGACGAACTTCCTTGAGCTTCGCGGGTGAGAGGTAGCCCTCTGCCAGCTCCAGAACTCCTTCGAGCTCGTCGAGCGAGCCCTTCGCGATCTGGAGGTATCGTCGGAATTGACGGGTGCTCGATTGCGCCGCTCCCTCCGCAATGTTCAGCGCGACGCTATACGCGACCCGCCGCCACTGGGCGCCGAGGGCAAAGGCCTCGTCCGGGGGAAGGAACCGAACGAGGTCACGCGACAGGGTCGCCAGGCGCTTCGCCTCCTGCCAGGCTTTGAGTTGTCGGAAGTCACCCATGCGTCCAATTTGAGCCATGCACCGGGTCTACGCTTCATCGTTTTCGCCTCGCTCGGCGCATTTCCCCGCACGATACCGACAACGCATTCACCGGCAACGCCCTACCCGGCAACGCCCTACCCGACAACGTCGTACCCGACAACGCCCTACCCGGCAACGCCCCACCCGACAACGCCTCACCCGGTAACGTCTCACCCGACAACGCCTCACCCATCAACGCGCCAGCAGCGTCGCCAGCCTCACCAGCTCCGCGTCCGGCGGCGGCTTGGGCGTGAGCACCCGCTCGAGCGGCAGCGCGGCCACGACGCCCTTCACGAGCGCGGTAAAGATGCCCGCCTCGCCCGCCACCAGGCGCTCGAGGGCGGCGGCGGCGGTGCGGCTGGCGAGCAGGCGGTCGAACGCGCCCGGCCCGCCCCCGCGCTGCACGTGGCCGAGGATCGTGGCCCGCAGCTCGAAGCCGATGCGCTCGCGGTGGTGGGCGAAGTAGTCCGCCAGCGCCGCCGCATTCCACTTCGCTCCCTCCGCGACCACGACCATGGCGTGCCGCTTGCCGCGGGTGTAGGCGTCCCGCAGCGCCGCCGCGACCACGTCGGGATCGCTCGGCACCTCCGGAATGACCACGACGTCCGCTCCACCGGCGATCCCCGCCATCAGGGCCAGGTAGCCGTGGGCGCGCCCCATCACCTCCACCACGAAGGCGCGCTGGTGCGACGACGCCGTCGTCTTGAGGCGATCGATCGCCTCGAGGGCGGTGTTGAGGGCGGTGTCCACACCGATCGTGATGTCGGCGCCGTTCACGTCGTTATCGATGGTCGAGGCCACGCCCACCACCGGGAATCCAGTCTGGGAGAGGGCGTGGGCGCCCGAGAGCGAGCCGTTGCCGCCGATCACCACCAGGCCGTCGATGTTGTTTTGGCCGAGCACGCGCAGGGCGCAGTCGCGCCCCTCGGGGGTGCCGAAGTCCTGTGAGCGCGCGCTGCCGAGCATCGTGCCGCCGAGGTGGATGATCCCGGCGACATCACGTGGCCCGAGCGGCTGCAGCTGACCCGTGATCAGGCCCGTGTAGCCCTGCCGCACGCCGATCACCTCGAGCCCCTGCGTCGCGCCCACGCGCACCACGGCGCGCAGCGCGGCGTTCATCCCGGGCGCGTCGCCCCCGCTCGTGAGAACGGCGACTCGGTTCATCGTCACGGGCATTTCACCGCGAGCCATCCGCCGCTGAATCCGGCGCGGCACAGCCCCCGCACGATGTACGGATTCGTCTTCATGACGCGCCACACCAGCCCGGTGCGGTAGTTCTCGATCATCGCGACGATCGGTCCCTCGTCTATCCCCAAGTAATCGACGTCGAACCAGCCGGCCGCGCTGCTCTGCGTAAACGTCGGATTGAACGCGTCGCGGAAGCCGTAGGTGGAGAACAGGCTGGCGCCGTAGGTCTGGCGCATGGCCCAGAGCGCGGGGACGGCGATCTCGGGCGCGAACGGGATCGAGCCGCCCGCCGCGGTGGGCGCGAGCGTGCCGTCATCGGGGGTCTCGGTGAACGACGCCCCGCGCGCCCAGTAGCTGTGGAACTGGCGCTGGCGGCCGCCGAGCGTGAGCGTCACGTCGCCCGGCCCGTCGGAGGCGGTGAGCCCCCAGATACGGCTGCTGTAGCCGGTCCAGCCGCCCGGGTTCGCGGCGGCATACGCCTGCTGCGCGTACGTGGCGCGGCGAGTGTTCTCGAAGTAGTCGATGCCGTGCGCCTTCATGTAGGCGTCCTGGAGCCCTCGGAAATCGATCCACACGTGCGAGTACTGGTGACCGAACAGGGGGGCGAACCCGACGTAGGTCTGGCCGTAGAACGTGCCCCACGCATAGGGTGCCGTCCACTGGGCCCAGGCCGTGCTGTCCACCGGATGCGTGGGCGAGCCGAGCGCCAGGATGTAGAGGATCATCGCCTCGTTGTAGCCGCGCCAGTCGTACTTGATGAACCCGCTGTCCGGGTGCCAGCCCAGCGCTACGAGTGGTGCGTGTGGCGCCGCCCACTGCCAGTCGGTGCGGCGATAGATGGAATCGGCCAGCCGGCGGATCGCGGCCTCGCTGGTGTCGGTCGCGTTGTCGAAGTACGACTGGCAGAACAGCACTCCCCCGAGCAGCAGCGCCGTATCGATCGTGGACAGCTCGACCGTCTGGTAGCGCTTTCCGGTGCTCATGTCGAGAAAGTGGTAGAAGAACCCGTGATAGCCGGTCGCGTTCGCGGCGGAGGAATCCTGGGTGGCGGTCCAGAAGAAGCGCAGCGTCGTGAGTGTCCTAGCGGCCGCTTGGGCGCGGGTGATGTAACCGCGCTCGGCGCCGATCGGGTAGGCGGTGAGCGCGAAGCCCACGGCCGCGATGCTCGAGAACGACTGCGTGGGAGACCGGTCGGGGGTGAGCCCGTTAGTGGTGTTGGTCAGGTCCCAGAAGTAATGGAACGTGCGCTCCTCGAGCGTGTCGAGGAAGCCGGCGGCCTGGGTCGAGTCGGGCGGGGGCGGGCCCTCGGAGTGGTTCGTGCCGCACGCCGCGAGGATCGCCGCGGCGAGCGCGGCGGCGAGCCGCGTGCTACGGGTCATGCGTGAAGAATATCGCTGACGATCCCTTGGTGCAGGCCACCGGCGCGGTGCACCGGTGGCCCGCGGTTGGCGAGGGGTTAGAAGTTGTATTCCATGCCGAGCTGAGCGCGACGCGGGTCACTCACCACGCAGCCCGCCTGTCCTTGCGTGGGTGAGTTGAACCCCGTATCGAAGCAGCCCATGTTCTTGAAGTTGAAAACGTTAAACAGGTCCACGGTCACGCCCAGCTGAGTTCCTGAGAACTCCGGGAAATCCTTCCGCACCTTGAGGTCGATCCGGCGATACGCCCAAGCGCCGGGAATGAGGTCGCTCGAGCGGGGAGGTGTGAATCCGCCGTTGATGTACGTCGCGGGCCCGCAGAACCGTGCCGGGCAGCCGACATCGAGTACGGCGCTACTCGAAAGCGTGAGCAGACCGCTAAGCTGAATCCCCCACAGGTAGGGCACGTCCATGGTCCAGTTGCCCACGATGCGTTGCCGCTCGTCGTTCCCGCCGTTATCGGCGTGCTTCGGGATGCCGATGGCATTGGGGTATGAGAACGGGCCCGACCCGCTCAGGTCGTTGAGGTTGTCCGAGCCGGCGATCGACCGCTTGGCGTAGGTGTAGATGACGCCGCCTCCCCATCCGATCCCGTTGCCGGAGCGCCGGTAGGGGCGGTCGAACTGCAGCGACACCGCGTCGTACCAGGTCTTTCCGTCCTCGGTCGAGTAGATGATGTTCGCGAAGCCGTGCGCGCCGATGTTGTTGTAGTCGATACAGCACGATCCGTCCGGCTTGAGCGTGTGGTTGGCCCAGTTGTAGGTGAACAGGTTCGTGCCGCGTTGACCCTGGTACGTGACCGAAGCCACCCACGACCCGAGCACGTGCCGCACGCCCAGGCTCCACTGCGTCGACTTCGGCGGCTTCATCTTGTTGTCGATCAGGAACGCTTCCGGCAGGCCCGACGTATGGACCAACGCGTTAAGCGTGGCCGTATCGGTGGTGAGGTAGCTGTTGTTCCAGGCCACCTGTCCCGCCTTGGGAGTGGAGTCGGGGTCGGCGAAGCGAACCTGGTATGTCGGGTGCGTGAGCTTCTGGATCTCGTCAACCGAGAAGTCGAATAGCGACCGGTCGTAGTAGAGCCCGAATCCCCCGAATATCGTGGTCTTGTTCTCCGGGTCCACGCCGTAGGAGAACCCGAGGCGAGGCTGGAACGCGCCGTAGAACGGCTTCCGGTTGCTCCCGGTGCTGATATATCGGCTCAGGTCCAGCGGCGTCGCCAGAGAATCGTTGTACCGGGTGAGGGTGTCGACGACTTCCTTTGGCGTCACGTAATCGGTGTTCAGCATGCGCGACTCGAAGTCCCACCGAATGCCCAAGTTGATCGTCAACCGCGGCGTGGGGCTCCAGTCGTCCTGAATGTAGGCGCCGACTTGCGTGTTGTTCGCGCTGACGAAGCCAATCCCGGTTCCGTACGTGAGGACATAGGGGTTCCGGAAGTTGAACTTCAGCTGCGTCGTGTCGGTTGTCCACCCGTAGTTGTTGTCCACGTACTGGGCGTACTCGAACTGTGGCGTCTCGTTGTTACGCTTATCGATGTCGTACGTCACCAAGTCGACGCTCAGACCACCCTTGAAGACGTGCTGCCCGCCCGACTGGCGGGTGAGGTCGTCGCGCACGCCAAGCCGCTTCTGAATGAAGTCCTGCGTGCTCAGATTGCTGCCGATCCGCGCGTCCTGCCCGGGGTAGTGGAACAGTCGCGAGACGAGTCCCGGCGTATTCGGGCTGGGGTTCCGCTGAAAGCGCGAATAGTCCACCTTCGTTTCGTTGAGCCACGAACCGGCAAAGCGGCTGTACTTGAGTTGCGCGATGGTCACGTTCTGCCGGAAGTTCACTGCTTCTTCGTAGGCGCACATCGAGCAGTTCACGTTGCCGAAGTCGCGGATGTCGGTCTCGTGCCGCTCGCTCACGCTCAGCTCGGCCGTCGATTTCGGATCGATAATGTAGGTCAGCTTCCCGAAGCCGAGCGACTCGCGGAATGGCGACGTGAAGTTGCCGTTGTACCTTTGCGTCGCGAGCTGCACCGAATCGAGCGCGGCAATGCCCGTCGGCGGCTTGAAGGCGACATTGTTGTCCCGATTCTGGTAATTCCCCTCGAAGGATCCGAAGAAGAACAGCCGGTCCTTCTGGATCGGCCCACCCACACTGATGGTAGGTAAGGATCGAGTGTAGTCGGGCTTGACGAAGGTCGAGGGCGTTCCGTTCTTGGCGGCGATGCTGTCGGCCTTGCGCTTGTCTTTGATCTGGATTGAATCTAGGGCCACTAGGCCCTTGTCTTGGAAGCCGAAGAGCACGCTCCCCGACCACTTGTTGCTGCCCGACTTCGTGGTCGCCGTGATAATCGCGCTCGAGGCCTTCTGGTACTCCGCCTTGAAATTCTGCGTGATGACCCGGTATTCCTGGATCGCGCTGCGCGGGAACGGATTGCCGCGGCTGGCGTCTTGGCCGCTCACGCCGCCACCCGTAAGGTCGTTCTTGAGACTCGTCCCGTCCACGAAGATGTTGCTCTGATTCGGGCTCGCGCCGCCACCCTGGAAGGTTCTGAACCCGATCCCATTCGCCCGGTCTTCGGAGGTGGTGACGCCAGGAGCGAGGGCCGCCAGATCGAGGAAGTTGCGACTCGCGGTCGGAAGCCGCTCGATCTGCTGCTGCGTCACGTTCGTCGCGACCTCGGACGTGCGCATCTCCACGCCTGCGGCGGCCGCAACGGTGACGACCTCGAGTTGAATTGCCGAAGCGGCGAGCTTGAAGTCAAGCGGGAACACCTCCCCGATCAACACTCGCGCGTGCACCTTCTGGGGCGACCTGCCGATTTGCCGCGCCGTCACGTCGTACTCAGCCGGCACGAGCCCGAGAATGGCGTAGAACCCGTTGCTCTGCGTCGCAACCTCGCGCTGCGCAGTCGTCGCTGGGTTCACCGCGACCACCCGCGCCCCAACGACCGGGTTGCCGCTCGAGTCGGTCACATATCCCCTGATGCTACCGGTGCTCGTCTGCGACATGGCCGCCGGCGCGGCAACGACGAGAAAGACCAGGCCGAGCAGTAACCATCGGCCAAGGTAGGCGAACGAT
>Ga0137366_10005001_pt1 | contig 10404 bp, 10 predicted proteins | sample SagtaG_8_FD_104938 | JGI IMG/M metagenome (GOLD analysis project Ga0137366, IMG submission 104938) | Vadose zone soil microbial communities from Sagehorn Ranch, Mendocino, California, USA - Sage1_L_60_16 metaG | ecosystem: Environmental > Terrestrial > Soil > Vadose zone | place: USA... | reverse complement strand
TGCTCGGATTGGTAGCTGTTGTCACTGTTCAAAGAGAGCGTTGTACCACCTACTGCCGTTACAAAGGGCTGGGCGGCGGGATCGTCGGCGTTAAGCGAGAAATCAAAGCCCTGGCCACCAGCCTGTAACTGGAAGCAGCTTGAACTGCCACTATCGCCCGCCGCGACGAGGATGGTCTGGCCCTGGGCGGCAGCTTCCTGGAAGAACTTGTTTTCCTGGCCGGCCTCTTGCTGGCCCATGTTCTTCTCGCAGTCACCCCAACTGACGCTAATCACAGGGGTGCGGTCACTGACGATACGCGCAAATTCGTCGTTATAGCCCTGGGTGGTGTTTGGAGCTTCGTAGACGATCATCTTCGCCAGCTTGGGAGCCATACTCAAGATGATTTCCATGTCCAGCTCGACCTCAATGGCTCCTGCTCCCGGCTGACCATTGAAGCCATCGAGGATGACGTTCTGGATAGGGACGTTACCACCGCCGAAGCACTGGGTATAGGCCTGTACGTTGCTCTGGGAGAAGCCATCAAATTCGAAGAAGCCGACGGTCTGGCCTTCGCCCTGCAGACCGGCATTGTGCAGCCTATCGTAGTTATAGGCTTTGGCAAACTGGCTGGGAATATAGGCGACCTGGCTTGTAGACCCAGGGAGACCACCGCCACCGCTCTGACCTGGGGCAGGACAATTACTGCCCGCGTGGGGATTGGTAGCAGGGATCTGCTGCGCAACGATGGGTGGGTGGTAGAACTGGTTCGCGTCGTCCAGGCCTCCCAGGTAGGTTACATACGAAGCGAGATAGGCTGGGAGGGTGGGTACATTGGCATTAGCGAAGAAATGACGCCCACCAGGTCCCTGGTAATCGTAGACCTTTACGTTAAAGACTTGCTCTGCCAGTGATTCTGATCCACTGAAATCGATGAGGAGATGGTTGGGGTAGGTCTGGGTGATGGTGAAGCCCTGCTGCGTCAAATAGTTGATGACTGCCTGTTGCTGCTCACCGGTGGGAGCAAATTGCTGGGCGAACTGGTCTACAGTGAGGAAGCGATGGTAGGCAGGAGAAGATGGATTATAGAGGTTATGCAGCAAGGCATTTAGCTGGTCCTGGTTGCGCATTGCCAGGCCGGCGCTCATCCGCAAGGTACGATTCGACTGGTCAAGCCCAAGCCGGTGGCTAACACTGAGCAGTGGGGGAATGCCACCCACGTATCTCGGCGCAAGTTGTCCCGCTGCTTTTGCCGAAAGGAAGTAACCTACAGGCAGCAGTACGCCAGCGAGGATAAATACGATAAGCAGGCCAAGGATGACGAAGACTCTATAGCGCACGATGTCCTCCTTACGATAATGATGTAAGTTCTGTCTGCTTGATAGAACGTCTCCTCGCGGATAAATTGCAGATGTCTGGCGGCGCGCACCTGCTTGTTTGTGATGGGTGGGTATGCTATGATTCTGGCAGTTAAGGAGGGAGATCGCACACAAGGCTGGGAAAGGGGAAGGAAACATGGAAGCGCTCGCCTTTGATATGTACGGTACGCTGGTCAACCCGAAACGCATCTGGAAGCAACTCGAACAATATATCCCAGGCGATGCTCAGCGTATTGCAGAGGTATGGCGACAGAAGCAGCTCGAGTTCACATTTCGCCTGACGGCAATGGAACGCTACGAGGACTTTGAAGAGGTCACGCGCAAGGCGCTCGACTACGCCCTCGCTGCATACGGGCAGCGGCTGGAAGCCGGGCAGAAACAGGCGCTGATGGCGCAGTACAATGACCTGGAGCGTTTCCCGGATGTGGAGCCAGGGCTGCAACGCTTGCAAGCAGCAGGCCACAGGATGGTGGTTTTCTCTAACGGTAGTCCCGCGATGCTGACAGCAATTATGCAAGCGGCAGGGCTCAACGCATACTTCAGTGGATTTGTGAGCGTGGACGAGGTGAAGGTCTATAAGCCTTCGCCGAAGGTGTACAGGCATGTTGCAAACAGGCTTGGATGCACGGTGAACGAGGTACGGCTGATCTCCTCAAACCCATTTGACGTAATTGGAGCCAGGGCTGCTGGCATGCAGGCCGCGTGGGTGGACCGCTCCGGCGGGCTGTTTGATACATTAGACGAGCGCCCGGATATGGTTGCCGGGACGCTCGTTGCACTGGCAGACAGGCTGGAACAGCAGCCGGGATAGTGGTTATGCTAGGCCAGCAATTGTTCTTCGCTCACCGGGCCGAGCGCTGTCAACACCTGTTTGTCACGCATGGGGAAACGGCGAAGCGCATGCATAACGTCTTCGGTGGTCACTTTCTCGACGCGCTCGACCTCTTCATCGATACTGATCAGGCGACCTTCGGTTACCCAATCGGAGGCGAGGGCGCGCATGCGAGAGAAGGTGGATTCGCTGCTGAGAACCATGCTGCTAATCCATTTGTCTTTGGCGCGGCGCAATTCGTCCTCGTGTACGCCATCGTCTAACAAGCTATTCAGTTCTGCCCGCAGCAACTTGAGAACCCTGGGAGCCTCCTGAGGCGTCGTATTGGCATCCATGATCATCATACCTGTTCCTTCAAGCGCCCATATGCCTGCACTTGCTGACTCGGCCAGACCTTTCTGGTAGATGTTCCAGTAGAGGCGGGAACCGTCGCTGTCGCCGAAAATGCTGCCACCCAGCATGGCCGCGTAATAATCGGGGTCCTGTACGCCTATCGAGGGCATAGCGATGATGATGATCTGCTGCTTGAGTTTTTCATCAACGGTAACCTGGTTGATGGACTGCGCAGGTTCGTAGTGTTCAACATCGCGCCCGGCATCACCGGTACGCCAATTGCTACCATAGCCTTCGGCTAGGCGAACGATGTGATCCCAATCGAAATTCCCCGCGATCGAGAGGATCAGATTGTTGGCGGCATAGCGGCGCTGCCAGTAGTCGCGCATCTGCTCAACACGCATAGCGCGAATGCTCTCGCGAGTGCCCAGTACATCATGCCCAAGTGGGTGGTTGCCAAAATAGGTTTGAATCATGCGCCTATAAGCGAGATTATAGGGCTGGTCTTCCGAGCGTGCGATTTCGTTGACGATGACCTCTTTTTCCGTCTCGAAGTCGCTTTCGGCGAGGCGAGGGTACATCATGTCGCTCAGGAGTTCGACGGCACGTTCCAGGTACTCACCCAGAACTCGTGCATAGTAAACGGTGGCTTCATGGGAGGTAAAGGCGTTGAGTTCGGCTCCGATTTTGTTGAATTCGAGGGTGATCTGCTGCCAGTCAAGCGTCCGGGTGCCCTTGAAGACCATGTGTTCGAGGAAGTGAGAGACACCGGCGATGCCGGGGTCTGGTTCATCGCGGGAGCCGGTACGCACGAAGTAGGAGACCGCGACCGATTCGAAATCGGGCATAGGTTGAGCGACGATTTGCAAGCCGTTATCCAGGCGATGGGTATGAAACACAGTGCCGTTGGCTGTGGATTCTGTCATGTAGTATTCCTTCCGATCTGCAAGGTGTAAGTGCCCGTAGTACACAAGGGGCGTGTGATTCTAGATATCATGATAGCCCTGAGGTGTAACGGATGTCAAATCGATGCAAGGCCTGATGACGTTATTACGAAGCTCCAGGCCCTGGCATTGTTATATGACAGAGAGATTTGCAAGGTGTCTGCCAAAGAGAGAAAAATGGATACCGATCTTGCAAAGAGAAACTATTTCTGTTACATTGTTGGAGGAAATTTTATTTCAACTGCCAAATAGAAAGATTCGCGCTAACGAATGGATTGCTCAATGCTCCAGCTAAATTGCTGCTTTTTGCATCTGAATGGACGTGTGATCTAGTTTGAAGCAAGCACATTGCAAGGAATTTGCATAAGGAGACTCACCCGCTTTTTTTGATACTTGACCGGCACATCATGGTCGGCCAGTTTCGGCCATTGTAGCGATACTCTTCCTGATCCTCGCGGGCCTGAGTGCCTGCACGTCCAATGCGAATCCAACTAATAATAACCCGGGTCCCATTAAGATCGGGGTTTCACTCTCGTTGACCGGGGACTTTTCCGACGATGCAAAGGCGATGCAGAGAGGGTATGAACTCTGGGCAGACCTCACCAACAAGAATGGCGGCCTCCTTGGGCGCCAGGTGCGGTTCGACATTATAAATGATGCCAGTAAAACCGAGCAGACCCTTACGAATTACGAGAAGCTGATTGCTCAAGACCATGTTAACTTCGTTGTCGGGCCATTTGCGGATGATTTTACCGTGGCGGGAGCCAGGGTTGCCAAACGCCACCATTATCTATTTCTCGAGGGCGTCGGGACCTCTCCTTCCACCTTCCAGCAAAATCTGGATAACCTCTTCTCTGTTTCACTCTCAGCAACGAAGTACCTGTCCACTTTTGTCGATTATGTTCTGTCCTTGCCAAAGGACATACGGCCAAGGACCGTAGCGTATGCTAGTTCAGACGATCCGTTTACTCAGCCCCAGATAGATACTGCGAAGCCTCAGTTTGAGGCGGGCGGACTGAAAACCGCGCTCTACAGTATCTACCCCGCCGAGACAACTGATTTCACACCAATCGCACAAAAAATAATTGCCTCGGGAGCTGATGTAGTCGTCCTTGGCACGCTCGGTCTATCGGATTGCGCAGCTTTCCTGCAAGCTTTCAAGCAGCAGCACTTCAATCCGAAGCTGATTATCGCTACCGCGGGACCAGATCAAGGGGACGCGTTCGTTAAGGCTCTTGGGGGCACGCAATCGGCGGAAGGCCTGATCGTACCGAACGACGGCTGGTGGCCCACCAAAGCGCAGGATGCATTTCAGCAGGAGCAGTTCATCTCAGGGTACCAGGCCAAATATGGAGGCACCCCGGACGACATCAGCTCAGATACGGTCCAGGCCTTCTCTGTTATGCAGGTATTAACGCAAGCCATCAACAAAATTCATAGTCTCGACAATGTGGCGTTGATGCAGGTATTGCGCACGAATACCTTCAGCACGTTGCAAGGGCCCGTAAAATTTGGTGCGGATGGACAAAATATTGCTTCCATACCATTTCTCTTCCAGTGGCAGAAAGGGCACCTGATCCCGGTGTTCCCGCTCAACGAGGCGCAGCAAAACCCGGAGTTTCCCAAACCCGTATGGCCCACCTCGTAAATCTGAGGAGCAGCGACGAGGGAATGAGTGGAACGGTTGTTACTGCCTACCTTCCCTCGTCTGTGCATGTGAGCATACCTGACATGCAGGCGAGACGGGAAGGAAAGACTATGCCACTCATCGCTGAAGCGATCGTCCTTGGAATTCTGACGGGTGGCGTTTATGCTCTCATGGCATCGGGGCTCACTCTAATTTTTGGTGTAATGGACATCATCAATATCGCGCAGGGTATTCTGGTAATTTTGGGCGCGTACTTAAGTTATGCGCTGGCGAAGTTCCTGAACATTGATCTCTTTGCCGGGCTGTTGCTGATTATGCCCGTAATGTTTGTATTTGGCGTCAGTATCGAGTGGCTATTCGTGCGCAGGCTCCAACGCGATCGCACGACGCTCTCCATTCTGGTTACCTTTGCAGTTGCCCTGGTGATCGAGGGGGCACTGGGCTATGTTTTCACCACAGATCTCGTAGCGCTGCATGCCTGGTATGTTGATGCAACATTGCGGATTGGCAATTTCTACCTTCCTTACATCTATATCTTTGCATTTGTTTTGAGCGTCGTTCTGCTCTCCAGCCTGTACTTGCTTATTTACCGCACCAGGTTTGGCCTCAGCTTGCGAGCTTCAATGCAGAATCGTACAGCAGCTTACCTTGTTGGGATCGAGATAGAGAAGGTACAGGCGGTCACCTTCGGTATAGGAGTGGCGTTCGCCGCTGCCGGTGGCATGGCCTATGGAGCAACGAACACCTTCAATCCGGCAAGCTCCTATGACCTGATCTCCCGCCTGCTGGTCATCATCGTGCTCGGAGGCATGGGCAGTCTGCGCGGGGCCTTGATTGCCTCCATTATCATGCTGGTGATCAGTGATGTGACAGCCGTAGTCTGGTCGCCGGTCTGGTCAAGTGTGGTCTTCTTTGCATTGCTCGTCCTCCTCCTGCGGTTTCGCCCACAAGGCTTATTTGGGCGACTTGAAGGGAGGAAACAATGAAAAAGGCCGGCGTGTTCGGGTTACTTGCCTTGCTTGCCATAGCACTCGTTTTTCCGCTGGTGGTCCCAGACCCAACAATTGCCTCCGTGGCAGTCTTCACCCTGTTGTTTGCAGCAGCGGCGGCGGGATGGAATATCTTCTCCGGGTATACTGGCTACATTTCGCTTGGTCATGCCTCTTTCTACGGATTGGGCGCCTATACACTTGCACTCGCGTGCCGGGCATGGCATGTTCCTGGGGGGTATCTCCCGTTCCTGATCTTTCCTTTGGCGGGTCTGGTTGCAGGCGTGGGGGCTATACCGTTGGGATGGATCGCACTGAGTACGCGGCGGCACGTCTTTGTGGTTGTGACTATCGCCCTGTTCTTTATATTGCAACTCCTGGCCTACAATCTCAAACCTCTTACCAATGGATCGGCCGGCCTGTTCCTGCCCACTCCTTCCTGGAGTGAGGACGTATTTTATCTGCCCTTTTACTATGTCGCTCTTTTTCTGACACTGCTGGCATTGGGTGTCTCCTGGTGGGTGCGCCACTCCAAATTCGGGTTGGGGCTGCTGGCAATCCGCGACGACGAGGACAGGGCTTTGGGTCTTGGAGTCAAGACCGAGGTGTATAAACTGGGTGCTTACGTTCTTTCGGCCGTTATCGCCGGTATGGCAGGAGCGCTCTATGCCTACTTCATAGGGGCCGTTTACCCGCAGTTCACGTTCGATCCGGTGTACGACATTTCTGTTGCGATCATGACATTTCTTGGAGGGTTGGGCACCCTGTCAGGGCCCATCATTGGAGCGCTCCTGCTCGAGCCTGCACAACAGTACATCACAATTCAGTTTGGCAGCAACGGCCTGGACCTGGTCTTGTACGGGGGGCTCTTCCTGGTAATTCTTTACCTGCTGCCTGAAGGCATCGTTCCGGCGCTGCGGCGGAGATGGACGAACTGGAGGGTATCTCGAAACAATGCAAAACGCACTCCTGCGATTCCTCAAGATGCGGGCACAGAAGTCCCCCTGCTCATAGAAGGTGAGAGTGGAAAGAGATAGATTAATCGAGTGATGGGGTGCTATCTTGCGACATACGCCAACATGACGATGAGCATGAGGTGGATGAGCATGAAAGTGACGAAGCCCCAGGCGATGAACAGGACCAACCTGCGGTCGCTATATAACGTATGCGAACCCGGATAGGCCTGGTCCCAGCGTTCGGAAGCGACCATGCCGATAGCGACCCGCAGCCGCAGAGGTGAATGAACGGGGGAACGGCGCATTTCGGAGAGGAGGGCACCATAACAGTCTTTACAGAGTATCCATGAATGGCGCGGTTCGGGAGCGCCTTCTGGCTCCATGAGGAAGATGGGGTCAAACCAGGTGCGACGAGCACAGATCGAACAGCGTTCGCTAAAGCGTTTTTTTGCTCTGCGTAAGCTCGCTTGATGAGCTACAGCGGCGGACTCGCCGCTACGCATGGCATCTTTCATCTCTGGCCGGTCCTTTCTGTTTCCTGCACCGGGACATCACATTAAATACCGGACTCTCCACACGCCCAACAAAGAGATTCTATCATATTTTCATGGCAATAAGAAGCGCTATTGGTCAACAATAGTAGAGCTAGCAGGGCCACATCGTCCCCGGACGGTGTTCTTGTCTGGGGGACAGGTATGCCCGTACATATCAGATACAGATGGTGCCAGCTATTATCAAACCGCGCCGTAAGACCCCAGCATTCATGCCTCTTAATACATGGCGCGTTCCTTTTTTGGGGTAGGGGTTGAGTGGTCCCTGCTTGACTTTTACAAGATAGCTGCTATACTGTAACCCATGAAGCAGAAACGAGCCTACAAATATCGGTTTTACCCGACAGAAGTACAAAAACGCATCCTTGCCCAAACCTTTGGGTGTTGTCGCTACGTCTACAATTGGGCACTGCGCTTACGTACCGATGCGTACTATAAAGAGAACAAGCGCCTGTACTACAACGATATGAGTGCAGCGTTGACGCAACTTAAAAAGCAAGCAGAAATGAGATGGCTCACTGATGTTTCGAGCGTTTCCTTGCAGCAAGCCCTGCGACATCTGGATCGGGCCTTCCTCAACTTCTTTGAAGGACGGGGCAAGTACCCAGTATTCAAGAAAAAACGAAACCAGCAAAGTGCTACCTATGCCGATACCGCCTTTACATGGGGTGGCAAGCAGTTCACTCTCGCAAAAATGGCTGATCCTCTCGATATTCGCTGGTCCCGTCCCTTGCCCAAAGGAGCAAGGCCAAGTACTGTCACTGTCAGCAAAGACCGCGCTGATCGCTACTTTGTCTCCATTCTGGTTGAAGAAGAGATCAAGCAGTATGAGCCCAGCGCGCAGTCCATTGGGGCTGATCTTGGCTTGAAAAACTTCGTGATCCTCTCGACGGGCGAGACGGTGGGCAACTCCAGATTTTTCCACAAGGATGAAAAGAAGCTGGCGAAAGCACAGCGCAAGCTTGCCAAGAAAAAGAAAGGTTCCAAGAATAGGGCCAAAGCACGTCGGAAGGTTGCACGTATCCATGCCCGTATCGCTGATCGCCGCCGTGACTTCCTGCACAAGCTTTCGACTCGCCTGATCCGTGAAAACCAAACGGTCTGTGTCGAAACGTTGGCAGTGAAAAACATGGTTAAGAACCCGAAACTGAGCAAAGCTATCTCTGACGTGGGATGGAGCGAATTCGTGTTTCAACTCGAATACAAAGCCGAGTGGTATGGCAGGAATCTTGTCAAGATTGACAAGTTCTATCCCTCTTCTAAACGCTGTTTCGACTGTGGACATCTTCTCGACTCGCTTTCGCTTGATATTCGCCATTGGGTTTGCCCTGAATGCGGTGTTGCCCACGACCGGGATGTGAACGCCGCTCGTAACATACATGCCGCCGGACTGACGGTATTTGAAGCCTGTGGAGAGGCTGTAAGACCGGGGAGGGTGAAAGCCCGATCTGGCAAGCCTCGATGAAACAGGAAACCCTACTCGCGAGGGTGGGGAGGATGTCAACCCCGGATGAGGGGAAGCAGATAAACGGTGCTAAAGACGACTACCCAGACACCGTCAACGAAGTGCCAGTACATCTCAACCGCCTCGACAGCAAAGCGGCGCTGGCCTGCGAAATCACCACGAATTGCACGAAAGAAGCAGATTAGCAAGAAGAGGACACCGACTGTGACATGCAGGCCGTGGAAACCGGTCAAAGTGAAGAAAGCAGAACCAAAAATGTTTGTCTGTGGTGTGAAATTGAGATCGAAGATAAGGTGGGTATATTCAACGCCAAATTGGAGGCCCACGAAGATTGCACCTAAAATGGCAGTTAAAAGCAGATAACGGGCCATAGCACGCTGATTACCCCTCACAAGCGCTCTGCCGAACAAACGCGCAGGAATACTACTCGAGAAGAGAATAATGGTGTTAAGAATCAAAATCAGTGTATAGAGATCAGGTCCAAGCAACTGGTCTCCATTCGGCAACCTCCAGGAGCCCTGGCGGATCTCCAGGTAGAGGTAAGAGGCTATTATATTGGCAAAGATCAACGCCTCCGAGGTGATGAAGAAGATCATACCCCACCAGTTGATGCCTCGACCTTCTTCTTCTCCATGTTCTTCGAGGACGCGGACTTGCTCACCATGCGCAACGCTCATAGTCAAGTTCTCCAGTTCTCTCTATTCTGTAATAGGGGACGCATACTGCTTTAGCAGGCGCGCCCGGTATGGAAATCAACGGCGTTCCACTCCCCAGCCGATGACGGCAACGATTACCAACACGACGCCTATGCCTAAGATGATAGGTTGTGTGATAAAGCCCATGAGCAAGACCATCAACGCCACAGCCAATGCAAAGGGCCATACACTCAGGTGTGGTTGGATGGCTTCTTCCTGGACCGGTTTCGAGGTATCCTCTCCAGGCGGCTTTTGTTGTTGACCTTGCTCTTGTTCTTCAGACACAATCAAACTCTTTTCTGTGTGTTTGGGGTCTCTACCTTTCGGGGAGGCCCGCACTCTAGCAGGGGGCGGTAAACCGGCCCAGTGGGCGCGATAAATCGGCCCCTACGAGCGCTTAATGGGTGGCCGTTTTCCAATCGGCTATGTCGGGATGCTTCTTGTCGTAGAACGGGCGACGGCTGCGTACGATAGGCAGGTTAAGGAAGTTGTAAACCCTGGGTGGGGAGTCTGTATCCCACTCGAGAGTAAAGGCATCCCACGGATCGGTGCCGGCTTGCTTACCAGAGCGCAGGCTGACGATGACATTCCAGAGGAATATCACGATAGCGATGCCGATGGTGAAAGCGCCGA
>Ga0137366_10004999_pt1 | contig 10405 bp, 3 predicted proteins | sample SagtaG_8_FD_104938 | JGI IMG/M metagenome (GOLD analysis project Ga0137366, IMG submission 104938) | Vadose zone soil microbial communities from Sagehorn Ranch, Mendocino, California, USA - Sage1_L_60_16 metaG | ecosystem: Environmental > Terrestrial > Soil > Vadose zone | place: USA: California... | reverse complement strand
TGCAGCCCCATCGCCAGGGTACAGTCGGCTGCCATCACCGGACACCGGACCTTGGCCCTCTGAAATCTTTTCACGCTGAGAAAGGAACCCCATGCCCCTGAAATCAGGCAGCAGCCGTGGCGTTGTTTCAAGTAACATCGGAGAATTGCTTTCCTCGTTCAAAAAGAAAGGCCGGATCGGCAATGTGAAGCCGCGCTCCGCGGCTCACGCGCGCCGCATCGCCTCGGCCATCGCACTTCGCAAAGCGGGAAAGTCAAAATACTATTGACTTTCCGGCCTAGCTATGTAGGATTCTCAGCATCGGTTTAACGCCCGATGTTCACACTAACCATCTTGCATCCGTCTGCTGTCTGGGAAGGGCTTCTCTGCTACTTCTGCGTTAACTTTCGGCGGGCGGATGCTTGCGCATAAGGCGCAGCAAGGGCACGAATGCAACTGATCACAGTTAAGATCAAAGGATGCACTCCATTACTTCAGCAAAGATTCAACGAGTCGGCAGAACTGCCTGGAGCCACAAGGCCGGTTCTTGTCAATCGAGGAACGCCAAGGGAGGAAGCGGAAAAGTTGTGCTACAGAGACAAGCAGGGGCGGTTCTATTTTCCGGGAGCGGCAATACAGCGTCTCATCAGAGAAGCTGGCGCCAATCACAAAATGAAAGGTTCGCGTCGTTCAACGCGGTTTCTGGTGCCAAGCGCCGTGCTGGTCGTGCAGGATACGATTACAATTCTGAATGGCGACAGCAAACCAGCGTTGGATTTCGAGGTCGATTCACGCCCAGTCGTAGTTCCAAGCACCAAAGGGCGCGTCATGCGGCATCGCCCAAGGTTTGATGTTTGGTCTGCCGAATTCATGGTGAGGATCAACGAAGGGATTCTTCCAGTGGATTTCGTTCATCGGCTCCTGACGGAAGGCGGGCAACAGCTTGGCATTGGCGATTACCGTCCGGAAAAAGGCGGACCTTTTGGAACGTTCAACGTGATTGAGTGGAATGAGGAGAATTGATTTTCTCTGCGCTGCCCTGTGGGTCACTGCGAGGCTATGCGTTGCCCGCCGCTTCATTCCTTGGCGCTGCGCTGCGTCGCCCTGAATCGCGCTGCAATCCAAGGCAAAGGAAGGCGTGGTCAAACGGTGTTGACCGCGCCTTTTCTTTGATGGGATGATGCCAGAACCGTGGCTAACGCTGTTCTAAACGCTTATCGCCAGCAGTTCCCGGATGACAAACGGTCTGACTTTGAAGTGATGCAGTCCATCGCCGCGAGCTACCCGGAATACACTGACAGGTTTGAAGATTTTGGCAGCGATTTGAAGGCATTGACGCGAGAAACCGCTCCACAGCCAGGGAGAAAAGAAATACCACCAGAGATTTTACCGTATCCTGCCAGCCCATCGGACTACGCCAAACAAATCGTTGGAAGCGGTATCCGAGGTATAACAAGCACGCTTAGTTCGATCCCGGAAGCGTTCGGGACCGCATCACGGATTTTGGGCACCTACAGCATTCCCGGCGCCGAGCACATTCCGATGTTCACAGAAGCGACGCCGACACCGCTTGAAACTGGCATCGCACGTTTGGGCGAAGCTATTAGTCCTGAGCCAGTCGAACAACTGCAAAAATCGTTCCTGGCAACGACCGTGCCAGCGGCGGTCGGCTCGGGCATCGGGTTCCTGGCTGCTGGCGGTGCGGCCGGGTTGGCTGAGCGGGGTATAATCGAAGGCATTGGAGCCCGCGCGATGGCCAGAGCTGTCGAGGGCGGCCTGGCAAAGGAGGAAGCTGTCGCTGCCGGGCAGGCGGCGGCAGCGTCGGCCTTGCGCCGGTTGAACTATGGGAACATCGCCAGTCTTGGCGCCCTATCTCAGGCACAGCAAGGGTATGAAGAAGCGAAGAAAGCTGGAGCAGATGAACACACCCGATGGCTTGCGTTTGCCCTGAATCTTCCGGTTGGAATGACAGAGGCGGTGCCATTGGCCGGTATGCTGAACCGGTTGGAAGGTTTATCCAGCGGGAACCTGAAGAAAGCCCTGTTGCAGGCGGGCATAGATTCCTTCGAAGAGGCGTTGCAGAACGGGTTCCAGGGTGTTGCCGGCGATGTCATCGCATCAAAGCTGGCCAAGTACGAGCCGGACAGGAAGATCTTCTCCAGCCTGGCGGAGGACGCGGCTTCGGGCGGTATCTCCGCCGCCGTGTTGAGCCTTGCAGCTTCATTCATTGGATCGAAAGTCAGAGGTGCAAAACCGGAAGCGGCTGCGCCTCCGGCACCTGCGAATGTTCCGTATGGAACATTCCCGATAACTCCACCGGTAGCCCAAACCGCAGCCGTCCCCGCAGCAGCAACCGCCGCCGATGTTGCCGCCCAGTATGCCAGCGAGCAGCAGAAGGCGGCCGAGCGTGCGGCCAGGATGCAGGAGGTGGCCAGGCGGTCAGTATCCGGGCCGTTCGCCACCGATGACATTGCGTTCGTTTCCAAGCTGAGCCCTGGTGAGCAGGCGATTTACACCGCGATGGCGGAGCAAGCGCGGCAGGAGCATGAGGCGGCCAGCGCCACGGCAGAGGTAAAGACGGCAGCCGCGCCTCCGGCAGAGGTCCCACCGGCCGCCGTCCAACCGCCCGTTGCCCCGGAAAAGGAACTGGTCCCACCGGCCGCGCCACCGATCGCCCCCGTGCTGTTTCACAGCGCAATGGTTGTTCCCGGCGTTGCCCCATTGATTTACTACACGCCCACGGCTGAACTGAGGGGGGCCGATGGCGGGATTTACAAGCCTGGCGATGTTCTCACTGAACAGAACCTTGCGGGCTTCACCTTGCCAGAAGCGGAGACAGCCAAAGCGCAGGCGGCCATCAAAGAACAAACGGCCGCGCCAACCGTGATGCCTGTGACGCCTTCCGTTACGCCAACGCCAACCGTCCCCGCAGCCACGGCCGCAACGACCCTACCCTCTGCCCTGGAAGCCCTGGCGCAAAAGGTGGGCAGGTTTAGCCCGGAGGAACAGGCCCTTCTAAACGACATCATCACCAACCAGCCGGAACTGCACAAGCGCTACATGGCCAGGAAAGCGGAGGTGCGGGCTGCCAGGGAAGGTGCGCCACCGGCCGCCGCGCCGGCTGCTCCCCCCATTGTTCCCATCGCTCCTGTTACTCCCATAGTTCCCACCCCTGCCACTACCGCCCCCGTCGCCCCTTCTCTCAGCAACGTCTTTGTACCTCCAGGTTATCTGACGAGAGCCAGGCGCCGGGCGACAGCCATTGCCTTGGTTGCCAAGCGCAAGCTGGCAAGGTTGCTGCATCCTTCTTCGATCCTGGACACGGTTGATTTCGATGGCGATTCACCGTTGACATTCGAACTCTCCGCGCGCGGCACCGGGGAACGGACGAACCTGGCCGGGCTTGACCCGGGCCTTGTTGTTGTCTCAGCCGGCCAACATCAAGGCCAGCAGGGCAAGATCGTAAAGATCACCGATCAAGGGACCTCTGAGGAAAAGGCTTGGATCCAACTCAAGAATGGCGACGCCATCCTGGTGGACAAAGGCGAATACAAATCGTTGGCTGCGATTCAGAAGGCAATGTCAGAGGAGGCTGCGGGGCGGAAGCCGGCCAGACAAGCGCTGGTGGTTGCGCCCGCGTTCTTTGAAATCAAGGAGGCCCCAGCGGCAACGGAAGCAGCAGTCCAGAATCTTGGCCTGGTCAGCGAAGCCAGCGTCACTGGCAAGATAGATCGTGGCAGCCGCAATACCTGGACGCATCGTTGGACGGTGTTCAGGAAGGAGAACAAGGTTTATTTCCTGCCCACCTATAAGTCGGAGAAAAAAATCATGGCGGCTGAACCGGGGCAAAAGAAGGGAACACCAGTCGTTAAACTCATCAAGAACGGGTTCATACCGGTAGCCTCCTTTCGCGCGGAGAAGGCCGTACACGCGATCGAAGCGGCCAAGCCGGTGCTTGGTGTGGATGAATATGAGAAGACCTTCGCCAGCCATGCCAGGCAAAGAATGGCTGCCGCCGCGAGAAGCTACGCGGCGAGCGCGGCGGCGATGATACCCGGGCCAGCGGTTGAGACGGAGGAAGAAGCGGCTGCCACGGAGCCTGGCGTTGTCCAGCCTACGTTACCGGCGGAGATTACGTTCTCCAAGGAACTGGGTCTGGACATGTTCAACGGGTTGACTGCGGCTTTGGCTCAGTCGCCACAGAAGGAACTTGTTGGCTCTGACGCAGTAACCATCAGCACAATCGCGCAGTACGCGATGAAAGGTAAGTATGGCAAAGAAATACGGGACACCATCCTGGAACTCGCCCGCGAAATCGGGGAACGCAAAGCCTCCAGAATCGTCCTCAACCATATCGTCGGGGCCTATAACCTCAGCCGCACAAGCCAGGAGTTTGCTGAGGCAATTTCCACAGGTGGCAGGACTGGGGCCGGCCAAGCCGTCCTGGCCGCGGGAGGTATCGGAGGACTTCCTGTCCTTGCAGGTGATCGAACAGAACGGGGGGCCGGCCAACCCGCGGTTCCCGTTCAAGCTATCCCCCAAAACGTTGGCGTGGCTAGCGGACCAGCGGTTGGCCCAACAACCGGTCCAGCCCAAGGTCCCGTCAGATTCCGAGTTGTAGAGGGCGGTTACGCGTCCAGCGCCGATGTCCGGGCAAAGCTGCAAGCGGTGTTGGAGGCGGCAGCCGCGGCGGGCATAGACGTGTCCGTGGTTGAGTCCGCAATGCAGGGGGGAATGTCGGACGGCAACGCGATCGTCCTGCTAATGCGTGACATAGCCAGGCCGTCCACAACGGATTTTGTCAGCGCCGTACACGAGATCGGCCATCAACTCTTTGGACGCGAAAGCCCTGAGATGCAGCGCATGTTGCACCGGGCCATTGACCGGCTGAGCGATGCGGCTCTCGCCCTGGAAGGGACCGGGGATCCGCGCGCACGCCTGGACAACATCGGACGGTTAAACCCGGAAACGTTGGCTGAGGAACGGTTGATGGAATCCTTGGCCAATGAAGGGTTTGACCCTGTGATGGCGCGTTCCTGGAGCCAACGAATTCTTCGGGCATTGAAGGATCTTTGGAACCGGGCCTGTATAAGCATACAGCATGGGTTGTTCGGCCCGGATGCGGTGAACCCGGAACGGGTCGTTGAGTACTTCCGTAATCGGCTGCGTTCGTTACTTGCCGGCGATCCTACCCCGATGTCGTTCGTAAACTTCCTGGGTGGTAAGAGGCTTTCTCTGGAGCGCGCGGCGCGGTTCTACGTTCAAACCGATGGTTCAGATGCATTCGCACCGGTGATTGTGGACTGGGAGAATGGGCGGATTGATTACGCCTTTGATGCTTCGGCCACGAGCGATGCCGTAGCTGCCAACATACGCAACGCATTGCGCGATGTCCGTAGTGCATTGCGCGGGCCGGCACGATTCCGCCGTCCAGGCTACGTTGCCGAAGGTGAGGTCATTGGAGGCGAAGATCCCACCGTGCGCGCCGGCTGGAACTTCGCCGCCGCGAAGGAGACCCTAGCATTTCTGCAGGCCGGCTATGACGCGTTCAACGCCACGGGCGCAAATCCGGTGAACACGGCCGGTGTGCGGGCGATCACCCTGGACAATTTCATTGGCCTGATTTCTCAGGACATGACGGTGGACCATCCCCAGGCGATCATGGATAGAGCGCATGAGGAACTGGCTGCCCTTGGCGCGCCGCCGTTGAACCCGGACCTGTCCATCAACGGGCCGGTGACATTCGAGAACGACGCGACCCGGAAGCAGGCTCAGGCGATAACGCTTTCCCATGCGAACCAGTATCTCGCCAGCATGAACGGCCTGTACAAAGACGAGAACAGGAGGCGGGACAGCATCAAGAATCAATTGGAGAAAAAGATCGCCAAATCGGAGGCGTTGGTTGCCAGGTTTCAAAACATGTTGTTCCACGTCGAAGCGGCCAAGGAAGCCATCGCGGACCTTATCACCCAGACCAAGGCCGACATTCGCAGCGTCATTTACCACGCCAAAGGCGCCGGGATGCTGACTCAGGCATTGAAGGATCTCCAAGCCGACATCGATCCGATCCCGGCGCACTACGAAGCGTTGCTGGACAAGATGGCAAAGCGGATCTTCGATGACGCCGAACATTTCTCGGAGTTCCTGGAGCAGACGGCCGCTCTGCACGTCAATTGGCAGGCCGGGACATTGCCGCAGCTTAAAGCTCAGCTTCGCGTTCTACTGGACACCAACCCATTGTTCCACGGTTTAACCGATGAGGAACGGAATATCTGTCTTACGCTCATCGGTTCCTGGGCGCGGGCCAACGATCATCATATCGCCTGGATTGAAGTCCGGCAGAGCAACAACATGGAGGCGATCGCTGCCATCCGCGCCATGATGAATGCGGCGAAGACGGATACCACGGAGGACTTGAACGCAACCCGGGGACTTGCTAACAAAGTGCCCAACCTCGCCAAGCAAGCCGACAGGATTCTGACCCAGTACAACCTGGTGAGGAAGGAGTCCAAGGTTCTCCTGGACGATCAGCTTCGAAACACGCGCATCATCCAGTTCCACGAAGCCGCCGCGCCGGTGTTCGGGGCGAGGATACGGTTGCTGGAAAAGGACCTTGGCGGTAGCCGACCAGTCGCCCTGGAGGAAGGGGCAAAGCTTCCTTACGTCCGCACCGAGAACGATACGTCGGAGGAAATTGCCGCAGCCGAGCCCTGGGAATATCACAGCACCGGGGATGACAAGGCAACGCCGGCACAGGTGGGAACAATGCTCAGGAATTACGAAGCCTGGATCAGGGCCAACGAAGCAACCGGGGGCGCTATGGTAGAGACGCTCCGGGACCTGGTGAAACGATTGAACGTGGTGGATGCCGCCAAGGAACTGACCGGCCTGCGCGAGACCTGGTTGGCACGGCTGATGGGTTCCCTGTCCGATGCCGTTACCGGGACAGGTTCGGTGATAGGCAAACGCATCGGGCAAGCCCTGGCGCGCTACGCTTACTTGGAAGGATCGTTCACCAATGATCTTGCCGCCATCGGCGTTCGCGCCGCAGCCGCGCGCGGCCGGGCCATGCGCGCTCTTGGGATCAAGGATACGCACTACTTCATAACCACATTCCACGACGGGGCCTTCGGTTACTTTGAGAAGAGGAAAGACCTCCAGGAACGGCCCAATGCCCATGAAGCGGCCCTGGCAGCCTGGCGCGCTCATCTGCTGGCCAACCCAGCCACGCACGCCCTGGTTACTCCAGCGGCCTGGGAACGGCTCAAGACCTACTACGAGGAATGCGTCCGGTACGTGCGCGAGGAAGCCCTGAACAACAAGCAGATGGGCAACAAGCTGAAGGACGATAACCTTGGAATGTACCGGGATCCGATCGGCGATCCCATGTTCGCCATGCCGCGCGGGTTGAACAGTAAATTTGAACTCGTCTTTCACGCCATGCGCGGGGCGTGGAACGGAGTGAAGAGTCCGAAGATCAAAGGAGCAGACATTGCCGAGCGTTTCACTGCTGATCCAGACGCGCTGGCGACGAGCCTTGGCAGCCGGTTCACCTCCGATGTCTGGCGGTTGTTCGTCGGCGGCATGGCCAGCCGCGAGGGTCGCTCGATGTTCTCCGGCCGGCTCTATGCGCCTGGCAAATGGACCATCGCAGCCGTCGAGAATGTCCGGCGCGCTTACCAGGAAGCGTCTGCAGTCCCAACTCCTGGCGGCAAAGCGCTGACCTTCGCCATCCGGCTACATGAACTGGAGGGGAACACGCCCGATATACTGCCAACGTTCGTTGGCGAAACCCTTGAAACGTTCCAGAATTATTTCGATGACATCGAACGGATCATGGCCGAGAGCGAAGAAGGCGCGCAGTTCGGGATGCAGAAAGGCGTTCCCCGCTTCCTCATGGACGCGCGCATCTCGGAGGATTACCCAACCGCGTGGTTATCTTATCAACACGTCGATCAACATAACGCGCGCCAGGCCATTCACCGGTTCGCTTTCCACGCGGCCTTTGGCCGGGGCGGCAGCACTGTCACAGCCGATTTCCACGCGGCAATCGACGAGCTAGGCAAGGCAGCCAACCAATGGCAGGACTACCTTTCCCGCGCGCGTGACGCCAACCCCACAAAGAGCACCCAGGAGATTCTGAAAGCCGCCCGTGTCCTGGCAGGGACAGAGGGGCAAAACGTCACCCTGCTGGAGAACGCGCGCAACAACGAGGCGATCCTGAGAAAGACCCAGGACCAATTCGCCGCATGGTTCAAGAGTCACGCGGAGGATTCCGTTGAGCCCAAGGTATTCCTGGAAATCTTGAGCTTCATCACCGGCTTCATGGTGCAGGGGCCGAAGACGGCGATGATCAATACGATGGACCTTTTTGGCGGGCCAGTGATCCAATACGGGTTATCAGCCGAATCCCTGCGCCAGGTGCGGGACAACTGGAAGGGGTTCTTTGCAACCAGCTTTGGGTCTTTGTTCCAGACCTTCGGCATTCAACTAAACCTCAACATTGAGGATCGGTTGTTGATGGACCGGATTGGCCTTACCGATTCGGACACCCAAATCCGGTTGATGGATAGGATCGGCGCCGCGTGGAATGAAGAAGTTCACGGCGCGGGCAGGCTCGCGGCGGGGATCATCAAGGCAACGCGCCTTGGCAAAGCCATCACCCAGGCCGGTGTTGGCACAGGCGTTTATCCCACGCTCAAGGCGGCGCCATTCTCCATGATTTCACGGGCGATGAACGAGGGCTTCATCCTGTCAACCTGGGGCAGGTTCAGAGGCTTAGCCGCGCGGGCGGTTGCTTACCTTCGCGCGCACCCGGCCGAGATCGATAACCATGATTTCTCTTTCACCGCGGCGATGTTGGGCTATCCGAAGGGAACCTTCCTGGATGAAGCCGGTTCCTTCGATGCCGTCAAGGAGGCCATGACCCGTTGGGGCATGCGCCTGGAGAACGTTGCGCGGGCGGCCCTGCACCATGGCGCTCCACTGTTCACCGATGAGCAACACAGGGCTTTGGCCGAGATGGCCCTGGATGAAATGTCATTGGAAGCGTCGCCAATCTCCGCCCCGCGCTGGTCGGCAAATCCTGCCGGGCGCTTCACCATGCCGTTGTTGCGCTGGTCCTTCGCGCGCACCAATCAGCTTCGTAAAGCGTTCCAGGAACCGGACGGGCGCCGGAACCTGCATGCGGTTGTGTCCGGGTTAAAGGCTCTCTCCCTGGCAACCGGGGTCGGCATCGCTTACGCCCTTCTGATGGAGCGCTACGACGAAGAACTCACGCATAAGCGCAGTGATATACGTGGCTTCGGACAAGACAACAACTTTTTGGCAGTTGTGGAAATGACCGCCAGGATGGGCTCTTTAGGGTTGTGGGGCGATGCCGCTAACACTGTCCTGAATTATGCGGGGACCGGTGATCTACGTGGGTTCAGCCTAGATAATAGGGTCGTGGTCTTTAATAGTATCATAAACACGGTTGCTGCCATCACCACGTTCGCAAAGCAAGGTGAAGCTGACTACGCATCGGTTTATCGCCCATTGATTGGCGCCCTCGGAGGCGCGGGCTATATGCAATCGTTCCAAGTCCTGAACAATTTGCTGAGCGCCGACAACGCGGAAGCGAGAGTTACTGCCCGCATTAACGCGGCGAATATCCTCCGGGGAGTCGGAAGAGAAATGAATCTTGATGTCAGGATAGGGCGTGCCTCCGGCGCTTATGTCGCGGCAAATCCGATAACTCCAGCGGTCTCAAGGATGGTTCTCGCCGCGTTAGCCGATGACCAGGCGGATTTTCTCACTGCGTACAATGAGGCGATTACCGCAACGCGGGAAGAAAATCTGAAACAACTGGCGAATGGGCGGCCTCCAACGTACCCCGATCCAGCGGAGCACGTTCGCCGGGCATACGCAAGTCGCAATCTTTTGCGGACAGTCTTTCAAACGCCGCCGACGGAAGGTGAATATCAACAGATGTTGGCCAGGCTGCCAGCGGGACAAAGAGAAGACGTTCAACTGGCGGTTCTTTTGCAGAATAAGTTTGCCGGATTCATAGGCGCCTCTGAGTTCGAGGGTCAAAAGGACAAGAAGCAAAAGCCGCCCCCATTATTCGGACCTGTGCAACGGAATGTTGGCAATGTTCGCGCCAATCTAACCAGACAGCTCTATGGCACACAATTGGGAGTAGGTTACTGAGTTCCTTCTCGTTTTTTTTGGAGCCAGAAAAGCTGCATTCTGATTCCACCCTAACCGCAGGCGTGATCGCACGCGTTTCTCGGAAATGTTCAGGGCAGCGCACACATCTTTGAAACAGCCGGTCTGGTTGCTGACCGTAACTATCCGATTGCGGCGAGTGTTCCTGGATTGTTGCGCTCGTGTGGTCCATCGCGCATTGCCCGGCTCATAGTTCCCATTTTTGTCTGGCCAACGG
>Ga0137366_10004998_pt1 | contig 10409 bp, 8 predicted proteins | sample SagtaG_8_FD_104938 | JGI IMG/M metagenome (GOLD analysis project Ga0137366, IMG submission 104938) | Vadose zone soil microbial communities from Sagehorn Ranch, Mendocino, California, USA - Sage1_L_60_16 metaG | ecosystem: Environmental > Terrestrial > Soil > Vadose zone | place: USA: California... | reverse complement strand
TCCTTTTTTATTTTCTTAACCATCTCCAATCCATTTTTTACTGATATTTCAATAGATACAAAATCACCTGCCTCAATTAAATTTTTATTTATGAGGCTACTTCCGATACCCACTGAAGATACACCTGCCGCAAACCATGCATTAAGACCCTCTTCACTCAATTCAAGCCCTCCTGTTGGCATGAATAGCAGCTCGGGAAATATTTCTTTTACTGCCCTTATATAAGAAGGGGTTAATAAATTGCCCGGAAAAAGTTTAATGAGTGTTGCGCCCAAATCTTCTGCGTGAATAATTTCGGTAGCAGTCATGCATCCGGGTATCCAAAGCAAACTGTTGTTATGAACGACGTTTGCCACTTCTTTAACTACCCCCGGACAAACAACAAAATCGGCACCTTCATTTACAAACTCTGTTGCCGCAATTTTATCCTTGATTGTACCGGCTCCCAATAGCAAGCCAGGTAGTTCTTTGTCTGCAACTTTTCTAAGTTGTATAAAATTTTCCCATGCAGTATCGCCGCGGTTGGTGTATTCTATTACACGAATTCCCGCCCGATACATAGTTTTCAATATTTGTGCACTTACATCAGCATTGGGATGAAAATACAAGGGTAATATCCCCTGCTCAATAATAAGATTTAATGCTTTTTTCTTTTTATCCATGACAGCGATTTTTTATTCTAAAAAATTTGGTGACAAACACTCTGTAAATGCATGTCGAATGCGGTGAGACATCTCCCGAAATGTATCAGGTTAAAATGTCGGGAGATCTCTCCTATCATCGAAAATGACGATGCGATTTTCCGGACTGTTCATAAAGAACATATACCACAAGAGTGCGACGCAACCGGGAATACCATGAAATACCAAAGCCGGTCTTATAAAATTTCCTCTTATTTTATTCTTACCAAAACTTCACATACAGCGCTGCAATCAATAAGAGTGTAAGAACAATTAATCCTAACGTAGATGGCTTTACTTTAAACATTTCTTTATCCAATTCAAATGCATTCGGATTTACTTTTGGTCCTACCAGGCTGATGGCAATCATGATAATCATCGTGAACAAAAACGACAAGCCCATGCAAATGTGAAATGGTATTTCGTAGCCGCCTTTGCCGTTGGGATAAGCTGTATAGAAAAACGTATTGTGCCCGAATAGCTGCGGCGCAAATTCGTTGAACAAAATCGAGAGCAGAAAACCTGTTATAACGCCTGCAACTGCTGCTGCGCCTGTGGTTCTTTTCCAAAACATACCCAGGAAAAACATTGCAAATACACCGGGGCTTATGAAGCCCGTATATTTTTGGATGTAGGTAAAACCACCCACGCCGCCAATGCCCAGCAAGTCGTTCCAGGTAAAGAGCACCGCAAGAATCATCGCCACAAAAACAGTTACTCTCCCTGTTATTACCAACTTTCTCTCATCAGCCTGTTTGCCAAAATATTTTTTATAAACATCTAATGTAAAAATGGTGGAAATGCTGTTCACTTTTCCTGCCAGCGACGCTACAATAGCCGCCGTTAAAGCTGCAACAGATAAGCCTTTTAGGCCTGTGGGCAAAAAAGTAAGTACGGCTGAGTAGGCTCCATCTTTACCGCCAATCAACTGGGGCAAATGCCCATTCTTATACAGCACAAAGGCAGCAATACCGGGCAGCATTACAATAATCGGCATCATTAACTTTAAAAGACCGGCAAACAAAATTCCGGTGCGGGCAGTATGCAAATCGGCACCCAAAGCTCTTTGCGTAATATACTGATTGCAGCCCCAGTAATTAAGATTGATTATCCATATACCAGCCATATAAGAAGCCAAACCTGGAAAAGTGAGATACTTATCAATTTCAAGCTGTGAAGATGTAGCCGTTGGTTTAGGAATAATGATTCTGAAATGTTCAGGCGCATCTTTCAGTAACGCCGTAAAACCTGCAATGGCATCTTTACCTAAACCAAACTTTTCGCTTACAACATTTAATGCAATGTAAGTAGTTACCAGACCCCCAATTATTAATACCGCTACCTGAATTACGTCAGTGTATGCTACTACTTTCATGCCGCCCAATGAAATCAGCAATGCAAAAATTGCAAGTCCAATCATGATTGTATGCAAGTATTGCCCTCCTGCAAGTCCATTAATGGCAACTGCACCCAAATATAAAATGGAAGTGAGGTTCACAAACACATAGAGAAACAGCCAGAATATCGCCATAATCAAAGCCACCGTTTCGTTGTATCTTGTTTTTAAAAATTGCGGCATGGTGTAAATATGATTTTTAAGATACACAGGAATAAACCACACTGCAACAATAATGAGTGCAATCGCAGCAATCCATTCGTAAGCTGCAACTGCAACGCCCAAAAAATATCCTTCACCGCTCATGCCGATAAATTGCTCTGCCGAAATGTTCGATGCAATCAATGATGAGCCAATCGCCCACCACGTAAGCGTCCCCTCAGCAAGAAAAAATGCCTTCGCATCATGTTCCTGGCTTTTGCGTTTGCGGTAAATGTTATATCCATACACAGATACAATTACGAAATAGATTATGAATACTGCATAGTCTGTAAAGGCGAGATTTTTATTCATGGCAAGTGTGTTAGTGGTACTGAACTATTTGGTTAAAGCGAATCCATTTAATTATATTAGTAAGTATAATAATAATAATATTTTTTTACCCAAGCTGCATTGCTGCTATTTAACTTTTCGTTGCGTCGCACACTTGTACGTTTAGAACATTACTCAGCAATTTGAACCACAAAGTCACAAGAACACAAAGTGTCACAAAGTCTTGTGTTTCTTCGTTTACTTGATATCTTACACAACTCATCTTATTTTATAATACACATCATTCCATCTCAATTCATTTTTGAATTGATAGAGATTTGTATTCTTACCAATCAAAGCAAATTCAATGTCTGCCATTGCAGCAAAATCTTCCATATGTTCTGCAGTTAAGTTCTGACTGTAACCCGTATGATGTGCACCGCCCGCATAAATCCACGCGGCACAGCCTGTTTTCATATCCGGATATGGTTTCCATAACACACGTGCCACAGGTAGTTTCGGCAACTCGTGACTTGGAGCTACAGCTTCAACTTCATTCACCAATAAACGAAAACGGTTACCCATATCAACGATTGATGCATTGAGTGCGGGACCGGCTGCAGAATTAAACACCAATCTCACAGGATCTGCTTTGCCGCCAATTCCCAAAGGATGTATTTCGCAGGAAGGTTTGCCATCTGCAATGCTTTCGCATATTTCAAGCATATGAGAGCCAAGCACCATTTCATTACCAGGTTCAAAGTGATACGTATAATCTTCCATAAAAGAATTACCACCGCGCAAGCCGCTGCCCATTACTTTCATTGCACGCACGAGCGCAGCCGTTTTCCAGTCACCCTCACCAGCAAAGCCGTAACCAGCTTTCATCAAACGTTGTGCGGCAATGCCCGGCAACTGAACCATGCCGTGCAAATCTTCGAAGGTATCAGAGAAGCCTTTGAAGTTGGCATTTTCTAAAAAGGCTTTCAATCCCAATTCGATTTTTGCTGCATCTTTCAATGATTGCCTTTGTGCGCCATCTTTCAGTAAACCATTTTTAAAGGTATAGCTGTCTTCATATTCTTCTATTAATGTGCCTACAGATGCATCACTCACTTCATTAATCACTTTTACCAAATCGCCAATGCCATGCGTGTTTACAGAATAGCCAAACTTATACTCAGCTTCCACTTTATCACCATCGGTAACAGCTACAAAACGCATGTTATCACCAAAGCGCACAAATCTTGCTCCTTGCCAGTCGTGCCAGCCTGCAGCTGCTCTTGCCCATGCGCCAATGCTTTTCAGCGCTTCCTCATCCTGCCAATGCCCGACAACTACTTTGCGGTTCATGCGCAAACGACTTACCATAAAACCAAACTCCCTGTCACCATGAGCACTTTGATTGAGGTTCATAAAATCCATATCAATATCGCTCCAGGGAATATCACGATTGAACTGCGTATGCAAATGGAGCAAAGGTTTTTGCAGATTCTTTAATCCATTCACCCACATTTTTGCAGGAGAGAATGTGTGCATCCATGTAATAATACCTATGCAATCTTTTGTGTTATTGGCTTCCGCGCAGGTATTGTAAATTTCTTCAGGCGTTTTTACTGTTGGCTTAAAAATTACTGTTACAGGAATTTGCGTCGCCTCGTTCAATTCTTTAGCAATGGTTTGAGAATGCTCAGCAACTTGCTTTAACGTTTCTTCGCCGTATAAATGCTGGCTGCCTGTAACAAACCAAATTTCGAGTTGTTTGAAATTAATCATAGAAGTTGTTTAATTAATTCATGTTGTCAAATATTTTTTTTGAACCACTAAGGGCACGAAGAATAAAAGGTTCACGAAGTATTTCCTTTGTGTTTCTTTGTGTACTTAGCGGCTTTGTGGTTCTCATTGTTGAATAATGTTCGGAACGTAAAAGTGAGTGACACAACCGGCGATACCATGAAACACTACAACTGGTACATAAAAAATTGTTATTCACATTCATGGTTTACGATTTATGTTACTCGCTTGCAATAATATCAACATCCTTCACCCTTTCAGGAAACCACACAATCATTTCACCTTTTCCTCTGTTTGCCCATGAATAATATGGAATTGCTGTAAAAGGCTGTGTTACAGTGTTCACTGTTTTATCATCATTGTTTATAATTATCGCAGGCACATTACTTTTTAAAACGATAACACCATTCAACAAATCTTTTTTGTACTCGGTTGTAAACGAAGCTGTCGATGGCATAACAATGTTGCCTGCCCTGCCATTATTGTCAACCCATTCAGCGCAATAAATAATCGGACCCCGCTGCAATGCAAGCTTACCTATATCGGCTTTTACGTTTTCATTTGCCACAACACGTTCTATAGTCATTGGTAATTTTATCTCAACCACATCATTCTTGTTCCATGTTCTGTTTAAAACGGCATAACCATTTTGCACATCATATTCAACAGGTTTGCCATTAATTTTTATAGGTATTTGAGCTTGTATTCTCATCGAATTTTCAAATGAATACAAATCAGATGGAATGGCTTCGCCACGCACCCATCCCGGTATTCGTATAAGCAAAGAAAATACAGTGGATGATTTTGGCCGAACAGTAAATTTTAAATCACCATCCCACGGATAATTATTTTGCTGTATGATGTTAACAGGCTTGCTTTGCACATTAAGCGAAGTATTGCTGTTGATGAAAAGATTTACAAAGAGCTTATCATCTTTTTGTGCATATACATAGCCGGGAACTGATGGCAGCAACCTTACCAGATTTGTGGGACAGCATGAGCAAGGAAACCAGCCAGAACGTTCCGGCTCCATGCTGGGATGCGAGAAGCTGTTTTTTATTTGCATGGCATTGGTGTAGAAAAACGATTTGCCATCCAGCCCAACACCGGAGATTAATCCGTTATACAATATTTTTTCAAGCACATCAATGTATTTAGAATCGCCGTGCAGCAAAAACATGCGCTGGTTCCAAAACACATTGGAAATGGCAGCGCAGGTTTCGTTGTATGCAGTTGCGTTGGGCAATTCATAATCGGTACCATAACGCTCGCCATCAGGAATAGCGCCTGCACCACCCTGCACATACAATTTCTTTGATACCCAATTGTTCCAGATGGTATCAATCGTATTCAATAATTTTTCATCGCCGGTTAATGCAGCAACATCCGTTACTGCTGAATACAAATAGCCTGCACGCACTGCGTGCCCTTCTGCTTCTGTTTGCTCAACCACAGGTTTATCATCCTGCCAGTAAGAGCCGTTTTTAAATGGATCTTTATTTGTTGAATCGTAACCATTGTAATGACCACGTTCTTCTATAAAAAACTTTGTAGTTTGCAGATACTCTTTTTTCCCGGTGATACGGTAGAGTTTTACCAAACCCATTTCAACGATTTCATGACCCGGGGCAACATGCCTTTTATCAGGACCAAATACAGAGCAAACAAGGTCAGCATTTTTCAACGCAATGTTAAGCAATGTGCGTTTGTCTGTTGCCATGTAGTGCGCCACAGCTGCTTCATACAGGTGACCTGCATTGTATAATTCATGGCTCATTTCTCTTTCTTTCACCCATCTCTGCATGCCCGCCCATTCATGCGGATGTGCAGGGTCAATGGTTCGTGCGGTATATAAATAACCATCAGGCTCCTGCGCTCTGCCAATAATTGCAATTAATGAATCGAGATACGCTTCGAGCTTTGCATCAGGAAAAAGACTTAGTGAATAAGATGCACCTTCAATGGTTTTATAAATATCAGTATCATCAAAAGGAAAGATGGTGCAAAACTTTCCGCTTCTTGCAGCAGCCATTAAAAAATTCTTTACACGACCAGTGCTCTCACAACGTTCAAACGATGCAGGTATGGTAACTATGTGATTAACTTTTATTCTTGGCAGCCAAAAGTTATCTGTAAGCTTTACGCTTGTAAATGGCACAGCCTGTATTGGATAATCTTTGTTTTGCGAAAATGCAGGATTAAATATTGCTAAAGAAAATATCAGGAAAAAGTGTTTCATATTTTTAGTTTTTGTTAAGTGTCAATTAGCTTGTAACATTTTTTAGAGCATTGTAAACAGCTAGTCACGTCTGTCCATAATAACTATCCGGTCCATGCTTTCGTTCATAATGTTTTTTAATCAATGCGTCTTTCAAACGCGGAGCATCGTTTCTTATCTGTTCAGTTAAATAAGCCATTTGTGCAACTGTTTCTAATACGGCACTATTGTAAACTGCTTTCTCCGGTGTTTTGCCCCAGGTAAATGGTGCATGATTCCCTACCAAAATCATTTCTACTTCTTCATAGCTTAATGCGCGTTCGTGAAAGCAGTTGATGATTTGAAAACCCGTTTCAAATTCATAATCGCCTTTAATCATTTCATCCTGCATCGGCGGTGCACATGGAATGTCGGCAGTAGTATGATCTGCATGCGTGGTGCCGAAAATCGGAATGTCACGTTGTGCCTGCGCCCATGCTGTTGCATAAGTTGAATGTGTATGCACAATGCCGCCAATCTTTTCCCATTGCTTATACAGCACTGCATGTGTTTTTGTATCCGATGAAGGACGCAAGGAACCTTGGACAATGTTTGCATCAAAATCTACAATTACCATTTTGTCTGGAGTTAACTCCTCGTAGGGAACGCCGCTTGGTTTAATTGCAAACACACCAAGATTTCTGTCAGCAGCACTTACATTTCCAAAGGTGAATAAAACCAAACCCAACTTTGGTAATTGCATGTTTGCTTCGTAAGCGGATTGTTTTATGTGCTCGTATTTCATATAGTGAATGGATGAGGTGGTGAATAGTGAGTGTGAGTAATTTACCCACAACTGACAACTCACGCACATGTCTCTTCGATAAATTTTCCTAACTCTTTATACTGCTCATATCTCTTCTTATACAATTCTACATTTGCTTCATTCGGATGATATTCTGCATCAAATCCCTGACCCATTGCAGCCATTGCATCTTCTACTTTATTATAAATGCCTGCTGCTGTTGCTGCAAACATTGCTGCACCTGTAGCGCATGTTTGTTCGGAGCTGTGAATGCGTATTGACATGTTCATTATATCTGCCATTGTTTGCATAACATAAGAAGATTTTTTTGCCACACCACCCAAACCAATCAAGCCTTGCACATGCACACCTTCATCATTAAATCTGTCAACAATTGCTTTTGCGCCAAAGCAGGTCGCTTCAACCAATGCTTTAAAAATACGCGGTGCACTTGTTCCTAAATTAATGCCGCTAATCGCTCCTTTCAGCAACTGGTTCGCGTCAGGTGTTCTTCTTCCATTTAACCAATCAACCGCTAATTCATCTTTCTCATTTATTGGAAGTTTCCCTGTCTCTTTTGAAAGCTCGCTAATGATTTTGTGATTAATTTCTTGTTGCAGCAAGTCTGCCACTGCAGCATCAATTACTGATGATTGTTTCAATAAATTATCTACCGGCCAGCCAATTAATCTTTTGAACCACGCATACACATCACCAAATGCGCTCTGACCAGCTTCAAGTCCCATCATGCCGGGGATGATTGAACCTGGCACCTGTCCGCAAATTCCTTTTACGAGCTTATCTTTCACTTCGTTCATCGGTGCAACCAGCATGTCGCATGTGGAAGTGCCCATCACTTTGCTTAAATGATATGGCTCAATTTGTCCGCCCACTGCACCCATGTGCGCGTCGAATGCACCCACACTAATAACAACATCAGTTGATAATCCCAACCGCTCTGCCCACTCTTTTGAAAGATTACCCGCAGGTTTATCCGAAGTATATGTTTCAGTAAATAACCGTGATGAAAAACAATTCAGCAAAGGGTCTAATGAATTAAAGAAATCGTTTGGTGGCAAACCACCATATTCTGCTGCCCACAATGCTTTATGTCCTGCAGCGCAAACACTGCGTTTCATTAGATGCACATCATTGCCACCTGTTAAAAGAAAAGGAATCCAGTCGCAATGCTCTACCCATGAGTAACATGCTTTGCGCACTTCATCATCAACACGAAGTATGTGCAATAATTTACTCCAGAACCATTCAGAAGAATAAATGCCGCCTACATACTGCAAATAGTTGATACCAAATTTGGCAGCATGCTCATTAAATTCTGCTGCCTCTTTTGTGGAAGTATGGTCTTTCCACAACACAAACATGGCATTGGGATTATTTTCAAACTCGGGCAGCAAGGCCAGTGGTGTTCCGCTTTTGTCAACCGCAACAGGCGTTGAGCCGGTTGTATCAATTGATATCGCCTTTACATTCTCTGCGACGCTGCTGCCTGCCTGCTTTAAGCAATCTTTGATAGTAAATGTTAGCCCCTCAATATAATCAAGCGGATGTTGCCTGAACTGGTTTTGGTAAGGCTCGCAAAACAAACCATCCCTCCAGCGCGGATAATAAAAAACTGATGAGCCAAGCTCGGCGCCATCAGAAGCATTTAATATAACGGAGCGAACAGAATCGGAGCCATAGTCAACTCCTATTACAAAATTTTCAGGCATGATTTTTTTTTTGAAAAGTGAGTTAAATTAAGTTGCTTAAATTTTAATTCTTCAACTATCAGTAGCAACCAATGTTCTCGTATCTTCTTTCTTAAAAAGTTTATTCTTTCTCTCCAATACTTTTTGTACAGCCTGAATGATATGTTCATCATCAAGACCATATTTTTTCATTAATAATTCCGGTTTTCCGCTTTCACCAAATGTGTCATCCACCGCAACATATTCCATTGGCACGAGGTCATTTTTAATAAGCACTTGGGCAATACTGTCTCCCAATCCACCGAGACGATTGTGCTCTTCTGCACTTACCACGCATCTTGTTTTGGCAACCGATTTTAATATTGTTTCTTCATCCAATGGCTTAATGGTATGAATATTAATAATCTCCGCATCAATGCCCATTTCTTCTAATTTTTCGCCGGCTTTTATTGCTTCCCAAACCAAATGACCGGTTGCAAAAATGGATACATCTTTTCCTTCGTTTACCATCCAGGCTTTTCCAATTTCAAATGGCTGGTTTGGGTCAGTGAATACTGGAATAACAGGACGACCAAAACGCAGATACACAGGACCTTCGTAATCCGCAATGGCGATGGTGGCTGCTTTTGTTTGATTGAAATCGCAGGGATTGATAACAGTCATGCCGGGTAACATTTTCATCATGCCGATGTCTTCAAGAATTTGGTGGGTTGCGCCATCTTCACCTAATGTTAAGCCTGCATGTGATGCGCAGATTTTTACATTCTTATTGCTGTATGCAACAGACTGACGGATTTGGTCATACACACGACCCGTGGAAAAATTGGCGAATGTGCTGGTGAAGGGAATACTTCCTCCAATGGTCATTCCCGCTGCAATTCCAATCATATTGGCTTCTGCAATTCCCACCTGGAAAAAACGATGGGGAAACTCTTTTATAAAAGCTTCCAACTTTAAAGAAGCTACTAAATCGGCACAGAGCGCAACAATATTTTCATTTCTTCTTCCTGCTTCAAGTATGCCCACTCCAAATCCTGAGCGGGTGTCTTTTTTTTCAGTGAATGTATATTTTTTCATACCCCTAACCCCTAAAGGGGATTTTAAACGGTTATAGAATTAATTGTCTTTTTATTTTAGATAGAACCACGAAAGGCACTAAGAACTCTAAGGTCACAAAGGCTTTGTGCGCTTTGTGTCTTTGTGGTTCAAAAAAGCTCATAATAATTATCTTATTCTGTGTGTACCTAAAATAAGTTGACATTTTTTATAATTGATTAAACAAGTTTAATTGTTTGTTTGCTGGTTCTTCTTTGTTGATCTCGATAGTATAAATTGTCATTTTATTTCTGTTTTCTTT
>Ga0137366_10004989_pt1 | contig 10419 bp, 9 predicted proteins | sample SagtaG_8_FD_104938 | JGI IMG/M metagenome (GOLD analysis project Ga0137366, IMG submission 104938) | Vadose zone soil microbial communities from Sagehorn Ranch, Mendocino, California, USA - Sage1_L_60_16 metaG | ecosystem: Environmental > Terrestrial > Soil > Vadose zone | place: USA: California... | reverse complement strand
GAGAGCTGGCGCTGGGCGTTCCAGCTGATCCTCGAGAACACCCGCTGGGACCTGCCCGACGCGGACGTCGAACGCCACATGGCGGTGGCGTTCGAGTACGTGATGGAGCTGCTCGGCCAGAAGGACGCGGCGGCGCGGCGGCTCGACCCGGCGGGGGACAAGGCTTTACGGCTGGCGAAACGCATGCGCCGCGAGGCGCTGCATGAAGGGGCGGGCGACGACCCCGAGCGGATGGAGGAGACGGCGGAGCATCACTTCGGCCTGCCGGCGCCGGCGCTGGCCTACTGGAAGCAGTCCCAGGCGCAGCGGCCGTGGCGCGACCGGGAGCAAGGCTAGGAACGCGGGCCGGCATCCATGGCCTCGATCCTGCGAAGCTCGTCTGCCGCGTAGCGGCGCCGCACACCGGGCAGAACCACGAGCCCGACGACCGCCGAGAGCCCACCGACCAGCAGGAGCGGGTACCAGACGTGCCGCGGCTGGGAACTCGACGCGGCCACCGCTCCAAGGAGCACGAAGCAGCCGCCGACCGCGATCATCCCGACCAGCAGCGTGAGCACGAGGCGACGGGCCCTTCCCCGACCGCCCAGAACGCCGATGATCGCGCCGACCACGCCCAAAAAGCTGCCGAGCATCGCGCCGACCAGAGCCCCAAACCGCTCGCTCCACCAGACGCCCTGCACGTTCCCAGCCGGGGCGGAGGACTGCTCGAGGTGAATCGGCCCGAGCCAAACGGTTCCCCGCCCGGGCAGCACCAGGTTGATCTCCAGACGGCTTGGGGCCTGGGGCGCGCCGCTGAGGAAGAAGGGGAGCTCGAACCGCCGCCAGTTCGACTTGCCGTGGAGCGCCGCAAGCCTGCCCTGCGTGGCAAGCGTGCGGCTGAAAAACCGCTGGCCGTCCGGGAGCACGGTCCACATCTCGAGGTAGCCCTGTCCCTCCACCCCTTGGTACCGGACCTCCCCGGCGATGGCGTAGGCCGGGCCCGTGACCGGCGGGTGATCGATCGTGACGAGATGAAGAGAGGTCGGACCCGAGGCGGTGGCTCGGAGCTGAAGCGCCGTCGCGCCGTCCGGCCCCTCGCCGGGCAGCGTCACACCGCCCGCCACGACCGTCCGCGACCAGTCGATCGTCAGTTCCTGTGCCGCCACTGGACGGGCGGCCACGAAGAGCACTATTCCGGCGCTAGCGAGCACGCGTCTCATGTCGATCCTCCTGCTCTCGTTTATGGGCCTCAAGGAGCGTGCGAAACGTCTCGGCGTCGAGCCGGCCGTCCGCGTAAGCGGCGCGGAGCCGCTGCTCGAACGGACCCGCATCCGGTGCGGCGTCGACCAGCTTGACCTTCTCGATCAGCCGGTCCAGCCGCAGTCGGACGGTGGGGTACGAGATGTTGTACTGGGCGGCGAGATCCTTCAGCGTGCCCCCAGACAGCAGGAATCGCTTCAGGAACGCGAGATCCTCGTCGCTCAAACGGTCGATCCAGCGTGGCACCACCTCCGCCTACCTTTCACTATATTAACTACTATATGAATATTATTGATATTATAGTGAAAGTCAAGTTCACAAAAAGCAAAGCTGGGCCGCCCCCTGTGTAAGCTCGCCCAGGCTCGGGGGTTGCATGGACAACTAATGATGGGAAGGGATGTGCAGCTGGAAGGCCCTCAGGACGCCAGCTTCTCCTCGAGCACCCTCTGCGCCAGCTTCGGGTCTGCCTTGCCACGCGACGCCTTCATCACCTGGCCCACGAAGAACTGCAACAGCCTGGTCTCGCCGCTCTTGTAGCGCGATACCTCGGTCACGTAGGTGCCGAGCACCTCGCTCACCCAGCCGGCCACCATGCCCGTGTCCGCCACCTGCACCAGCCCGAGCGCTTCGGCGACGTTGCGCGGCTCCCCGCCCCGCTCCGCCACCTCGCCGAACACGCGCTTCGCCGCCTGGTGCGAGAGCGTCCCCCCCTTCACGAGCGAGATGATCTGCGCCAGGGACGACGCCGGCACCCGCAGCGCCTCCCGGTGGTCCTTGGCGTCCGCCAGCACCTCCGTGCGCACCCAGTTCGCCGCCGCCTTGGGCTCGGCCCCCGCGTGCACCACCGCCTCGTAGTAGTCCGCCACCGCGCGGTCCGCGGTGAGCACGGCGGCCTCGTCGACGCCCAGCGCGTACTGCGCGGTGAAGCGCTCCCGCTTCGTGGCCGGCAGCTCGGGCAGCGCGGCGCGCTGCTCCTCGATGAAGTCGGGATGCAGCACGAGCGGCGGCAGGTCGGGGTCCGGGAAGTAGCGGTAGTCGTGGCTCTCTTCCTTGCTGCGCTGCGGCCGCACGCTGTTCGTCTTCGCGTCGTACAGCATCGTCTGCTGCTCGACCTTGCCCCCACCTTCGAGCAGCGCGATCTGGCGGTCGCGCTCCACGGTGAGCGCCTTCTCGACGTAGGCGAACGAATTGATGTTCTTCACCTCGGTCTTGGTGCCGAGCGCCGTCTCGCCCGCCCGCCGCACCGAGACGTTCGCGTCCACCCGCAGGCTGCCTTTTTCCATGTCGCAGTCGGAGGCGCCGGCGTACTCGAGCACCTGCTTCAGAGTGAGGAGATAGGCGCGTGCCTCCTGCGGCGAGCGGAAGTCGGGGCCGGTGACGATCTCGATGAGCGGCACGCCGCAGCGGTTCAGGTCGATCGCCGTCTGCTTCGGGAAGCGGTCGTGCAGCGACTTGCCCGCATCCTCTTCGACGTGCAGGCGCTGGATCGCGGCCGTGGCGATCCCGCGGTCCGGCGACAGGTACGACAGCGATCCGGCGGTCGCGAGCGGTTGCTCGAACTGCGAGATCTGGTAGCCCTTCGGCAGGTCGGGGTAGAAGTAGTTCTTGCGCGCGAACACGCTCCGCGGGTGCACGGTGCACCCGAGCCCCAGCGCCGCGCGCACCGCGAGCTTGAGCGCCTGCTCGTTGGGCACCGGGAGCGCCCCCGGCAGGCCGAGGCACACCGGACAGACATTGCTGTTGGGCGGGGCCCCGAACGCGGCCGAGCAGCCGCAGAACATCTTCGATAGCGTGCGCAGCTGCACGTGCGTCTCGAGCCCGATGACCGTCTCCCAGGCGCCCGCCATCACGCCTCCTCGCCGGGCGGGACGGCCCGCTCGAGCGCGTAGGCCGCCTCGAGCATCTCGTCGTCGAGGAACGCCTGGCCGATGAGCTGCCCGCCGATGGGCAGTCCCTTGATGCGGCCGATCGGCAGGGAGATCGCGGGCAGGCCCGCGAGGTTCGCCGTCACCGTGAAGATGTCCGAGAGGTACATCGCCACCGGGTCGTTGAGCTTCTCGCCCGCCTTGAAGGCCGGGGTCGGCGTGGTCGGGGTGAACAGCAGGTCCACGCCGCGATCGAACACGTTGCGGAAGTCCTGGGCGATCAGCGCGCGCATCTGCTGGGCCTTCCGGTAGTATGCGTCGTAGTAGCCGGACGACAGCACGTAGGTTCCGACGAGCACGCGGCGCCGCACCTCGGGGCCGAATCCTTCGCCGCGCGTCGCGCGGTACAGCGCGCGCACGTCTTCCGATCCGTTGAAGCGCGGGCCGTAACGGGCCCCGTCGTAGCGCGCCAGGTTGGACGACGCCTCGGCCGGCGCGATGATGTAGTAGGTCGCGACCGCGTACGCCGTGTGGGGTAGCGAGACCTCGCGCACCGCCGCGCCCAGCTCGCGAAGCAGACGGATCGCGCGGTCGCACGCGCGCCGCACCGCCGGGTCCAGGTCCTGCGGGAGGTACTCCTTCGGCACCCCGATCACGAAGCCCTGGAGCGACTCGGGCACGTTGGGCAGGCGCAGCGAGTCGCGGTCTTCACACGTCGCGTCTTTGGGATCGCGCCCGCTGATGACCGAGAGGACGCGGGCGGCGTCATGCACACTCCGCCCCAACACGCCGATTTGGTCGAGCGAGGAGCCGAACGCCACGAGACCGTAGCGGCTCACCCGCCCGTAGGTGGGCTTGATCCCCACCACGCCGCACAGCGACGCCGGCTGGCGCACCGAGCCGCCCGTCTCCGAGCCGAGCGCGGCGGGCACCGAGCCGGCGGCGACGAGCGCCGCCGAGCCGCCCGACGAGCCGCCCGGCACCCGCGTCTTGTCGAACGGGTGGAGCGAGCGGCCGTACGCCGAGTGCTCGGTGGACGAGCCCATGCCGAACTCGTCGCAGTTCGTTTTCCCGGCGATCAGGGCGCCCGCCGCCTTCAGCTTCGCCACCGCTGTCGCGTCGTACGGCGAGCGGTAGCCCTCGAGGATCTTCGAGCCGCAGCTCGTGGTGAACTCGAGCGTGCAGATGTTGTCCTTCACGGCCACCGGCATCCCGTACAACACGCCCGACGGATGCGCCGCCGACGCCTGTGCGACCAGCGACTTGCGGAGCTCCTTGATCGGCGTGAGACAGGCGTTCAGCCGCTTGACCTTGACGATGCGATCGGCGGCCGCCTTGGCGCTCGCCAGCGCTTCGCTGGGATCGCTCACGGAATCCCCGGGCGCGTCATCCCTCCGCCTGGTCGAACTGCCCGAGCTTGGGCACCAGGAAGAAGCCGTCTCGGAACGCGGGCGCGAGCTCGGCGGGCCCGAACGCGAGCGGCCACGGCTTCACCTCGTCGGGGCGGAACCGCACCGCGTCCGGGCCCGGCACGAACGGCTTCACGCCCTCGCTCGCCGCCACCGCGTTGATCTGGGCGACGTACTCGAGAATCCGCGACATCTGCTCGGCCAGGAGCGGCAGCGCGTCGTCGCTCACGTCGAGCTCCGCGAGCCGCGCGATCCTGCGAACCTCGTCATGCGTCACGCTCATGCGCTCTCCCACTCGCGCTCGAGCCCGGCGTAGGCTACGAGCAGCTGCTTGGTCCCGATCTCCGGATCGTCGAATTCCACGGTAACCTTGAGCTCGCGGCCCGAGCCCGACACCGCCCGCACCACACCGCCCCCAAACTTGCGGTGTCGCACCCGCTCGCCGGCCGCGTAGCGCGGCGCATCCTGCGACGCTTCAACCTCCCAATCCAGCGCCGCCGGCGCCGGGCGCTGCGACCGGCCATCGCGCGCCGCGCCCCGCCCCCCGCGTCCCCCGCGCGCGCCGCGGTCCCACAGCGGCGTCGTGCTCCGCTCTTCGAGCGCGCCCACCGGCAGCGCTTCGAGGAAGCGCGACGGCTCGGACAGCTCGAGGCGCCCGGTGCGGTAGCGCGTGCGCGCCCATGAGAGATACAATTTTTCGCGCGCGCGCGTGAGTCCTACGTAGCACAGACGTCGCTCCTCCTCGAGCCCCCCCGGCTCGCCCGCCGATCGCGCCAACGGGAACAGACCGTCCTCGAGCCCGGCGAGTGTCACGACTGGCCACTCGAGCCCTTTCGCCATGTGCACCGTCATCAGGGTGACCCCGGTTGGGTCCCCGGTCCCCTGGTCGGCCGACGTGACGAGGGCCGCTTGCGTGAGGTAGCGCTCGATGAGCGACGCCCCCCTGCGCTCCGCCCCTTCCCCGGCCTCATCTGCGTCGTCTTCCGCCGTCTCGGCCCACGCCGCCGCCCCGGCGATCAGCTCCTGCACGTTCTCGAGGCGCTCGACCCCCTCGGCTCCCTCATCGGCCAGATACGGAGCGTAGCCCACCGCAGCCACGGCCTGCTCGAGCGCCGTGGCGGGATCGGCGTCGGCATACCGCGCCCGCAGATCGTCGATCAGGGCGGCCACGCCGGCGAACGCGGCCCGCACGTTGGGCCGCAGGTCGGGGATCCGCTCGGCCGCCCGGGCGGCGTCGAGCAACGGCTTCCCCCACCGGGTCGCGATCCGCACCAGCGGGGTGAACGACGCGTCGCCGATCCCCCGCCGGGGCACGTTCACGATGCGGGCGAACGCCTCGTCGTCCGCGGGATTGGCGATGAGCCGGAGGTAGGCGAGCACGTCCTTCACTTCGCGGCGCTCGTAGAAGCTCACGGCGCCGACCAGCCGGTACGGGATCCCCCGGAACCGGAACGCCTCTTCGAGCGGCCGGGACTGGGCGTTGGTGCGGTACAGAACCGCCATCCCCTCGTACGCCACGTCGCCGTCGGCCGCCCGCCGGCTGAGCTCGCCGGCGAGCCACTCCGCCTCGTCCCGCTCGTCCGCCGCGGTGAGCAGCGTGACCGGCTCCCCGCCCTGCTTCGCGGTGAACAGCGTCTTGCCGAGCCGGCGGGCGTTTTCCGCGATGACGCCGTTCGCCGCGTCGAGGATCACCTGGGTGGACCGATAGTTCTGCTCGAGCTTGATGAGGGTGGTACCGGGGAAGTCCTGCTGGAACGACAGCATGTGCCGCACGTCCGCTCCGCGCCAGCCGTAGATCGCCTGGTCGTCGTCGCCCACGACGCAGAGGTTCCGGTGCTCGGTGGCGAGCTGTTTCACGAGCCGGTACTGGGCGGCGTTGGTATCCTGGAATTCGTCCACCAGCACGTGATCGAAGCGCCGCTGCCAGTACGCCAGGCGCTCCGGGTGCTCGGCGAACAGCGTGAGCGGCAACAGCAGCAGGTCGTCGAAGTCCATGGCGTTCGCCTGGCGGAGCGCGGGGCCGAGCCCCGCATAGATCTCCGCTGCGACGCGCTCGAGGGGGCCGTCGGCGCTCGCGCCCAGCTCCTCGGGGAGCACCATCCGGTTCTTCGCGCCGGAGATGATGGCGTGGATCGCGCGCGGGGGATGGGCTTTGGGCGAGTGACCGCGCTGCTCCAGCAGGCGCTTGATGAAGGACTGCGAGTCGTCCTGATCGTAGATCGTGAAGTTCGGCCCGAAGCCCAGCAGGGCCGCCTCGCGCCGCAGCAGGCGCGCCGACAGCGCGTGGAAGGTCCCGATCCACAGGCCGCGCGGGTCGGCGCCGAGCAGCGCGGCCACCCGCGCGCGCATCTCCCCCGCCGCCTTGTTCGTGAACGTGACGGCGAAGATGCGCGACGGCGCCACGCCCCGCTCGCGGATGAGATACGCGATCCGGGCCGTGAGGACGCGCGTCTTGCCCGACCCGGCGCCGGCAAGCACGAGCAGCGGGCCACCCGGATGGCGGACGGCGGCGTCCTGCGGGGGATTGAGCGCGACCGTCACGTCGGGCTCACGAGCGGGAATTCGAGCACGAACTCGGCCCCTTCCCCGGTCGGGGCCGGCCGGTACACCAAGCGACCGCCGTGTTGTTGCTCGACGATGCGACGTGCCAGGGCCAGCCCGATGCCCCACCCCCCCGGCTTGGTCGATACGCCCGGCTCGAACAGCTGGGCCCGCACCTCCGGAGGCACGCCGGGGCCGTCGTCGCGGACGCTCAACCGCGCGGAACGGGCCGCCGCATCCACCGCCACGTCGATCCGCCCGCCGCGTCCCGAGAGCGCGTCGATCGCGTTCTTGATGACGGCCTCGAGCGCCCATTCGAGCAGCACCGGATCGCCCAGCGCGGTGGGGCCCGGCCCGGTCGCGCGCAGCGCGAGCGTCACGGGGCTCGCGAGCGTCGGGAGCCGCGGGCGGAAGTAGCTCACCACCCGCTCGGCCAGGGCGCCCAAGCCCACCGGCTCCCGGCGCGCCGGCCGCCCGATCCGCTCGAACCGCTTGGCAACCCGCTCGAGGCGCTCCGCATCGGCTTGAAGATGCTCCGCCAGCTCCGCCCCCGTGGTACCCGGATTTTCCCGCAGGTAGGCAATCCATCCCGTGAGGCTCATGAGCGGTGTGCCGAGCTGGTGGGCCGACTCCCGCGCCATGGCGACCCAGAGCCGGTCACGCGCCGCGGCGACCTGGGAGCGGTAGGCCCATCCGGCGAGCAGCGCCAGGCAGAGGAGCACGGCGCCTTCGAGCGCGGCAATACTCGCGAACCGCCGCGCCGCGGTCCCCGTGCCGTAGTGGATCGTGCCCACTCCGGGCTGCACCAGCGGGGCGTTCTCGACGTCGAGGTCCGCGATCCACGCCCGCAGCCGCGCGGTGTCGGCGCCGATCTGCGGGGGGGCGTTGTCGAGCGCGGTGATGTGACCGGCGGTGTCCATCACGACGATGGCGATGCCGAGCGAGCGGACTTGGCGGGCGAGATCGAGCAGGGCGTCGGTCGCGGCGTCGGGGCGCGGATCGTTCAGCCCGGCGAACACGCGGCCGAGCAGGGTGCTCGTCTGCCGCGCGTCGTCGCGCAGGTGGCGGGCCACGACCCACGCGTACCAGATGGTGATTCCGCCGAGCAGCAGCGCCAGCCCCGCCACGACGGGAGGACCCGCCCGGCGCAGCGCGGCGTTACGGGCCACCGGCGGAGGGGGGAGGCGCCACGAAGCGCTCCATCCCGAGGTAGGGGACGAGCGCCGCCGGAACCGTCACGCAGCCGTCGGGCTGCTGGCGCGCCTCCAGCAGCGCCGCGATGGTGCGCGGCAGCGCCACGCCCGACGCGTTGAGGGTGTGCACGAAGTCCGGCTTCGCGCCCGGGGCCGGACGATAGCGGATACCGGCGCGCCGCGCCTGGAAGTCGGTGAATGTGCTCGAGCTCGACACTTCGAGCCACTGCCCCACACCCGGCGCCCACGCCTCGAGGTCGTATGTCTTCGCGCTCGTGAATCCGACATCCCCGGCGGAAAGCAGCACGACGCGATACGGCAGCTCGAGTCGCTGCAGCACGGTCTCGGCGTGCCTCGTTAGGAGCTCGTGCTCGGTAGCGGAATCGGCGGGACGCGTGAATCGTACCAGCTCCACTTTGTCGAATTGATGCACGCGCAACAGACCGCGCGTATCCTTGCCGGCGGCCCCCGCTTCGCGCCGGAAGCACGGGGTGTAGGCGGTGTAGCCGAGCGGCAGCTTGGCGCCGTCGAGGATCTCGTCGCGATGCAAGTTGGTGAGCGGAACTTCGGCCGTGGGGATGAGGAACAGATCGTCGGGCGCGGTCTTGTACGCTTCGTCTTCGAACTTGGGGACCTGGCCGGTGCCCTGCATCGTCTCGCGCTTCACGACGAACGGCGGCTCGACTTCGACGTAGCCGTGCTCTCGAGTGTGCAGATCGAGCATGAAGTTGATCAGGGCGCGTACGAGCTTCGCCCCTGCGCCCACAAAGACCGGGAATCCCGACCCCGAGAGTTTCGCGCCGCGCGCGAAATCGAGCATCCCCAGTGCCTCCCCGATCTCCCAATGCGGCTTGCCGCCCTTCGGGCGCGGCTCGCCCCACGTACGCACGATCTTGTTGTGCGACGCGTCGCCGTCCGGCAATTCCGGCAGGGGGAGGTTGGGGACGTAGAGCAGCTTCATTTCGAGCGCCGCTTCGACACTCTTGAGCTCCGCCTCGAGCCCGTCGATCCGTCCACCCAGCGCGCGGCGCGCCTCCCGGGTGTCGGGTGGGAGCGCTCCCTTCTCCTTCATCAGGCGCGCGTCGGTCTTGGCGGCCTCGTTGCGCTCCGCCTTGAGCTGGTCGAGCTGGCCCGTGAGCGCGCGGCGGCGCATGTCCAGCGCCTCGAGCTCGTCGAGCAGCCGCGTAACGGTCGGATCGCCGCGCCGGGCGAGCGCGGCGCGCACCTGCTGGGGCGAGGCGCGCAGCAGCTTGAGATCAATCACACCGCTACTGCTTCGGGAGTCCGGGCTCGAGGCCGCGGTAGGCGCAATTCTGGTCGACCAGGATCTCGAACCTCAGGCTGCGCGCCGTCGAATCCACGCCCAGCACCCGCAGCTTGGCGTACAGCGACACCGTCGTCCCGACGCAGGGCGTCGGCCGCGAGCGCACGAGCACCACCGTCCCGGTATCGAGCGCGAGCGGCTTGTCGAAGACGTAGCCCCCGGTCGGTGCGAGCTTGATCGCGTCGAACGCCGTCGTAGAGCGCTGAAGGCCGGACGACAGGCCGAGATGGATCGCTCCCGTGGGAAACAGCGCGGGCGCGCCGAGCGAGTCGAAGTCGAAGGCGAAGTCGAGCGCTGTAGTCTGCTGCATCAGTACCGGCTGTGCGCCCTCGAGGGTGTAGGCTGACGGCAGCCTGAGGTCCGTGCCCCGCAGCGCATACAGCGACACGGTGTCCACGCAGTTCGTGAAGAACGCAGCGGGGAGGTTCGACGTGTCGCCGCACGCGGCGACGAGGAGAGCTAGCCCGATGACCCGGGCGGAGCGCGCGACGAAACGACGGTGGGAAGGCATTCGGTGCGGGGAAGATACCGCGCCGCGTCCAAGTGGGTCAACCCACGATGGCTGCTTGACTTCGCTTGTTTCCATTCCTAGCTTGGCCGCCGTATGGCGACAATCCGGGATGTGGTCGAAGCGCTCGCCCGTCGCGGCGGCGTCGACGCGGTGGTGGTCGTGGGGCGTGACGGATTGCCGATCGACGCCCGCGCGGCTGACGGCGTCGACGCCGAGAACGTGGCCGCGCTCTTGCCATCGGTCATCAACGGGTTGGTGCAGCTGGGCCAAGCGGGAGGGCGCGGGGAATTCGGCACCGGCGTGCTCGAGTTCGGTTCCGGCCTCGCCGTGGTCTCCG
>Ga0137366_10004983_pt1 | contig 10422 bp, 8 predicted proteins | sample SagtaG_8_FD_104938 | JGI IMG/M metagenome (GOLD analysis project Ga0137366, IMG submission 104938) | Vadose zone soil microbial communities from Sagehorn Ranch, Mendocino, California, USA - Sage1_L_60_16 metaG | ecosystem: Environmental > Terrestrial > Soil > Vadose zone | place: USA: California... | reverse complement strand
TGCGGCTGCGTGCGAAGAGCAGGCTCAACCAGGCAGTTGGAAAGTTCGCCGAAGACCGCATTTCCATGCGCCGGATCTTGCGAGGTTAGCGAGGAGCACCCAATCAAGAAGCGTGCGCCATTCAACAATGCGTATTGCGCAATTCCACGCCACAGCAGGTACAAGACTTCTGTCGAGCGGTGCGCACGGTGGATGCACGCTCGGCCCAGTTCAATGAGTGCTGGTCGAAGCGTTTCATAAGGTGCAAAGTCAAATTCTCGCTCGCTGTAATACCCGCAGTTGCTCTGCGCCGCCTCACCGGTCTGCAATCGGTAGGTGCCCACGACCCGTCCAGTGCCGGCATGCTCGACGATCAGGTGGTCGCAAACGGTATCGAACTCATCCACGTCCTGCCCGATTTGATATGCAGCCTCTAGGCCTTCGTTCAACTCCAGATTGAAGACCTCAAATCGAAGGCGGAACGCGGACAGGCGATCGCCCAGACTCGATGCCAATCGAACACGGTAATGGCCCTGCCGCAGCTCGATCTCCAAAAGCTGCGAAGGGACGGACGGGCGGGCGGCGGCCGCCACCGCGATACGCGCTGTCTCCAGTGAGCGGGCAATCATGAGGTCTTCGTTGAGAAAGAGGCCATTCCATCAGTAGCATTCGGAGCTTTTCAATTTGATGAATGGAGCGTGAACATATGACGAAGGAGCGCGCTTGGTAAACACAAACAGCAAACTTACGACAACTCTGACGCCAGTGTGCCGCCAACTGCTGCGACCGGGACGACCCGGCTCGCCGAGGCCGGCCAAGGGCGTGCAGGAATCTGAGAGCGGTAGCCAATGTTCAGACTCGCCAGATGCCGGTAGACTTCATCAGTGTCACCCTCCCATGCTGACCGCTCCAGGGCACGTACCCGCTGGGCGAACACCTCGAACCCGAAAGCTCCGGTGCTGATAGCCTTGATCTTCTCGATCGAAGTGGGACGAAGTTCGCTGATGTCGTCCATCAGTACTTCGCTGATCCTCTCGCCTGGTTTCAAGCCCGTGATTTCAATCCGCACGTCTTGATTCGGGCGAAGCCCGGAGAGTTCGATCAGGTCCTCGGCTAATTTGTGGATTAAAACGGGAGGCCCCATATCCAAGACAAAAATGTCTCGATTGTTGGCGAGGGTCCCCGCCTGAATCAGCAGGCAGACTGCCTCCGGGATGTTCATAAGAAAACGCTGCGCGTCACGGTGCGTTAACGTAAGCGGACCGCCGCGCTGGATCTGTTCCTGAAAAATCGGTATCACGCTGCCGCGGCTGCCGAGGACGTTGCCGAAACGAACGCAGCAAAACAGTGTCTTTGCATGTCTGCCCTGCGCCTCCACGATCATATCGCCCACTCGTTTCGAGGCCCCCATGACCGAAGTCGGGTTCACCGCCTTGTCAGTTGAAATCTGCACGAATCGAGAGACTCCGAACGCCAGCGATTGCTCTATCAGGTTGCGCGTGCCAGTCACGTTATCGGTAATGGCTTCGCAAGGATTGATTTCCATCAGATGGACGTGTTTGTGAGCTGCAGCGTGAACGACCACTTCGGGACGAAATGTCTGCAGCACGCCACGGAGTCGCTCTCCAAAACGAAGATCTGCAACTACTGCGGACGCACGGGCCCGCGCATCCTTTTCCAGATGGGAGAAGGTATCGTTGAGCCCGTTTTCATCCTTGTCGAGCAAAAGCAAAGCGGCTGGGCCGGCCTTGGACAGTTGCAGCGCCAGTTCGGAGCCGATCGATCCGCCCGCACCGGTGATCAGAATGCGCTTACCTGCGTATGCCGCAACCATCGCCGGATTGTCCGCAGATTTTTCAACAGGTTTGCGACCGAGCAAATCATTCATCTCAATATTTCTGAAGTTGGGGGTGTTGATCTTTCGCCCCAATATCTCTTCGAGAGTCGGCACAATTTTCACGTTCACGCCCAGCAGTTCACATGCCGCCCATATGCGGCGCAGCAGCTCGCGAGGCGGAGAAGGAATGCAGAGGATCACTTGCTCGACTCTGTACTTCGGTACTAGAGAACTCAACAGAGAGACAGTCCCCAAGACCTTTAAGCCCGCGACGAGCAACCCAGTCTTCTTCGGATCGTCGTCCAGAAATCCGACCGGACGCAGGTTTCCGGCCACCCGCAGTTGATTGGCAGCGTTGACTCCGGAGCGGCCCGCCCCGATCAGCAGGACGGCGACGGCTTTTCTTCGAGTGAGATTCCGGGCAACGATTCGTTCATAAAGGATGCGGCGTGCGACCCGCGCAGCTGCCGCGCCCGTGAACGAAAGCAGCAATTCAGCCAAGATAACGCCAAGCGGAATTCGAAGAACAGCACCAGGAATCGCATATCGCAATGTGACAAGCGTCAGCGAAAAGACCGCGTAGCTACATGCCAGCGCCCATCGCATCCCGCAGGCCGACATAGCGCCAAATCGTGCGATAACAGCGCAAGGCCTGGTTCACACAAATGCGCCCCAGCGGAATTGCGAGGAGCAGTCCCCACATTTCTACTGCCGCTGAGGGTGGAACGTGGCCTTCGAACAGCGCCTGATACGCAAGCCAGAAGGAAATTGCAGAGACCACACCATCAATAACTCTCTGGTACACGGGTGAATAGGGATCAAACGCAAGTCTGCTCATAATGTCAGCGTTCTTGTAGAACTCGGCGCCTTGTCAGGCCATGGAAACGGGAATGGCTGAACCTGCCTACGTTCGCGAGCGGAAATTCACGAGGCGGAATGGAGAATTGTCTCCAGCAGTATTCGAAAGTCGGAACTCAGACAACGACGGTGCTGGTATTCGAGGGAAAGCCTCAACTTTTCCGGCAAGATTTGGGACACATATTGGCGCTCCATTTGTCCGGACACAAATATTTCTTCTTCCTGGCGATAGAGGAGGCTTGCCGGGTCGGTAATTCCAGGAGGTTCGCTGAGGAGGACCGAGTACTGGTCACGGAACTGGCAGACATAAGCTTCAACTTCGGGACGTGATCCGACTAACTGCATATCGCCTTGGATGACGTTCCAGAGCTGCGGTAATTCGTCCAGTTTGTATCGCCTGAGCAAGCGCCCACATCGCGTAACTCGCGGGTCCGAGGGCGCCGTCAACCGCCCAGCCCGATCTGCGCCGAGCCTCATGGTGCGAAACTTGACTAAGCGAAACGGCTGGAATTCCCTTCCGACTCTTCGCTGGAAATAGAAGACAGGTCCACCATCGTCGCACTTGATCGCGAACGCGATAAGAACCAAAAGCGCCGATAGGGCCAGCAACCCAGTCGCACAGCAAACTAGGTTGAAAATTCGGGAGAGCAGCGACACGATCCGCTGGAACTCGGAGAAAGCCACGGGAAAATCTTCGGGGGAGTACCGGTAATGGTCGCGATAGTAGGTGAATAGATGGACGGGAATGAAGTGCACAGAAGTCCCGATATTGCGCCGACATAGTCCGGTCACAAATTCGTCCCGCGAAATTCTCAGACGGTCGAGATGTAAGCGCAGAACGTAAAGGTGCCACGCGTGTCCTGCCCAGTCCCGCTCAATCGGGGTTTCGAGTTCCTCAAACTCGCGAAAAGCGCGGTCGTAACGGCCGGCAATCTCCTGCCTTCGACGATGGAATTCCGGAAGCTTGCGCAGTTGATGCAAACCGATCGCCGCCTGGATGTCGGTCATGTTGTACAGGTATGTTCAACTGACTCACGACAGCATGAATTCCGAATGACGCTGCGCGTGATTCATCATTAACATCACCTTCATTGAGGACAAAGGCACTGAGGCCATCAGCCCAACGTGCGAATCAATCGGCGACAGGAATTTGGGCAGCAAAGCTCGCGCAGATCAGTCGGGGAAGACTCTTTTGAGCGGGAAGCAACCGGTCGAGGGAGGAAGAAGCGCGAGAAATAAGGGTAGTCAGGTTCCGTGCTAACTGATATCGGACGGAATCTTAATTCGCAACGGCGGGCTATCTCGCAATCGCATTTTTCTATCTGAGCATTTTGTGCGAACGAATAGCGCACTACCAAAGTATGCACCAACCGGCAAATGGGTACCTACCTAGTTCCGGCCGATCTGGGACAAAGTAGCCAGCACCTCACGCGCATGATTCGATCCGGGAGCATTCAGCTGCGCCGACTCGTTGAGATATCGTTCTGCCGCGGCACGATCTCCCGCTGAAAGCGCAATTTCACCGGCGTGGCGCAGCATCTTCGCGTCGCGGATACCGACGGCTAGGGCAGTTTCAATGTGCTTGCGTGCTTCGCCATCACGGCCATTCACGTGGAGCGCCCAAGCGTATGCGTCCAAAGTGAAAACGTCGTGCCGCCAGGCAAATTCCTGGTTAGCTATTTCAAGGGCCTTTGCCGGCTGGTGCGCATGATCAGCGTAGTAAAAGATCAACTCACGGTCGGAATTGTCTTTCCTGATGGATTCGGCCAGCGACTTCGTTTCAAATTCGGCGAACGCCTTCTGCGCATCGTCTTTACGTCCAGCCAATTCCAATGCCTCGGCAAGATCGTACAAATTTTCGGCGTGTTTTGCGGCATGGTAACGCTGCTGCAGCAAGATGACCGCTTCGTCGTATTTCTTTTGCTCGATCCGGACTTTTGCCAAGTTCTGCAGAGCGTAGTGATAGCCAGGAAAAATAGTGAGAGCCTGCTGCAGGGTTGCATCGGCCTCGGAAATCTTCCCTGCGCTCAATTGCAGGTGACCAATCTGGCTAAGGATCCAAGCCCGGTCTTCGGCTTCGCTCGGAGGCGTTGACTGGTATGCCATATTCATGAGCTCGAGGGCGCCATCAACATCGCCGAACAGTTCGCGGAGATAAGCGGCCCGAGTTGTGCCCGGTAGGTTTCCCGGACGAAGGTCAAGCATCCATTGAGCTGCTTTTTCCGCCTCAGTGTAGTTGCCAATCTCAACGTTTGCGTCGGTAAGGAAACCGTAGAGCATGACATCGTCCGGCGCTTTTTTGTTCAGCTCTTTCGCCTTTTCGAGTGCCGCAGGAAATTCATGTCTCCCGAGAAGGAGCCAGACCGCCGTCCTTTCTCCATCAAAGTTGCCGGGCGAGATTTCGAACGATTTCCCGAGCGCGTCCTGCGCTTGCCCGTAAAAAGCAACGTCGGAGGTCTCGCGCGCCCTGCGGGAAAGGGCCAGTGCCAATGCGTTGTAGGCTTCAAAGTTCTTTGGACTTTTCTCGATCAGCCGGCGTGCCGCTGCGATGCCTTGCTCGGCAGGCGATAGCGATGTTTGGCTGTGAGCAAACTGTGCAAGGATTATGCAGATTGATACGAGTAGGTTCGCCGTGGTTTTCATTTATCTCTCCAGATTTTTTCCTGTCAAGCTTCGCTCGCCCAACTTGCCGCATGGAGCGCGGCCGGGCAGGGTGAGGGCACCCGCCCCGCCGCGTTTTCATCGTTACTGCACAGGGCAGATTCCACTCGGCTGGCCGCTGCAACCTTCCTGGCCGGGGCCGACGTGGTGGCTGTCGCGTCCGCTGTTGGCCGGCGTGACATAGGGAAATGTCGTGCCGAAGCCTTCAACGTTGGTGTTGACACCATCGCCAATTGGCGTGCCGAACTTGACGGGGTCCGCCAGGATTCCCCCGACCGCACGTGAGGCGATGTCCACGACGTCATCCGACAAGCGCCGCCCATTGGGGAATCCCGCTATGTCTCCGGCAAGAAAGCCGAGGCGTTTCTGACTTCCGACAGCCGTCGGTGGAATGCCGGTATTCAACCGCAGCAGGTCGGCAATGGGACCTGAATCTGTCGCCTTGCAGCCAGGACAAATCGGTGCGGTGTAGATCACGAGCGGTAGCAGATCCGTGCGCGGCGCTGCCGGAACGGGAATCCCGATCGAGCCGAACACTGTGGCTAACAGTGGATTCAGAAAGAAGTTGGCAAACTGAGCATCGTTCTTGGGATCGTCCATGCTGAATCTGTCTTTGGAACCAGTGCCGATGATCAGCTCATTGATCAGTGGATTTCCTTCGCGCTGCACTTGCCGGAACGGTCCGCTATTGAGCGCCGTCGCCGGCGAGCGCCTAACGGTAATCTTTGGCCGCGACGTTGCCCCGTACGTTCCGATGACCGCTTGCTTATCGCCTGCGCCATGCAGCTTGCCATCCACGGTCAGCCATGTGATTGGGACCTCAAGGACAATACTGTTGACGTTAAAGCCTGCGACCGCATCGGGCGCGTAGTTGTGCGGGTCGTCGCCGTCAACTTGCGGGCTGAGAACGCCTCCGACTCCCATGCGGAAGTGCAGAGAGTCGAACGCCGCGCCGAGATCGATGAAGAACGGATCATCCACGGTGCCGGCAAACACGCGCACTCCGTTGCCGAGATCGTAAATCCCCTGATTAAAGAGCGATTGATAGTCGGGCATAGTCTGCGGGCCTACGTTCGAAGGGACGGCAAAAAGCGTCTTGCCTTCAGTCAGGTGCCTCGTCTTGCCGTCCCTGATCAAGGTGACGTTGTAAGTCTGGCGCAAGCTCAAGCCTTCGGAGCCCGGACCATCTAGCGCCGTTATCGGTGGAATGCCGGCAAGGCCGCCAACGAAGCCCGTAAACAGTCCGGGCTGGCGGATTTGGGTGTTGAAGCGGAATTGGAACGTAATGTCTTCTTCCCCATCGTGATTGTTGTCAACTTTCATTTCGTAAAGCACGTTGGGATCGAACGGGAAATAGTTCGGGCCGTTCGAAGGTTCGAGGAAAGGGTCGACGTTCAGAATCATGGTGACACGGTCCGGGTGGTCAAAGCTGACGAATGCGTACCAGTCGGTGATGTCTGCGGTACGGTCGAGGGCGGTAATCGGAGCTTCGCGGTGGCTGGACGCTAGCAGGCTGCCGGGAAGCATTGCGATCAGCGCCAGCAATGCGAGTATCGGACGGAATCGGTTTGGCTGCATGGGTGTTCCTCTTGAAGGAGATTTTCGGTAATTACCGAGTCGTTGTGAGTACGTGTGGAGCGAGAGATCGGATTCAGCTCGCAAGAATTGGCAGCGGGATTCCGCTCTGTGGTGCGTCTTGGCGGTTAAGGTTCCTAGTGTAGCGCGGAGTACTCAGAGGTTTAGCAGGACAGAGTCAAAAACCAGGATGAGATCAGTCCTCAGCAGGCGCGAAGACCACCAGTAACACTAATTCTTTTTCAATGTCGAAAAAGCGATGCTCCACACCTGCCTCGACAAAAATCACACTTCCCTTCTCGACTCGCGTCTCCTCGTTACCAGTACGAACCTTTGCCGCGCCGCTGACCACGTAATAAATCTCGTCCTGATTGTGAGGTGATTGTGGGTCGTTCCCACCGACTGGGAGGACATAGATTCCGGCGCTCATTGCCGGCATCCGCAGGAATTCGAGATAAGCGCGGCCAGCTTGAACTCGTTGTGCCCGCAAGTGTCCGAGTTCAAAGACCTCGCTCACCCAAAAGCCCCCTGAAAAAATATCTCTGTGTACTGTTGCGCCAGGCTCTCCTCTTGCAGCGATCCCTCGGGCCGATACCACTGATAAATCCAATTGATCATTCCCAACAACGCAAAGGCCGCCGCCCTGGCGGTGACCGTTCCTTTCGATCCCCTCACGCGTTGGACTTCGGCGATTACGTTCTCCAGGAAATGTATGTAATCTTTCTTGCGCCCGTTAATCCGCTTGCGAAGCGCGGGCGACAGCGGATGGTTCTCGTGAAGCATCACTGTAATCTCACGGTCACGCTCGCTCAACACCACGGCGATGTGGCGGCGAATGAGCGCCCGCAGCCGCTGCTCGGGATCTGAAATGGCCTTAACCGGAGTGATGACCCGCTCTTCGGTTATATTCATGGCGTGGTTCATAAGTTCGAATAGAATCTCGTCTTTGCTCTGAAAGTGGTGATAAAGCCCGCCTTTACTTAGCTTTAGAGCCGACGCCACGTCGTTCATCGAGGTGCCGTCGTAGCCTTGCTGCTGAAAAAGCCGGGCAGAGGTGCGGAGAATTTCCTGTCGCGGGTCGGCGGTTGCTTCGCGGGGCATCGGCGAACACTATACAGCACCACCAATGGCAATCGCCAAATCTATTGACTTTGTTTCAGTTCATGGCTAGCATAACTGGAAACCGACCGACCGGTCGGTACGCAGCAGCATAGGAGCATACCCATCGTGGCAACTATCTTCTACGAGAGCGACGCCAATCCAGCTGCCCTGAAGGGCAAGACAATCGCCGTATTCGGCTACGGCAGTCAGGGACACGCCCAGGCCCAGAATCTTCGCGACAGCGGTTTCAACGTTATCATTGGACTTGATCCAACTCGCGGAAGTGCTTCCCAGGCAAAGGCTGACGGCTTTACTGTCCTCGCGCCAGCCGAGGCCGCAAAAAAGGCCGATTGGATTCAGATTCTTACTCCCGACGAAACCCAGGGCGCGTTCTACGAATCCGCAATTAAGCCAGGACTAACCAAGGGCAAAATTCTCGGCTTCTCGCATGGCTTTAGCATTCATTTCAAAGCCATTGCTCCTCCTGCCGATGTTGACGTGGTCATGATCGCGCCGAAAAGCCCTGGTCACCTGTTGCGCCGTGTTTACGCCGAAGGCCGGGGCGTGCCCTCGTTGATCGCAATCCAGCAGGATGCCAGCGGTCGTGCGCACGAACTGGCACTCTGTTATGCCTACGGCATCGGTTCGACCCGCGCCGGTGTTCTGCAGACCACATTTAAAGAAGAAACCGAGAGCGATCTGTTTGGCGAGCAAGCCGTGCTCTGCGGTGGATTGACTTCGCTGATGAAGAAAGGTTTCGAGACTTTGATTGAGGCCGGCTATCAACCCGAAATTGCCTACTTCGAGTGCATCCACGAGATGAAATTGATTGTGGACCTGATTTACGAAGGCGGGCTTGGCCGCATGCGCTATTCAATCTCGAATACCGCCGAGTATGGTGACCTTACTCGCGGCCCGAGAGTTGTCGGCGACGAGACCCGGGCCGCGATGAAGAAGATTCTTGCCGACATCCAGGCCGGCACATTCGCCCGCGAGTGGATTGAAGAAAACAAGACTGGTGGCAAGAATTTCGCAACCCTGCGCGACGCGGAAAAGAAGCATCAGGTCGAGGAAGTCGGTGCCAATTTGCGGAGCATGATGTCGTGGTTGCAAAAGGATTCCAGCAAGCAGGCTACCAAGGCCGAACCCGTGCAAGCAAAAAAGGTTGTGAATGCTTAGAGGAGCTGAAATCTTTTTGCAGTGTTTGCGCGCCGAGGGCGTTAACCTGATGTTCGGTTACCCCGGCGGCGCAATCATGCCTTTATACGATGCGCTCGAGGGCAGCGGCATTCGTCACGTGTTGACGCGCCACGAGCAGGGCGCGGTTTTTGCTGCTGAAGGGCATGCGCGCGCGACCGGCAAAGTTGGCGTGGCAGTAGCCACCAGTGGGCCTGGAGCTACGAATCTGGTCACAGGCATCGCCGACGCAAAAATGGACTCCGTGCCTCTGGTGTGCATCACCGGCCAGGTGCGCAGCGCACTGATTGGCACGGATGCCTTCCAGGAAACCGACGTCTTCGGGTTGACGCTGTCGCTTACCAAGTGGAGCCGCCTTGTTCGCTCAATTGAAGAAATTCCTACGGTGATCGCCGAAGGATTCTACTGGGCCCGCGAAGGACGCCCCGGCCCCGTGGTCATTGATATTCCGACTGATTTTCTGAAAGCGAAAATGGAGTTTTCCGGGCCGGTGAAGTTCACGCCCACGCCTCGGCCTGTGAATGAAAAGGCCGAAAGTGCATTCGCCGATTCAGTTGTTTCCCTGCTTCAGAAAGCGCAACGTCCTGTTGCTTTGATCGGTGCCGGAGCGAAACTCTCTGGCGCAATTTCGGAATTACGGGAGCTGCTCGACGAACTTAACATTCCGACATTCGCTACCGTTCACGGCTTGGGTGCAGTTGAGCCTGCAGCGTCGTATTACCTCGGCATGGTCGGCATGCACGGCACTCGCGCCGCAAATATGGCGCTGCACGAGAACGACCTGTTGTTGGTCTTTGGTGCGCGGCTGGACGATCGCGTCACGGGCGATCCAACACGATTTGCGCCGAACGCAAAGATCGTGCACTTCGAGATTGATCCAGCCCAGCTTGACCGGGTTCGCCAATGCGAACTGCCGGTGATTGGAGACCTTGCGCAAACGATTCCTGCTTTCCACAATCAATTGAAGAAGGCCAGTCTTCCTGATTGGAAGGAGTGGCGCGCGATTGCCTGCGGCGAAGATCGCGCTGAACTCGACCCCCGCGGTCTTTCGCAACCCACGATCCGCTTTCTGGATGAGCTCTTTGGCAGATTGCCCGAAAACAGCGTGGTTCTTGCCGACGTGGGCCAGCACCAGATGTGGGCTGCACAGCGTTATCGTTCCGCGTCGCCACGGGGTTTTATCACCTCCGGCGGACTGGGTTCCATGGGCTTTG
>Ga0137366_10004980_pt1 | contig 10423 bp, 12 predicted proteins | sample SagtaG_8_FD_104938 | JGI IMG/M metagenome (GOLD analysis project Ga0137366, IMG submission 104938) | Vadose zone soil microbial communities from Sagehorn Ranch, Mendocino, California, USA - Sage1_L_60_16 metaG | ecosystem: Environmental > Terrestrial > Soil > Vadose zone | place: USA... | reverse complement strand
CTGAGCAAGGCGGCAAGGGTGGGAAGCAAACGCATCTAAGAAGGTGGTAGAGGGAGCAGCTAAGGCGCGTTCGAGAGGGCAATCATCGTGGAGGCGTCAAGGAAAGTGTATCACCACCGTTCTCGGTGGAGCGAAGTTGATTTATTGTCGTCGGCCGGCGGTTGTTTGGAGAACCTAATCCTAATTCCAATTTCAGCTTAATGTTGCCGCCTTATCGTGCTCTTATCGGATCCAGCAAATGGGCGGTAGTCGCGATGGAGGAGCACAGAGCGAGGTCAACAATCGATTGAGCTCAAGCCTCCCCGGCCCACACGCAATGTTCGTGAAAGGAGATCGGGAATGACGAAACTGCAGAGCTGGTTGATAGTCGGCGTATCAGCGGCGGCCCTGATGATTGGAGTACTCCTGGCGACGGGAACGTTCACGTCCGCCCAGTCGCCCACGCAATCGCCTGCGCCGACCAGCGGCGCGTTCAAGTCGAACGAGGACCCCACCCACGAGGCGGGAGAAAGCGCGGACCGGGAGGCTCAAGAGGATGCCGGTATCTTCCCAGGCAAGCATCGCGGCGGCGGCTCAAACGAGGACCCCGCGCACGAAGCCCAGGAAAGCGCGGAGCGGGAAGCTCAGGAAAATGCTAACCAGGCCCCGGCGACTGTGAGCCCGACGCCGGGCGCGTAGGCAGCCGCGTCACAGCCCCCGGCCGAGCGGACCGGGGGCTGGCGGCGCCACCCCGTACGGAGTATCAGCTCCTTATTCACCGGGAAGGCAAAGCCCTCCGTGGTTGATGGCGTAACGACGAGCGCGGCTACGAGAATAAGGGGTAAGGGGCAGCGTCAGGACAGTCGTGAGCACCATTGTGGCAGTCCTGTTGACTCGTAGCGTGATGGCCGCCAGGAGAGTGAGCTCGAACAATCCAAGCACGGCCAAATGACCGTGGTCCACGAGACGACTTGATATCGGACGCCCAATTGGTAACAGATATGGCTGGGCGCGGTATAGTTGTACCCTGCGAGCAAGGCAGACCAAATGAGGCTAGCCGACGCGAAGGCTAATACCGCGAGCCCGAGAGGCCAAAACCAGCCAATGCGGCGTCTATCGGACAGACGTACCGTCTGGACTTTCACAATAACACCTCGCTTCGATACTGGAGCAGAACCAAACCGGCCGCCGCCGTCATCAACGTGCGGAGCGCGGTATGTCTGGCGGCAAGGCTTTCGTCCCGCACTTGAGAAGCCGGCTCGTGCCGATGACGCCTTCTGCGACATCACTCCAGCCGTCGATATCGTCGTCGCTGTCGCAGGCATCCCCCACTTCGTCCGCGTCGGTATCGACAGGCAACGCCCCGAGCGATAGCCTGCCCGACCCGAAGGTGTTGTCCTTGTCGGCGGGCCCCAGATCGACAGCGTCGGTCTCGATGGAAGCCTTCAGCGTTGCTGTTTGACAAGAGCCGCCGCCCCGGCCAGATGCGGCGAGGCGGCCGACGTGCCGTAGAACGCGGAGGGTCCGTAGGTGGCGGGCTGACGCCGTCCGGCCCGGCGATCTCAGGCTTTATCCTGCCGTCAGTAGTCGGCCCAAGTGAGCTGAACGGCTCGATGGCGTTCGGGCTGTTCCAGTTGACGGCGCCGACAGTCAGCGCGTTCGGGTTGTCCGCGGGCTGGAGGACACTCGCCGCCGTCACCACGTATTCAAGGTCTTGGTAGGCCGAGTACAGGTCCAGGTGAGCCGCCTGCACTATGGTTGCACCGGGATACAGGGCGTCTGTCTATTCCAGACGGAAGTACGACGCTTTTGCCCGGCGGGGATCAGTGACTCTAGTCAGAGCGCGGAAGTTCTATCTCGGATGGCTCAACGCCTAGTGCCTTTGCAAGCTTCCTGATCGTCCTCCATCGACGCGGCCGCGTGTGGGCTCCCTCGAGTTCCCAGATAGTAGATGTAGAGACGCCAGCGGCTTTGGCCAGATCTCTTTGGCTAAGAAACTTTCGCTCTCGTAATTCGCGGACTGACGGCATCGGATCAGCGTTACAGCCTCGGAGAAATTTTAGTCATCTCTCTGGTCGCCGGTCTACAGGAAATACGGTGTAGGTGCCTCTAGCAGGCCTTGACAGTGCCTCGATCTACGAGTAAAATATGGTCTATGACTTGCTCGATTTGTTCGTCCTCGCGTGAAGTCGACCGTCATCACGTAATGCCCAAACGAATGGGCGGCAGCCGGGATCCGAGCGTCCATGCACAGTCGAATCTGCTCACCCTGTGCCGCCGGTGCCATCGGAATCTCCACGAGGGCGGCTGGGTGCTGAGTCTGTCGGAGGCTGAATTGAGGGTTACAGATGAGCGCACCCGGACGGTAGTAATGCGACGGTTGTATCGACAAGGGTTTGATGCGGGCGCCTTCCTTGCTGGTTTCAATCAAATCGAGTTGGTTCTTGGGAATGGGATTGAATCAATTGTGTTCTTGGACGACGAGCAGCTGGTGGAGGCATTTCGAATCAGTCGAACGGTGGGTAAGAAGGCTTGGCTAATCCAGGCCGCCATTCTTTATGAAGCGCAGCGCCGCAGTGTTTATGGTGAGGGCATGTTGATCGGTATCGCGCGCCAGTTCGAAATCGGCGTTAGGCAGGCGGAAAAGTATGCGCTCGTCTGGCGAACATTTTTCGACTGTAATGAAACGCCAGAAGCTTCGCAGGGATCATCGACGAATAACGTCAACGTTGACGCAATCTTCCTAGAAGAACCGAGTTGGTACGTTGTGGCGGCGACGGAATCCCCAGCGCCGCATCAATGGCTGGCCTATGCGCAAGACAGAAAGGCTGAAAATCCCCGATACTCCATCAGCGATTTCCGTTTAGATATAGAGTCCTCCCACCCGCCTAGCGTTGAGAACCTTGTCCCAGCTGACGACGCGGACGAACGACGGCGGCGCTGGTCGCAGTGTCCATGGGTCGAGCCTTTCTGCACGCGTGATGGCAGACCGATTCCGGTTGAAGACTGCGGGTGCGACAGAGATCGCGAACCGGCAGGTGCAGTCGTAGAGCGCACGCCATGACAAACGAGCCCAGCGGCTACGAGACAGCTTTGCAAGAATTCGCCCGCGACAAGAGGCTTGCACGATTGGCGAGGTTCGTTCGGGCGCGACGAGATGACCACTGTGACGCCTGCGGATCGACTCTGCCGCGCCTGCTGTTCGGCCTCAAAGACGCTCAGACCGAACGCTGTTACTTCGTAGGCCAGAACTGCCTGAATTGGCTTCTCGAGGCCGGGCGTGTCGCGCGCGCTCGGTTCAGACAGAGCTCTGAGATCGCCTACGAACGGGAGGTGAAGCTTCGGCGCGAAGAGGAATCCGTCCCTTCGACCGACGGCCGCGAAATCATTGCCCGGCCATCCGCCGCAGCTCCGCCGCCAATGGTGGTGCGGCCGGCGAGTGATGCGGTGGATCACACGAGAGTGGGACGATGGGTCCGGCAGAATGGAGCGCTTGTCTTGGAGGCGCCACGGGCCAACTTAGACCGGATGCTGATTATCATCGCCATCTCCCGTCTTTCCCGGTCGAGTAATGAGGCAGTCGAATATGACGGATAAGATCCAAGAGTTGAGACTGCTGGTCCAAAAGGCCTCGGGGACTCGGCCTCACTTGACGAGTCGGCTTGAAAGGGGGGCGTTCCTCTTAGTTCTACGTCCAATCGAACAGCTCGACGGCGGCGTCTGGCGGGTTGGCTCTGAGGATGGGCTGAGGTCCTATTTGATACGCAACGGCGACTGCGAGTGTTCCGACTACGCGAGGCACGGCAAGGGACACCCGTGCAAGCACCGCCTGGCCCTGATGCTTCGAGATTGGCTCGAGGAGAACTGTAACCAGGATGAGACCGCCGGGGGAGGCATCTCAGGATGATCACCTCCGACGTCCGCACCGCGCTTCTCGAGGAGTATCTGGAACTCAAGGAAAGAGTCAACCCTCTCGAGAAGCGTTTGAGCCAGGTGAGGGATGAGCTTCGGGACCTCTTCACCGAGGAAGGGCATTTCGTGGACGAGGTCCGCGGAGTAGGCGTTCACGTCGAGGCACGTTTCCGCAAAGAATACGACCCGGACAGACTTACTCTGGCCTTTCCTCGGCTTGCTGGCTGCATCAGGCCGGTGGTCGATGTGAATCAGCTGGAGGCCTGCCTGGCAGCCGGGATGGTAACGGAGAGAGAACTGGAGCGTGAGGGGGTCCTCTTCAGAACTCTCCATTCACGAGCACTTGTGGTGAAGAAAATCCCGCGAACGCACGTCGCTGGCTCGACGCTATGCGAATGAACCTGGCTCCGTCCACCTGTGAACGTGGTGAGCGAACGGCTCGGCACTCGGAATCGAGTTCACCTAGATGGGTGCAGCCAGGTTCTCCTGGTCTTTGCTACTGCTCTGGGCACCCCGATTTTCCATAGCAATTTACGACGTGCCTTCGGTCGGCTGGTGACGAGGGTAGGTGCCGGTCCCCTACGGTTCCATGACCTGCGCCATACGCACGCAAGCCTGCTCTTGGCTAGAGGGGTCCACCCCAAGATCGTCAGTGAACGCCTGGGCCATGCGAGCATCTCGATCACGCTCGACACTTACAGTCACGTCCTGCCGGGCCTCCAAGAGGACGCAGTCCGGGATCTCGATGCCTAGTTGGCGGGTCGTGCCTGATCATCCCGTTGCGCGGCGACCTACCGGGCGAGGCCAAGTCGCGTTCTCACTCAGGTCTTCCCATCTGCTAGAACTCGCAGTTAACGTCATGCAGAACGGTTGGACCCCAGAGGAGGCGCACGATCACATCGCCCACTCCGATCGTCCTGTGATGTCGTTCGCGGAGTGCGCGTCCGCTGACACTCAACCAAGCGCGCTCACCATGCACACGACGCTTGCAATGCTGGAGGACATCTATCGAGAGGTTCTTCGCCAGAATCTCGCAGCGGTGAGGCTGGGCCAGCGCGAGGGAGCATAGCAGAGTCAACGATGCGATACCGAAAAACGATCGAACGTAAAGACGGCAAACGATCGGGCTGTCAGTGCCGCGATTGCCTGCTTCCACCGGAAGGTCCTCCTCATGATCTTCGGCGACTGGCTGTCCCTATTTGGCGCGGCAGGCCTTTAGAGGAACTAGACGGCGAAGTCGAGTCGATGGACTATGCAACGGTCTTCGCGAGCGGTCTAGAGAGCGGCCTCATTCTGGCCAACCTCCGGCCAGAGTGGGCCCGAGCATTCTACCTTCAGCTCAGGAGTTACTATCTCATCACGCACACGGTCGAGGATCTTGAGGATTGGGAGCGCGATGCCGAGGAGGTGTGCCAGGCCATGCCGATGAAGATATCCTCCGATCCAGTCCGCCGGGCCGACGATCGTGATAGCCGTGGGTAGACATCACGGTCGTCGGACTCCCAGGCCAATTTCTTCACGTGCTTGAATGTTGCCTTGCTCCACCGGTGAGGATCCGCCAACTTCCTCGACAATCGCGACCACGACCGCCGTTTCTCAACTCCCAGCTGTCGCGCCAGTTCGGAGACCGTCAAAGTAGGCCGCTTTCGCAGGCCTGAGTCCCGTCCGCCCAAACTCGCCCGTGCTCTCTATGCCTCGACCCCATGCTGAGTGGGCGACCTCGCACGTCGCTCTGAAGCTGGGTCAATGTGCAGTTGCATGGGTTACGTCAAGTGTGCTAACATATAGCAGAAAGGGGCACGTGTTGCAGATTCTGCGGCTCGTGTCCCTGTTTTTTTGTCCGAGGTACAGGCACATGACAAGACGAAAGCGCAAAGCAAGCGGATTCGACCAGGAACACGAGTTCTGGCCTAAGGCACTGGACTTGTGGCGACGAGGTTACTCGAACGCCCAAGTCTCCAAGTCAGCCCAAGCTGAGGGCTACGACGTAAACGAAGACCAGGTGCGCTACGCAAGGAATCGCTCCTGGACAGCCGACGAGCTTCCCGCTCGAGGCGCGAAGTGGCTGCGCGAGGCGGTGCGTCAGGCCACAGACGCCTATCCTAACGCCCTCGAGCAGCAGCAGGACCTCTTCGACGACAACTTCGAGGTTTTTCAGGCCCTCAAAGAGCGTCTGCTCGCTCGACTGCGCGGGGGTGTGCCAACCACCGTCATGGAACTCGCCGAGCTAAGGGCGCTAATGGATGGGTACGCACGCCAGGGACGGCTCTTAAACGAGACAAACGACACGATAACCGTGCTCCAGGCGAAATTGGGACGTCTGACCCCCGAGCCCTCGGCGCTCCAGGCGCCAGAAAATTTCGTCACCGATGATATTGACGAGGCTGAGCAATGGCAAGGTTAGTCACTCTGGCGCGTTCGGGAATCATCAAAGACACGCCGCTTGGGTCAACGGCATCGCGAGCCACCCCGGGCGCACAACCAGAGCCGTTGACGTCCACGGAACTAGCGATGGTGCGCGCTGGACAAGAGAACTTCGTCTATTTCCTCGACCATGTGTTCCCACTCAGCTTTGAGGGGCAGATGTATCGCCAGGCTGACGGCACCCACAGCCCATTCTCTTTGGGCGATTTTCATCGGCAACTGGCGCACACAATCCAGGATGGACTAGAGCGAGGAGACAAGAGCCGTTTCTGCTTCATGGCACCGAGGCTTCATCTCAAGTCCACGGTGCTCAACTACGCATTCTCCTTCTGGCAGCTGTTCCGCGGTTACAGGACGGGCGGCCGCGATTGGCTGAATGCCGAGTACATCGATGGACTCGTCATCAGCTACAAGGACGACCTCGCCTCCGTCCACATTAGGAATCTGAAGCGCCTCATCGAAGCCAACGTCCTCTGCCGCCTCTGGCACAACCGCAAGCCCCAGGCTGAGGTCGTCATCTCCTACGAAGTCAGCTTCGGGCAAGGGCACACCTGGCTGGCGGAAGTAAGGGGCAGCGGCATACTCGCCGCCGCTCGCGGCAAGCACCCAAAATTCGTTGTCGTGGACGACCCGCTGAGTGACTTCGCTAATCCAGCGGAGATGGTAGAGCTCGAACGAATCGACCGTGTCTTCCGACAGGTCATCCTCTCGCTCCCGCCTTTGGGCGGCCCACTCATCGTCATCGGCACGCCTCAAGCCGAGGACGACCTGCTCCACAAGCTCGCCGACAACGACTCATTCGTCTGGCAACGACTCCCAGCAATCAGGGACGAGACGACCCGCGACGTGTTGTGGCCCGAAGTTTTCTCTTACGCAGTGTTAGAGCAGAAGCGCAAAGAAGTTGGCGACAAGGCGTTCCTGGTCGAGTACATGCTCGTTCCGCTGCGCAGCCTGGACGGCTACTTCAACCGTGAGGAGATTGAAGTGTGCGTCAATCCGGAGTGGAAGCCGTGGTCGCTGGATGAACCCTTTCCCGACCACGAGGTTGAAGGGGTGTATGCAGGCATCGACATTGGCCGAGAGAGCCATCCAACCCACATCTCAGTCCTGGCGCAGTATGAGGGCAATCTGATTCAAGTGCATGAAGAGTTCCTTGATGGCGTCGATTACAACACCCAGGTGCGGCGCATCAACCAACTGGTGGAGCACTTCAAGCTAAGGCGCGTGTACTACGACGCGACGCGAGGAGAGATGGCCGACCGCGGTCTGTCGCGCGTTGTGCACGGGGTCAAAATCACCAAATCCAAGAACGTAGCCCTCGCGCAGACGCTCGAGCGATACGTGCGAGGAAATCCAGACCTCGATGAGCCGCGCCTCGTGCTGTTGGGGCCGACCACCTCCCGTCAGGTCTGCTCGATACTCGCGGTCAACCGCAAGTTGAAGGCGCGCGCTAGCAAAGGAGACCATGGCGATGCGTTCTGGTCGAACGCACTTGCGACCCAGGCAGCCGAGGACGGACCGGCCATGCTCCTAGTCGCCGACATGGGGGAGCTGTTTTACGCCCAGCATCGCAGGCGTTGGGCGTGGAACCCCCTTGGTGGCCCCCAATGGCTTATATAACCGAGGAACCCATATTGAGCTGATGACCGTTCAAACCGGCAAACTTGCAGAGAAAGGTAAACCACAATGCGAAACCCGATGCCCCCTCCGAGAGGAACTTGGCGAACCGACGTTCCCTACCAGTTCTACGCGATGAGTCGCGACGAGATAGTCCAAACGCTCATGGATCATGGCTATTCGCGCGGGGTCGCCGAGTGCGACGCCGATGATTTCGTGGCTTACAGAGACGGCCCGATCGGGTCCCCGGAGAAAGAAGAGGGGCGGAATGATTCGGTTTCCGTAAAACAACCTGTGGGCCGATTCGCCGCGGCACTAGAGAGGGCGTTTGGCCCAAGAGAAGAAACGCCGACGAACACCGCAGCGACGGGCCCGTCGAGGTCGCATCAAAAGGAAGAAGTAGAGGATGATTCGGCTGCCGCCAATGGGGTCTGGAACCGAATCGGAAACTCGCTAGAGCGAGCGTTTGGTCGACGAAGGGAAAATTGACACGCACTACAGATAGGTGGCCGACGCATGTCCAGCCATGCGCATGCGAACGCGGGCAATACATCGTCTACAATTGCATGCCAGATCACGCTTATCCCCGCGGGCGGCTGTGGTTCGAGTACGAGATTAGCTGCACTGCCTGTAGGGAGAGGTTCGAGATTTCAATGACAAATGGTAATCACATTCAGATCGAACGAATCCCGCTGAGGCCCAGACAGCCGAAGTCCTACGCCCGACTTCTGTCCGCACGCAATCGTCGGGGCGACAAATGGGCGACCAGCGTTAAGTACAGCAATCGCGCGGTCCTGAATTCGGCAGGGCGCATGCCGAATTGTACTGCGGGCCACAACCAACCGGAACCTCAGCTTAGTAAGGAGGATCGCTAACTACCTTAACGCGTCTTGGTAATCTGACCGTTAGGTCCCTTATTGAATGGTGAAGCTATCCGTGAAGTTACCGCCTGCGCCGCGGACGAACTGCGCGCTGATGCTTGTTGAAGAGATCGTAAACTTCAGGAACCCAAACGTTGGGTTCGAGTTGGCGCCCTGGTACGTGGAGAAATAGCCCGCCTCTGGGTCGCTTGGGTCCTGACTATTGATGCCTACTCCGCCGGTACCCACCGTCGCGATTACGGTGCCGGCTCCGTATGCGAACTGGTTATCGTTGTCGACCACGCAATTTGCGTTGAATGAGCCCGGAGTGATGCTCGTGCACCCACTCTTTAAGGCAAGTTGCTTGCTGCGGGAGTAGGCGTGGTCGTGCGCCTGGAGGTAAAGGTCCACCTTCTTGGAGACCAGCAGGTTCATCAGGTCAGCGCCAACTTCACACGAGCCGCTGACCAGCGAGATACAGTACTTGTGCATGCTAACGATCACGTACCTGATGCCCGCTGATCGCGCCCCGTCGATAGTATCCCTGACCCAGTTATAGCGTGTGCTGCCCGCGCTGTAGTCGTAGGAGCCGTCGTCCGGGAATGTCAGCCCCGGCGATATATTTATGAAGCGGGCGAGCGGAGTTCCCGCAGGATAGTCGTAGTAGTACTGCTTGCCATACAGACCGGTAAGGGTGGTAAGCCTGTGTGGCAGGCACTGGACGTAGTTATTGATCTGCCCGTCACGCACCGCGTCCTCGTGGTTGCCCGATATCAGCTCGAATGGGTAGGTACTACCGACACTGGTCTTCACAAAGTTGCACCAGTTGGTCTCTGAATTCCCGCTGATGTAGCTGAAGTCACCGAGCGCGATGGCGAAGTTGGCGCCGGAATCATGTATGGCAGTTAGGACCGCGGTGGTATTGCTGTTCTGGCCCCAATCTCCAGCGGCGCCAAAGGAGAAAGTTGATCCAGGGCCCGGCGTGGGCGTCGGTCCCGTCGGGGTAGGTGTTGGTCCCGTCGGTGTGGGCGTGGGTGTATCGCCGCCACCACCCCAACTGACCCGCAACTCCACCCGGTTCGTAGAGGCTTCCTTGGAGTTGAAGTCGTACCCGTCGGTGTTCCCCGTCGCCTCGTCCATGCCCAGTGACATGAGCGAACCCGCGCCGGCTGCCACTGCGGAGGTGATGTCGACCTCCATCCAGACACTTACGGTCGAGGGTGCGAAGGTCGTAATGATAGCGCCCTTCGCCGGCCGGTTATTCCAATTTATCCCAGTTGGCCCACTCTCCACCCACGTCGTATTGGCGACGCTCTTGATGTTTACCACCCCGGTGGACGAACCGACTACCCACATCCGCAACGTCGCCTGCGTGATTGGTAGGCCCGCCAGCGAGGTAAGGTCGAACTTCAGATAGCCTTCTGAGGCGCTGTTTGCCCCGCTTACTTGCCCGTCCACAATTACCGTTGGATCCGTGCCGAAGTTCGTGGTCGCCATGTCCTGCCGAACGTAGGCGTCGGCCAGCGGGTCAAGGTCAACGGTGCCCGGTGTCACTGTTGGTGTCGCAGTGGGCGTGGGTGTAGCTGTCAGAGTCGGTGTAGGTGTTGGTGTTGGCGTAGGCGTCGCCGTTG
>Ga0137366_10004976_pt1 | contig 10431 bp, 12 predicted proteins | sample SagtaG_8_FD_104938 | JGI IMG/M metagenome (GOLD analysis project Ga0137366, IMG submission 104938) | Vadose zone soil microbial communities from Sagehorn Ranch, Mendocino, California, USA - Sage1_L_60_16 metaG | ecosystem: Environmental > Terrestrial > Soil > Vadose zone | place: USA... | reverse complement strand
GCCGTAGGGAAAGAGGGTAGGTCCGGGTGGTGGGCGGAGCATTAAAAAGAAACGCCGTCGCGCGGTACCCGGTACTGGGTTGGCTTGAACCCGACGAGCCCGCACAGCGCCGCGGGGATGCGCACCGAGCCGCCGGTGTCGGTGCCGAGCGCGAATGCCGCCATGCCGTCGGCGACCGATACGGCGGCGCCCGAGGACGATCCACCGGGAATCCTTCGCCTGTCGCGGTCGTAGGGATTGGCAGGCGTGCCGTAATGCGGGTTGATGCCGATCCCGGAAAAAGCGAACTCGGTCATATTGCTGCGGCCGATGACCACCGCACCGGCTGCGCGCAGCCGCGCGACCGCGACTGCGTCCGCGCTCGCGGGCGCGGCGTCGGCCAGGACCTTCGAGCCGGCGGTCGTGACGTCGCCCGCAATGTCGAAAAGATCCTTGATCGAGACGGGCAGGCCCGCCAGCGGAGAGGGCACGACGCCTTCCTTTCGCAGCCGGTCCGAGGCATCGGCGGCGAGCAGCGCGCCCTGGGCATGCACCTTGGTGAAAACGCGCCCGCCCTCGCCGCCCGCGTCCGCAATGCGCGCGAGCGCCGCCTCGACGAGTTTGCGGCTGGTGGTCCTGCCCGCGGCAAGCTCCTGCGCGAGCGCCGCGATCGGGCGGACGACATCTTCGGCCATTGGGCTTCGCTTCCGCGTCTAGCGCTTCGCGGCGTCGTCGTAGTAGTGCATCTCGAGCAGAAGGCAGCCTCTTTCCGATCTGAACGGCCCGTGGAGCGTACCCGGCGGGCGGCAGGCGTAGGTATGGGGACCGAAGCGGGTGCCGCCTTTGCCGCTCCGGTCGCTCCCGACGATCAGATCGCCCGAGACGAGATACACCTCTTCCCAGTAATCGTGCACGAAGGGTTCGGTGGTGTGCACGCCGGGGTCGAACCGCAGATGTCGCGTGCGGAAGCCGCGCTTCTCCTTTTCGTCGAGAAATCCAGCAAGCACCTGCTGCCGGATCCCATCCGGATAGCCGGGCAGCTTTTCCCAGCCGCTGTCGAGGTCGACTTTGTAGAACTCCTTGTGCTCCTTCCGGATCGCCATGGGTCCTCCTTCAAACGCGCCGTGCTATCAGTCCGCGATCTCGAGCGCACGAGTCGTGTACTCGTGAGTAAGGCTGCGGTTCTTCACCGGGTCGTACAGCTCGATCTCGAATCGCTCGCCGCCGCCGATCTCGCCCCGCACCGCGAGTGTGCCACAGAACATCGCGGCTCCCGGCGAAAGTCTCCCGGGTGAGCCGGCAAAGCGCGCGAGCAGCTCGCGGGGCGCGAGCATCCCGCTCACCGCACCCTCCTGGTAGAGACGGCGCTTTCCCGTACGCGTCACGTGGGATCGCAGCATCAGCCGATCCCAATGCCCCTCGACCTCCGCGATAGACCACAGCTCCCTGCCGATCGGCTTGGGGCACATCTGCTTGGAAACGGTCACGCCGTAGGCCTCGACTTTCCGGTCGGTGTGATCGGAGCCGACGCCGACGTACAGCGCTCCGGGCGCCGCAACCAGCACGAACTCGACCTCTCCGCTCGAATCCTCTCCGGCGACCTCGACTTCGCCGCTCGTGGTGAGCAGATTCGCCCCGACGCGGTAGAAGCACGGCACGACGCGCGGGCGCTTGACCCCGATCGCCGCCAGCTCGGCGATGTGGTGCTCGACCGCGGCCCTGTCGCGCCCGGTCCAGCCGGCGATGACGAGGGCCGTGATCTCGATTCCCCGCGGGACGCCGTCGACAAGAAATTCCATGGCCGTTATTTTACGGCCGATGGGACGAATCCTACGGCGAATTTCCTTTGCATTCCATCTTTTGTCGGAGTAGATTTTGCCTGCGCCGGATACCCTGGAGGATTCGATGTCAAAGTTCGTGATTTCCCCTCACTTCAGGCTGCAGGAATGGGTGGCCGAGGAAAAGGGCTACTTCAAGGCCGAAGGCCTCGATTACGAATTTCGCGACAACTACGGCCCGGGCGACGTGGCGAAAAAGCACGCGACGCCGGACAAGATCGGCGCTTACCAGAGCATCGAGCAGGGTCGAGCTTGCGACGTGAGCGGTGCCTGCCACTGGACCGTGAACATCGCCGCCTCGACCGGCCACGGCAAGCTCTACGCCGACGCGTACTCGGTCGCGCCATGCGGCGTGTTCGTGCCGGCCGAATCCGGCATCAAGCATCCTTCGGATCTCAAGAGCGTGCCGATCTCGGTCGGCTACCAGTCGGGCAGCCACTACTCCACCATTCAGGGACTCGAGCAGTACATGGCCCTCGACGACATCAAGCTCTCCTTCGCCGACGGCATTTTGTTCAGCCGGCTGGAAAAGCTGATCGACCGGAAGGTGCCGGCGGCCTCGCTATTCAGCGGCCCGTATTACTTCCTCGAGCAGCTCGGCTTCCGCAAGGTAATCGACACCACGTTCATGATGGCCACTTCGATCACGGGTAACCCCGATTCCGAGGATCTGCGCAAATATTTCCGCGCCCTGCGCAAGGCGCAGAGAGACATCGATCTGCGGCCGGAGCTCTACACGCACTACTACAGAAAGGAATTCCCGGCGCGCTTCCTCGAACAGATGGACACGCGGCGCTGGGGTCCGGGCGAGCGCATCGTCTTCGAACCTTACACCAAGGAAGTGTTCGAAGAGTCCTTCAAGTGGATCGCCGAGCACCGTATTTTCGCCGAAGGCGACCTGGGGCCGGGCAAATACGCGGACTCGGTCATTTCGCTCGCGGCTTGAAGAACTTCTAGCCCGCTTCGAAATTCATCCCGAAGGCCTCCGGGGGCTTGGGCCCCCATACGTAGAGGGAATCCTCCGCCGGGTAGTTGGTCGGCTTCCAGTTCGAATCCGCCGGGATGTAGTCGATGTCGCAGAAATACTCGGCCAGGCTGTCCCAGGGGTCGCGGATGTAGTGGAAGAAGTTCGAGCCGATGACGTGCCGGCCGAATCCCCAGCCGTCCTTGTAGCCCTTGTCGAGCAGCCGGCAGGCGCCCATGCCGATCTCGTCCACGTTGCCCACCTCGAAGCTCGCGTGGTGGAATCCCTGCCGGTCCGACTTGATGTAGCCGAAGATGTGGTGGTCGCTGCCGCCCTGGCCGCGCATGAAGGCGACGATGTCCTGCGCGCGGTCCGAGAGCTGTAGGCCGACGACGCGCGTGTAGAAGTCCACCATCTTCTCCATCTGCGCCGTGAACCGCAAGGTGTGGCCCAGGCGCGTCGGCCGCACCTGAATGTCGCGCTTCGGGTGGCCGGGGACGCCGGCACGATTGAGATGGCCCGGGTTGTTGATTTTCCACTCCGGGGCGGTCCGCCACTTCGCGGCTTCCGCGACGCGCACGTTCACGAGCAGCCCGTCGGGATCACGGAACCAGATGCCCTCGCCCGGCGTTTCCTTCGGCGCATCCGCGAGCTTTACGCCCGCTTGCGCGAGGCGCTTCTTCAGGTCCTCGAGTTCATCGGCCTTCGTCCCGAAACACACGTGGTGCATGTGCTTCTTCCTGCCTTCGACCAGGATCACCTGGTCCTGATCGCGGCCCTGGCAGCGCATGACGATGCGCTTGTCGAACTCGCGGGCTTCCATCCCGAAATCGGTGTAGAACTTCTTGCCGACCGTCGCATCCGGCACGGCAAGAGCGATGTGCTGCAAAGAACGAACCGTCATGGCCCCCTCCGAACTGACATTGCCTGTCGCGCCAATTGTACCGCCTGGCCGGGAACATCACGTCTACCACGCCGCGCCCTGATCGGGCATCATGGCGGCTCTCATGGCCGCCACCGACCAACGTAGTGTTTCGCGTACCGCGCTGGTCACCGGCGCAGCGCGCGGAATCGGCCTGGCCACTGCGGAAGCTCTTCTTGCCGCAGGGCATCGCGTCGCCATGGTGGACAAGGACGCCGACGCCCTGCGCTCGGCGGCAAGCAAGCTGCCTTCGGATCGCACGCTCCCGATCGCGCAGGACATCGCGCACCCCGATGCCGGAACGAAACTCGACCAGGCTGTGCGCTCGCGGTGGGATCCGGTATCCATCCTCATCAACAACGCGGGCATTCCCTCCCCTCGGCGCGACGGGCGCACCGCGGGCCTGCTCGAGATGACGGTGGAGGAATGGAACGCCGTGCTGGAGGTCAATCTTTCCGCGGCGCTGCGACTGTGCCGCGCGTTCATCCCGTTCATGCGCGAGCGGCGCTGGGGGCGCATCGTCAGCGTGTCCTCCCTCGCCGGACGCTCGAGGACCACTATCTCGGGGGTGAGCTACATGGCCGCGAAAGCCGCCCTGCTCGCGCTCTCGCGCTCGATCGCGGGCGAATTCGGGCGCGACGGCATCACCGCAAACTGCGTCGCGCCCGGCTACATCGACACCGCGATGGCGGCGCTGCACGGCAATGAAAAGAACGCGGAGATCGCGAAGAACATCCCGCTCGGGCGTGCCGGTACCCCGCAGGAAGTGGCCGCCGCCATCGCGTTCCTGGCGTCGGACGAGGCCGGCTACATGACCGGCGCGGTCATCGACATCAACGGCGGGATCTTCATGACCTAGGAACGCGGGTGGGCGCAGCTAGCCGCGCCTCGCGCCAGCGCGCTTCGCTCCAGCGACGCGGGAAGACTCGATCACGGGGCCGATCGCTGAATGGAAAGCCGGCGCCATCACGTGCGCGCCGGCCACCCCCGGGGTCTCCGCGAGCTGCTGCAGAAGCTCGACGCAGATTCTTCTGCCCTCGGCTTTCGGGTCGGCGGCGCGCTCGAGCCGCTCCACGATCCGGCCCGGGATCATCGCTCCGAAGAGCTTCTCTTTCATCCAGCGCGCCGAGCGCGCCGAAGGAATCGGGGCGATCCCGATCAGAATCGGCAGTTTTTGCGCCACGCCCAGTTCTAGCAATCGCGCGGCGTAGCGCCGCACCGCGGCGGCATCCATGCAGAACTGCGTCTGGATGAATTCGGCGCCGGCTTCCATCTTGGAGAGCAAGCCGTCGGGACGCCAGCCCGCGGGAGGATCGATCGGCAGCTCCGCCGCGCCGAGCACGAACCTCACGGCGCCCTTGATCTCGGTGCCCGAGGGAAGCCGGTGCTCCGAGCGCATCTGCTGCGCGGTCGCGAGCAAGGCCGTCGTATCCAGGTCGAAAACAGGCTTCGTGTCCGGCTGGTCCCCGAGCTTCGGGTCGTCGCCGCGCAGCGCGAGGATATTGCGTATGCCGAGGGCAGCGGCGCCGAGCAGCTCGCCCTGAAGCGCAATCCGGTTGCGGTCGCGGCAGGTGAGCTGCAGAATGGGCTCGACGCCGCTTCGCACCAGGAAGTGCGCCGCCGCGAGGCTCGACATGTGGGCTCTCGATCCCGCGCCGTCGGTCACATTGATCGCGGTGACGAGCCCGCGCAACGCGAGCGCATGGTCTATGAATTCGGCGGGATCGGTGGACACCGGCGGGGAAAGCTCGGCGGTGATGACGAAACTTCCGTCCCGCAGGTGCCTTTGCAGCTCGCTGATAGCCCTATTCGATGACTGTTCCTTGGTAGCCAAATCCATTCTCGGGTCCCGTCGTTCCCGCGAGTCTAGCACGCTGCGCATCAGCTTCTGCCCTCTCTCTCCGCCTCGACTCTTTTCATGAATCTCGGCGCCTGCTCCCGCAGGCGATCGTCCGTCATGCGCCCGCTTCTCGTCATGTAGTCGTAAGCGAGCCGCCAGGGCGCCTCGCGCATTTTTTCCGGAAAGCGCTCGTACCAGTACGAGCTCGCGTTCGCCGCGGCGAGCAGTTTTTCCACGACGGGCCTGCGCTCGCGCTCGAACGCCGCGAGCGCGCGCGGCACGTCTTCGCCCGCTTCGCCGAACGCCCGGTCGAGCGCGATCGCGTCCTCGAACGCGAGGCGCGTTCCCGAGCCGATCGAGAAATGCACGGTGCGCAGCGCGTCGCCGACCAGGACAAACTTTCCCGAGCACCAGCGCCGGTTCGACAGCAGCGGGAACTGCCGCCACAACGACTTGTTCGAGACCAGAGGATGCCCGTCGAGATCCGGTGCAAATACCCGCTCGCAGTACGCACGTGACTGAGCGTCATCCATCCGGCCGAGTCCCGCCCTTTTCCAGGTGGCCTCATCGCATTCGACGACAAAGGTGCTCATCGCCTGAGCGTGGCGGTAATGGTGAGCGACAAATGCACCGTGCTCGTTGCCGCGGAAGGTGAGCGTCAGGCAATCGAACGTCTGCGTCGTGCCGTACCACGCGAAGCGGTTGGTGAGCAGCTCGATCTTCGGCTGAAACTGCGATTGCAGCGCCGCACGCACGAGCGAATTCGATCCGTCGGCGCCGACCACGACGTCCGCGCCTGCGAGCTCGTCGAGCGCGGTCACGGCGCGGCCGTACTCGATCTTCACGCCCGCGTCACGGCACAGCTTCTGCAAGATTTCCTGGAGCTCGAGGCGCCCGATGGCGGAAAAGCCGTTGCCGTCGATGTCCACGCGCTCGTCGCGATGTACGATGCGCTGCATCGGCCAGCGTTCCATCGCCGCCTGCATGATGTTCGAGAGCTGCGGCTCGTCGCGCTCGAGAAACGCCAGGGCGCCGTCAGAGAACACCACCCCGAATCCGTAGGTCGCGCCCTCGGGATTCTGCTCGGCGACCTCGATCCGCCAGGAAGGATAGCGGCGCTTGGCGAGGAGGGAGAACAGGAGACCGGCCGGTCCGGCCCCGATTACGGCGACGCGCATTTCATGACTGCGTCATAGTTCGCGAAATCCCAGGGGCTTGTTCAGCCGCGATTTGAAGCTTATACTGCACCGTAAGAATCGCTCGTAATTTATTGATTCTCCATGAAAGCAAAGATGAGCGCTGTAGCCCGTAAACGACACAGGATGAGCCCCTCCGGGCCGCTATCCTACGCCGGTCGGCTGCTCCTCATCGCCCTGCCCATGCTCGCGCTCACCTACGCGATCTTCGGCGACGCATGGGCCCCTACCCTGCCTTCGCTGCCGCTCACGTTCACGATCCTGCCGTTCGTGATCTGGACGGCTCTGCGCTTCGGGTGGCGCGAGGTGACCGCGCTGAATGCGCTGGTGTGCATCATCGCCGTGTGGCACACGATCGAGGGACACGGGCCGTTCGTATCGGCGCCGCTCGGTACCTCGCTCTTGCTGCTGCTCGCGTTCATGGGCACCGTGGTTTTCACGGGAATCGTGCTGAACACCGTCGTCGGCGAGCGCGGCCGCGCCTTCGAGGCGCTCGCACAGGCCTTGAAGACCCTCAAGGAGGAGGCGATCCGGGATCCCCTGACCAATCTCTACAACCGGCGCTTTCTGCGGGACTATTTGTCACGCGAGCTGCTGCGCGCCGCGCGCGAAGGCATCCGTGTCGCGGTGATCATGATCGACCTGGACCGCTTCAAGCGGGTGAACGACACCGCGGGACACGCCGCCGGCGATTTCGTGCTCATGGAAATCGCGACGCTGCTCAAACGCCATATCCGGGGCACTGACATCGCCTGCCGCTACGGCGGCGAGGAATTCACGCTGGTGCTTCCCAGCGCCACTCTCCAGAGCGCGCGCAGCAGGGGCGAGGCGATTTGCTCGGCGATACGGGAGGAAGGCGTCCAACTCAGGGGCGTCACCGCGTCGCTGGGCGTGGCGATCTTCCCCGATCACGCCGCCGAACCCGAGTCCTTGCTCCGCGCGGCCGACAAGGCGCTCTACGACGCGAAAGGCCGGGGGCGCAACCAAGTCAGGATTTTCGCGCGCGCAGCCGTCAAGATTTCCCCGCTTCGCGCCAAGACCGCCAAGCGCGCGCACGCATGAAGGGTCCCGGAAGGGATCTGCTTGCATCCGGAAACGGATGCTTCTAGGATTCCTTCACGGCCCGCACGTTCCCGGGCCGCGCTCAAAGGGGAGATTCCATGCAACCTGATATCCATCTGAACTACTGGGCAATTCTAGCGGCAGTGGCTGCCAGCATCGTCCTTGGCTTTCTCTGGTACGGCCCGATCCTCGGCAAGGCGTGGATGAAGGAAATGGGGATGCCCGTCGATCAAAAACCCGATCGGAAGGTCATGCTGCGGGGGGTGATCCTCATGGTAATCGGCTCGTTCCTCACCGCCTTCGTCCTCGCGCACACCGGCGCGGTATGGCGGCCGTCCGTGTGGAAGGCCGGAGCCGACGGCTCGGCCGCGTTCTACGGCTTTTCCACCGGCTTTTGGACCTGGATCGGCTTCTACGTGCCGCTGCTTCTCGGCGGCGTCGCCTGGGAGAACAAGTCCTGGAAGCTGTTCGGGATCAACGCCGCGCACGCCTTCGTGATGCTGCAGGTGGTGGCAATGATCCTGGCGTACTGGCGCTGAGCGGCCGGACCTAGTCGCGGGTGAAGTCCAGCCGCGTATTGAGCAGCACGCCAAACAGCTTGATCGGATCGCGGCGCGGGATTTCCAGCGGCGGCAGTTCTTCGGCGTCGATCGTGACGCCCATCTCGGCGGCGAGGTCCATCAGCGTCTCCGAGAGGACGAACTCGCCCCCCCGCGCGCGATGCAGCAGGCGGTTGGCGATGCTCACGCAATCGCCGAACACGAAGAGCTGTTCGGGGGTCGGACTCTCTTTTGCGAATCCGACCACCGCGTCCCCGCAGTGCAGCCCCAAAGAGACCGCCGCACGGATGCCGAAATCGCGCTGCCACGCCTCGGCGAGAGTCGCGAATCCGGACTGGATTTCCTGCGCCGCCTCGACCGCGTGCTGAGCGTCGTCCTGCCCGGTGAAGGTCGCCATCACGGTGTCGCTGAGAACGTTCACCACGGCGCCCTCGTGATCCTCGACCGCCTTGGACATGAAGGAGACGAATTCGCCCACCCGCGCGAGCACGACCCCCGGATCGAGCATGTCGGACATGCCCGTGAATCCGCGCATCTCGGCGAACAGGATCACCATCGGCGAGCGCTCGGGCTTGTCCGCTTCGTTGACCACCTTGTATTCTCCCCTGTCTCACCGCGCCGCGGTCCCGCTATGCCAGTGGGGCCGGCCGCGTAAAGTAGGAATTTTACACAGGCCGTGTAAAACGGTCGCGACCCCAGGGGCAGAACGGCGACCGGTCAGCGCCGGGCCCCTTCGAATATGCATATCATTCAAATGTCATTAGCCCAAGCCGTCGGGCGGAGTATAATTTTTTTATCCCCGTCCGTTCAACGGGAATTCTCAGCCCAGGACCGGAAACGCGCCAGCGCGGCGCCCAGGCGTTCCGGCCCGCTGCCAACACGGAGGTCGAAAATGGCTGTTCGCATAGGCGACGAAGCGCCGGACTTCACGGCGGAAACCACCGAAGGAAAGATCCGCTTTCACGAGTGGATCGGGGACAAATGGGCCATCCTTTTCTCGCATCCGAAGGATTTCACGCCCGTCTGCACCACCGAGCTCGGCTACATGGCGAAGTTGAAGCCCGAGTTCGACAAGCGCAACACCAAGATCATCGGCCTTTCCATCGACCCGGTCAGCGACCACAGGAACTGGGTGAAGGACATCCAGGAGACGCAAGGGACAGCGATCAATTATCCGATGATCGGCGACGCGGACCTCGTCGTCGCGAAGCTCTACGACATGATCCATCCCAACGCGAGCGGCGGCAAACGCACTGCGGCGGACAACGCCACGATCCGCTCGGTATTCATCATCGGCCCCGACAAGAAAGTGAAGGCGATGCTCATCTATCCGATGAGCGCGGGCCGGAATTTCGACGAGGTTCTGCGCCTGCTCGATTCGCTGCAGCTGAACGCCAAACACGCGGTGGCGACGCCGGTGAACTGGAAGCCGGGCCAGGACGTGATCATCCCGACCTCGGTGTCCGACGAGGAGGCGAAGAAGAAGTATCCGCAAGGCTTCAAAACGCACAAGCCGTATCTGCGGACGGTGGCACAACCGAAGTAGCTTGAACGAGGACAAGAATCCAGCCGCGGCGGCGGGAACGCTGCAGCTCGGCGAGCTCATCGTGCGCCGCATGGGTTTCGGCGCAATGCGCGTGACCACCGACGGCAGCGACATCTGGGGCCCGCCGGCCGATCCGCGAACGGCGAAGCTGCTGCTGCACCGGGCGCTTGAGCTCGGCATCAATTTCTTCGACACCGCCGACAGCTACGGGCCGCACGCTTCCGAATCCTTCATCGCGGAAACCCTGTATCCCTACCCTGAGGGCCTTGTCATCGGCACCAAGGGCGGGCTGGTGCGACCGAGCAGGCGCCGTTGGGACCCGGACGGCCGCCCCGAGCATCTGCGCCGGGCGTTGGACGGAAGCTTGAAGCGCCTGAGGCTTGAACGCATCGATCTCTATCAGTTTCACGCCCCGGATCCGCAGGTACCCTTCGCCGACTCGGTGGGTACGCTCGCCGAAGCCCAGCGCGCCGGCAAGATCCGGCACCTGGGGCTCTCCAACGTCAGCGTGAAGCAACTGGAAG
>Ga0137366_10004974_pt1 | contig 10433 bp, 31 predicted proteins | sample SagtaG_8_FD_104938 | JGI IMG/M metagenome (GOLD analysis project Ga0137366, IMG submission 104938) | Vadose zone soil microbial communities from Sagehorn Ranch, Mendocino, California, USA - Sage1_L_60_16 metaG | ecosystem: Environmental > Terrestrial > Soil > Vadose zone | place: USA... | reverse complement strand
CCCTGAATGTTGGTATCTGCCGGAAAGGTTTCATTGCCAGTCAAACCGGAAGGACCAGCAGGCTGATACTGATTGCAGACACCGTTGTTGCCAAAGCTGAGGCAGTTGCTAGCGCCGTCACCACCAACCAGTGGAAAACCCTGGAACGAACCACCTGCATAAGCCGCAATACCAGCCGTAGCGAGCAGCGCAGCAAGAGTTAAACTAATCTTCTTAAACATACCATAGTCTCCTAATTTTCGCACAATTGCGAAACTCAAAAATCATCCAGCCTTAACCAATTTTAAACTAATTGGCGAAGGACTTTCATTTGTGATTTCCGATTGCGCATTTACATTAGGAGCATTATCAATTATAATAGAAGTCTTAACTGGATCAGGCTTGACCAACTTAATAGTCATTTCGTTTAAAGTATTATTGGTAACGGAGTTATCTATCTCGACCTTACCAGTATATCCCATAATGTCGGAATATAACTTTAACGCTGCGATCCTGTCCTTAGCCTCAATCGTGGGTATATAGACCCCATTCTTTAGAATTTTTTCTTCAGAAAGTGACAGCACCTTAGCTGCCAATTGTTCCCTGTCAAGAGGCTTGGCGTTCTCAGCCAGGGTTTTTAAGTAAACGTCTCTAGACGCCACTACTATTGCATCACTCAGCCAATGAATGCTGATCCATAGAGCCTTTGACGTATCCTCATCACCAGGAAATAATTTGCAAGCTGCCTCGAATGGATTGTTTGCCTTAGCTAGCTCAATTCCATAGCTTTTCTTCAGAGCTTCGTCAGTTTGATAGGCTTGCTCAACGGGCTCAGGAGCCTTCTGAGGAGTAGGTAGAGCCCAAGGCGATACCAGTGGTTCTGCCGTTCCCCATCCAGCTACAGCGGCAGGCACGTCAGTTTTAGGCCATCCAACGGTGAAGCTATCAGTAGGAGGCTTCCAAGTCATGCCCACACATAACAGTAATTCTGGTAAAGAAAAAGCCCCTAGCTGGGAAATTGCCAAGGGCTTTAACTCGATTAGTTGCTCAAACCAATCATTGCAGATGCCAGCAGGGGGCGAACCTAGCATCCGATGACCACTGTAAGTACATCCGTCACAGTGTCAAGCCATTGTTGACGATAGGCAGGTGTCTTGCAAAGCGTCCCAAATATTATTCTGTCTGTTAATTCTATTAGCTCGCTGGTAGATATCTTCGGCCACTTCAGCAATTACTTCAGGAACTCTCTTAGTCGGCATTTTGTACCAGCGTTCGGTAATTGAGTCATACCACATAATTTATTCCCACAATAATTAGAATGGTGCGAGCTACCGGAATCGAACCGATACGCTGTTAAGCAGCAGATTTTAAGTCTGCCTTGTCTACCAATTCCAACAAGCTCGCTAAACTATTAATGCTATACGTGCCTGCAAATAATGAAATTGTTATCAGTCAGAGCTTTTAGAATTTTAGCGACATCGCAGGTTTGACCACCAGCGCGATCAATGATTTCAGCTATCTGCTCCAAATCCTCAGAGTGATAGCGCGACTTAACGTCATCATCTATGAATTCTAGCCATTCGTTCATTTCAACACCAAATCTTTCTTGATTGCAGCGAAATGTCTACCAGGAGAGGAAGCATTAATCAAGTCATTGTAGGTGTCAATCAAAACATCTTTATATGTGTAATCACGACTATTGAGGAAATAAACAGTCAGCTCGCAAGTCTCGTTGTCATATGACGCGCTAGCGATAGCTGAGCTACCTTCAAATTCGTGAGTGTAAACAGTCACTGCAGAGCTTCCTCTTCTTCAGCATCTTCATATTCATCGATTTCTTCATTCAGAGCATCAAAGCAATCGTCACATATGCCGCAATCTTCTTCAACGACTTCACAGCCACATTCTTCACATTTAAACATTTTTGTTTTCCCCTTCAGCATCAGTCATAGCCAATGTTTCGACACTGCAATGATTAGTATAAGCCCAATATGAAATTCTGCCCAACCACTGCCTGTCTTCATAGTCCCCATAGTTGATTGTTTTCTCAACTAGCGGAGCGTCCTGATTACGCAGGTCATATACAATTACTAGAACTTGGAGATTTTTGTTAATGTGACGGAGAGGGACATTTTCTTGTCCGCTTCTATAATTATTCATTTCTTCCTCATTAAAAATTAAAAAGGGGCTGAGCAAATCCCTCGCTACTCAGCCCCATAATATAATTAAGTCACTCAGGAGCCCTACCCCTTTGCAATGTAATTACCTTGACACAGTTTGTCTCTGTGTCAAGGGCATTCCCGCGCGAAAGGACAGAGTATCAAAATAGCCACAATAAGAAACTAGCTAAGCTATTTGCGTACTGACTATTCAAGCGCGCGGGAAATCTTCTTAGATCGTGCGAGCTATCAGCGCGCCGTTTGCCGGAGCAGTTCATTCACCGTAAACCTTACCACCGACAACCGGGCGAATGGTAAACTTGCGCTCGTACTTGAGAACTGGAATGGTCTTGGTCTCAATGACCTTCTTACCATTCTCGTCAAGCACCGGCTTATTATCTTCACCGCGCTTTGCCTGCTTAATGGTCTTGGTCTTGTCACCATCAGGCGTAGCATACTTGCGGTTCTGACTGGAAACCGTGCTTCCCAGGGCCTTCAGTGCATTGCCATTCTTATGCTCACTGTCAGCAGAGAAGAAGCTCGCACCAACCGGCATATCAGCGAACGGATACTTGGTCGGAGCACCAGCGCCAGCAACATTACCACGCTTGCGCGCAGCAGGAAGCTCAGCATTGGTGATGAGCGCGTATTTAGACGGCTCAGCAGCACCATTGGACTTCGGAGCAGACTGCGAATTGAGATAATCCTGAGCAGCCGAAGTAGCGCGAACAGCCGCCTTGGTATTATCGTTCGGGTCCAGAATACCAGTGTTGACTTCAATCAGCGGCGGGTTGTGAGCAACCATCCCCTGACCTTCGGCCTGCGACAGATAGACAAGCTGACCAGCATTGGTAGCAGCAACAACCTTCGCGAGCAATTCAGCATCAATTCCAGTCTTGACGGCTTTAGCCATATTCATTTTCCTTTTTATCAACCCCCGAGGATTATTCCTCTTGTTTGAATAACTATCTATTTAGCATTTGGTTTCGATTGGTCAAGCGCTTTTTGATATTTTTCTTCAAATTCAGCTAAAGCAATCTCTTGACGTGTCATGAGCGGAATGCATGTGAAGTTCAAAGCATCGCCCTCAGCGGAACAATTTTTGCAGAACGGAATTGCAGCATACCCGTCTTGATAATAATCTATGATATGTTTGATAATCATCCTTTTGCCTCAATCTGAGGAACCGGATAAGCTTCAGCCAACTGCTTCAAGCTTCTGTGATCATCATCAGCGACTTCATGAATAATTAAACTAGGCTTTGGCTTACCTGATCCGTCAACAGGCTTGTCGTAACAAAGCTGAGGCTGAGGACCAAGCGGAGCGGAAATCCAGATTAGATATTTCATCGCTTAACCTCCAAAAACTATTACCAGACATGCCCACAGTATTGTGAGGCTGGCGAAGATAGCAACACCTTTAACACCTTCAACGATGTAAATCATACTCGTTACTCCATTTGTGTGGGCATGCGTCACTAAGCGTAGACGATAATAGCTATCCCAAGAAGTGCAAGAACTACCAGATGGACGAATGCGCACAAAATTGCACGCATAACAGATTTCCATCCAAATACTTCTGAGCATGCATATAGCGCGAGTATTGAGCCTATTACCAGAATTTGAGCCATTTGATATTCCTCATTTGTGTTACATGACTATTAAACTGACTACAGTTGATTGTCAACAGGTGTTTTGATCTCAGATAACTTTTCATCTAAGATTTCATTATATCTCTTAAGTGCTGCTTTTAGATCAACACCTGACTTAGCAGTAACATAGCCAAATTCTATACCATCTTTTACCATATTCTTGACTAGCTCGGATAGGTCCACCATCACAGCCCCAACATATCCAGGATTGCGCGATACTGTTCCTCAGTCATTGTGATAGTGACCATATCTTCACTATCATCAACGTTACCCTGACTGGCGCAATCCTCAATGACTTCCTTCAGGAAAGCCTTCAGGGAAGGCCCTTTCCCGCTCTTGCTGGCAGCGCCCGTCGCTTCCCCACCTTCTCCGGTATCCTTGGGCATGGCTCGAGTGCGCCCCTGCTCCTGAGCCACCTTGACGGCTCCGCTGAGTTCCATAATGGTCTCATCAACGTTCTGCTTGTGCTTCTTATAGGTCGCCAGCACCATGCTCGCACTAGCCTTACCTTCAATGATATACTTCTGAAGGATTACAGGCAAAATGAGCAGTTCAAGCAACTGGCTAACCCTACCACCAGAAATACCAGCCTTGAGCGCGATATCCTTCTGAGCCCATCCAAGATCAACTAGACGCTTAAATACTTTTGCCTGTTCAAGCTGAGTAAGAGGCTTACCGGCATTATGAACAATTTGGCTGAAAATTCTGTCAGCTTCGTTTGCGTGCCTGTCCTCAACCATGACAGGAACAGTCTTAATCTCAACACCTTCTTCAATAAGGTGCATGACTGCCTGAAGCCTGCAATGACCATCCGTCACATAGACAATTTCGTTTTCCATGTAGCAGACGAGCGGCTTCTTAACGCCAACTTCGCGAATAGATGCTGCAAGCTCAGCGACATGGCTTGCATTCTGAGGGTCGTTAGCTTCGCGGCTATTCCAGCCTTCCTTGATCTGGATAATCTTGGGGTCCAGCCGGTACAGGTCAGAGCGTCCACTCGCAACATCCTTGATAGCCATTTGATATTCCTCATTTGTGTGATTTAACTATTAAAGGGATTACAATTGATTGTCAACTGTTATTTAAATGAACAGCGATTCAGTGACCATAATAATCACACCAGTCAAACCTAGCAACATTCCGATTAGAATTGAAATAGCATACGACATTCACTCTCTCCATTCGTTCGATACAGCATTGATACAGGGATTGATTTGCTACGTCAATCCCTATATTTGATATTCTTAAATTATTTTACTTTGATAACTACACCATCCACCAATTCAGCTTCAGCGTACCAGCTATGCGGCTTAGGATAATGAGGGCCTTCAAGAGTGATCTTGCCGGTATAATTGGAAAGATCAGGGCCAAGACCGGGTTGATAGCAGCGGACTTCTGAAGCAATGACATCACCAGCAGAATGATTAACGTCATTAAGCTTTACGTTCCAGCTAGCAACAGCTTCCTTCAACGCCTTCTTCGTCTTAAAGTTGATCACCGTATAAGTCATCAGTTCTCTCCATTCGTTCGATACAGCATTCAGGGCTCGTGATGCGGTCGGCAAGTTTGTGGCTGCCCACCCAGCCCCACGCCACTAGGGCGTGGGATCAGGTCGCTCAGGCCCTTCTAGCCGCCCCCTAGCCGGAACCCTTCCTTTAGACGTTCTAATGTCAGCACATTTTATTTAACTTTTACTACAATTCCGTTGACTAATTCCGCCTCACAATACCAGCTATGCGGCTTAGGATAGTGAGGGCCTTCAAGAGTGATCTTGCCGGTATAATTGGAAAGATCAGGGCCAAGACCGGGTTGATAGCAGCGGACAGGATTAATATTATTATAAAAACCTTTAGCTTCCATTTCAACAGCCTTAACGTAAAGAGTAACCTGCTCTTTAAGTTCTTTCTTAGTCTTAAAGTTAATCACCGTATAAGCCATAGGCTGCACTCCGTTGTTGGAATGCAGCCTTCTTAAACGGTTAAATTAGTTCTGTCAAGACTTAATTTGATTGATTTAGCGGTAAATTTTACTCTGCATGTATATTCTAATTAGCTTTTCTTCTTTCTTTAGCTGCCTCATATTTTCATCCATTTCAGCAGCCCTTTGATAGATTTTATATATTTTTTGTTGCTCGTCTTCATTTGCAGCTAACTTGTCGCAAAGTTGGGACATATCAGCGCTAGCTAATTCTTTAATCTCTAAAGTCATACCCTCGACTCCAAATATTTAACCAAAATATCTCTAGCCTCTTCCCAGGTATAGCAAACAGCGCAGCAATATCCCATATTTTCAGCATAGCCACCAAACTCTAGCTGCTCATCACTCAATCCACCATTTTTATGGTTGCGTCGTTTCTGCTCTTTCATCTCGATATAGAGACCTGAATAACCATCTTCAGGACATGGCAAAAAGATATCCCAAACACCACTACGCAAGCCAGCAGCGACCATTTTACCAGCCTCAACTATATGCCTGCTTCCACCGTTAGGGATAGCGTGCAGCCATTTTAGAGCGGGGTATTGCCCACAATTATCAGCAGCCCAACAGAACACAGCCATTTGAGCTCCATCCTCCGAGCCGCTAGATGCGAGCTGCTCAGGTGTAATTTTCTTGGCTCGCTTTAAAACAGTCGGCTCTAGCTTAGGCGGATTACCCCAAGTCATTTGTAATCACCTTATACAAAATCATCTTATCAATAATCGCTTGCTGATATTCAATGGATATCAGCAAATCCTCAATGAATGCTCGATTATTTATTTCATCTTTAACAGCATCGGCCAATAGTAGCCTTAGATTATTTAGACGTTCCATCATTCCCTATTCTTTGGCTTAAGCTTTCCATTTGTTAAAATGTTGTTGAGGATGCTCATTTTTAAAATTTCTAGTCCAGTGATCATACTGTAAGCTGTATTCGGAGCCATAGCAATTTGCATTTCAGGCTCACCATCATGATTGATCATAACCACAGCAATAGACTTAATCTCTCCATCAGCATTAGCCAGAACGATTTGCTTGATTGCATTTTCTACTGAAGCATCAGACATTTGAGCGTAACTTATCGCGAGCTTTTAGGACCATGTCACCGATCCTGCCGACCTTTCCAAGGGGTACCGCATCGGGTGCATTTAACGGCACCGTCAAATGGTTCGGACCAATTGTGACTGCAAGGGCGGCCTACTGCCTGTGGTTCACTGAGGATGACCAGAGCTTCGTTGGCCCAACGGATTGCATCATCTAACGGTTCGCCAGCGTCCTCGTCGTCCGCGAGGTCAGCGATCTTGGTCAAGAGGCGGATGACGTCTGCATTGCCAGCAGGTCGATGCGGTATTGCCCTGGTGTCGGCAATCTCGCCGCGCTCCAACATTTCAGAGATGACCTTCTCGACGGTCTCGGAGACTTCCTTTTCAGTGTAGCGGCGCTCGGTATGATCTTTTTCACTCATGTGCATCCTCCGGGTCCAATAACAAAGCAAGGTGGAAGGTCAGCGTACACACTATAGGCTAGAAATACTACTAGAATACAACATGCGATATAGCCAGACAGTAGAAACTTTTGTGTGTTATCCATTAGCCTTCTTCCTCATATGCTTGGCAACAGCCCTCAAGGCGACATGAGCAAGCTGTTCATAGTCAGGGTAACCTTCTCCACCATCATCAGCTTCACGCAATGCCGTAGCAATCTTTTTGATTAGCTTTTTCATTTGCTATCCTCATTAGCCATTCGTTCAAATATATTCTGCACAGTCTCAGCATCGCTTTTAAGCTCTATAGATAGAGCAATTAGCACATGGGCATATAGAGCTTGATTGGTAATCCTAAAGATATCGTTAACAGGAATAGATAATAAGTTTAAATAGAAGTCTGAGAGTAGGGTTTTATGATTTTTCATTCCCGCTTCTCCACAATAACTGCTCCATCGCCCTTGCTCAACTTAGCTTCGGGATACACAGCCTTGATGCGATCATGCAAACCTTCTACGTCATTGGTGCCAATAGCAATAGATTTATTTTGAGCAATGAACATGCCAATGATGAACAAGACCGCTCCGCCAATAAATAGCGGATAACCAGTGTTATTGAAACGAGACAGGAAACATCCTCCTGCTATAGCTATTAATCCTGTGAAGATCATTTGAGCTGCTCCTGATATTTAGCATATTCTTCAGCAGACATAATCACATGCTGCTTCTGCGAAAGCTCCAACTTGTCAGCGATACGCTTAAGGCTGATAGCAATAGACATCAGTGCAGTAGTTTTAATTGCTCGCTCAGTCCTATCATTAAGTTCAAAAGCTTCTATGCTTTCAAATCTTTTAGCAGCTTCTACAGTCGTGTTGTCAAAGTTTGTCATTTCAGCCTCACATGAATGCGATAGACGACTAAGCACTCATAGCGCAGCATCATTAGCCTGCCGAGACGCTCAGCCTCTTCCCTGCTCTCATAGTTGAGACCTGTTGTGTGGTCAGCATACACATTAACCCAATACTCTTTCATTCAACATCCTCCCCACACTTCACACAATAAGGAACGTAGCTATCCGCTCCCCATCTGACTTTCCAGCCTGCTTCACTAGCATGATTATTCAATGCAGCAAAGCTCTTTGTCTTTGGGTCTAGAATAGCTCCACAACCACATTCATAATAGATATGAGAATTGGGATTAGTGTAAGGATCGTGAGTAGGATGCTTATTTAAATATTTTGGTAGCTCAATGCCACCAAAATTAATATCTGGTCCAGTGTCAACCTCAAGTGATCCCCATCCTGTCCCCCATCCACTCATTAGGACGCCCCCTTCACAATATAGCTAACTTCCTGCATGTCTTGATTCACGATAGCGTTAGCATTTGAATAAATAATCCTCATGATCTCCTCCGGCGTTTCCTTAACAAATAGAAACGCTCCAGTGAGCTTAATGTGGGTATCTTTGCCACCACTAATGCTTTTGTTCATGGTGATGAAGTTATTCATATTGACCCAAATAGGAAAGCTATCTTTGGTTTCACCATTGACGTGACGGCACTCAGTGAGCTTGATAATCATCAGGAGACTTCCTTTTCAGCCTGAGCGGCCTTCCACTTATTGTACACTACTTCAAATGAATTATTAGTAAATGCGGCTAGAGTAGCTATCATTTGATTTTCAGTAGGAAAGGAAAGAATAATTTCAGTTTGTCCTATAGCATAAGTGTTTTTGGTGGGCTCAGTCCCAATAGGACCAGCTTCTTTTAATTCTCTAATACTGATGCGCCAAACTTCAGGGTCATCAACTTTAGAGCCGCCTACTGCCAAAGTCCCTAATCCAAACTCAGCGTAAATTTTTGCTTCCGGTGCCATCATTTTGCGTTACTCAGCCTCTCATTAAGTTGATTGATTTGATGTTTGCTAGCATACTCTAGCAACTCTCCAGTTTCCACTCCTAGCCGCAAGGCTTGCACCAGGACATGAATATCTCTAGCTGATAGTTTGATTGTCGCTCCGTCAACACTCATTCCAAACCCTCATTACCCATATCGTCATCATCCAGAGCTTCGTCTATTTCTTCATCAGTCCAGCCCAAATCTTTAAGCTGTGCTCGCACTCGATGAATGCTCAATTCTTTGTTTGAATATTGAACTAGCAATTCCCATGCTTCTGGCTTAGCCATTCGCTGCCTCCACAAGCTTTTTAGCCAGCATGAGCGCAGTCTCATATGACTGCTCAACAGTAGCGTGCTCATTGTGATAGAATTCAGCGATATCGTTGCTATCTTCGTCAGCGACTAAGATAGCGTGGTCTCTATCATCTGAGGTGATGTGTAATTTCATCGCACGTTCTCCAACTTAATCGCAGGCTGGCCCACCAGGAACATAATTAGCTTCCCAACATGAGGGCCATATCACAAAGCCTTATGATCAGGATAAATTTTACGCAGCACAATCTTAATATCTTTGATTAGCTTATCGTCGGAAACGTCCCAAAGATCACGCACCATTGCCGCTGTTACAGAAATCATTGACCCATGAGCGTCATAATCCCCTAGCCAGTGGCAATCATCGTTACCAGCAAGCCAGTTAATCGCCTCTCGATATCCAGGATTTTTCATCACAGCGCTCCCGTAAAGCCGTTAGCCACAGCATGATAGCCGCGCAAGGCGCTGGAGAAGGCTCGGCGATACGTGAGGAAGGGAAAGCGCGACAAGCTAAATTTGGCTTCTTTGTGCGCCGCATTAAACATTTGAGATTTTGACATTCACGCGCTCCGTTCGTTCGATGTAGAGCAGTTTAGACGTTTAGGTTTAAGTGTCAAGCCTTAATATTAAAATTAAGGTGTATCCTTATATCCACCTTCTTTGCGAGCCTGATCATTCAGCCATGCCAGTGCAGCCATTCTGACATTAGGGTCTTGCTGTGCTGCTCGCCAAGCATCATGCCAACGCTTTGGATTGGCTTCATCACTAAGCGCCATCAAAGCTTTAATTGTTGACACTCGCTTAGTCATTTGGAAGATATCATCAATGGTCATGCTTCACCTAAAAGCTGATTAGCCTATCAACATTGTGCTGATAGGCTAATTTAATTCTCAGAGCCTGTCCAGAAAGCCCATAATGACAATTTGATCCTCATAGCCAATATCATCGCTCATGAGCAGCTTAGACCTAAGCTGTGAGT
>Ga0137366_10004972_pt1 | contig 10438 bp, 4 predicted proteins | sample SagtaG_8_FD_104938 | JGI IMG/M metagenome (GOLD analysis project Ga0137366, IMG submission 104938) | Vadose zone soil microbial communities from Sagehorn Ranch, Mendocino, California, USA - Sage1_L_60_16 metaG | ecosystem: Environmental > Terrestrial > Soil > Vadose zone | place: USA: California... | reverse complement strand
CCCTTTGTTGCGATAGAGCGACTGGCGCACGCTGTCATTCGCAACGAAGATGTCGGACCAGCCGTCGTTATCAAAATCAGCCAGTGCTACTCCGAGGGCTTTGCCATTTGGGTCGGAAATTCCCGCTTTGGCACTTACGTCTTCAAAAGTGCCGTCTGCATTTTGGTGATAGAGAATGTTGGTCGCGCCGTTGAAGTTTTCGGGATGACAATAAGCACGCGTGCCCTTGTTGTCTCCGCAAAGTGTTGCCCCTTTTTCAAAGTCCCAATCGAGATAACGCGCGACGAACAGATCCAACCGCCCATCGCGATCGTAATCTATCCAGCCTGCGCTGGTTGACCAGCCACTACCCGCCACGCCGAGCTTCTTCGTCACATCAGTAAACGTGCCGTCGCCGTTGTTGTGGTATAGATGGTTTTGTCCATAGCCGGTAACGTAAAGATCAACATAGCCATCGTTGTCGTAATCGGCCGCTGCGACGCCCATGCTGTAGCCGTCGCCTTTCAAACCGGCGCGCTCGGTAACATCTTCGAAGGAGCCATCTGCTTTCTGGCGATAAAGACGGTTCCAGAATTTAGGATCGCTCTTGTCCGGCTGAACGTCTTTGGGCATCGGATCTTTCAACATAGCACCGTTGGTGAAGAATAGATCCATGCGACCATCATTATCGTAATCAAAGATTGCTACTCCTCCGCCCATTGTCTCCAGCAGATACTTTTCGGAAGTCGGCGAGCCGGCATGTTTGAAATCAATCTTCGATAAGGCTGTGATATCAGCGAACATCACCGGTGACTGAGCCTTTGGACCGGGCGGGGGCGGCGTTCTTGGCAAATCGCCAGTGCTATATGAGCGTCCAGGATGAGGCGTTGGCGTCGGAGATGGCTGTTGCGCTTTCAGGTTACAAACAGATACAAGAAACAGCGCGAGGATCAATGAGCGCCGGAGGCGCGGCAGAGCGGGGTCCCCAGCGCGGCAGCCGCGCTGGGGTGCTAGATGGTAGCCCCGGGCGTAAGCCCGGGGTGAATGGCCCAACAAATAACGGTAAGCCCTCGAAGAGGGCGAAAGAAGAATTATAGGTAGAGGCGATAAGTATCCGGCGGTCCGCAAGCGCTCGCATTCTGTCGCCCCTTCAGGGCTTCTCTTCACATAATGTCTGCATACCCCGGGCTTACGCCCGGGGCTACCATATTCCGCCCGCGTCCGCGGGCTGGTGGGAGGTTTTTTTCTCAACTCGCGCTTCATTGAAGGAAATCGGACTCGTCTAACCGCCGCTTTGCTTCCTCAATCAACTTATTATTCCGTTCGTACGAAGTCTGCAAGCTGTCGTCCGCTGTCTTCGGCGGATACTGATGCCGTTGATAGACCGGATACGCTTCGGTGCGTAAGTGCGCCAGCATATGATGCCCTCGGCGCGACGCGCGTTCGTGACGCAAAGCGGAAATGTCAATCGGCGCGGTTACAATTCGCTCGCCTGGGCCGGGCGATGCCTCGGCCAGCAAACGTCCGTCGTAGTCAATAACTTGACTGCCACCCGGCCAGGAGTACGGTGGATAATGCTTCAGGCTCGCGCCCTGGTTGGCGGCCACAACGAAGGCCATGTTCTCGATCGCTCGGGCGCGGTTAATGACGGTCCACCAGGCCATCGGCTCAGTCGCACCCCATGGATCCATATAAGCTGAGACTCTTACCAAAACCTCTGCGCCATTTGCAGCAAGCTGGCGCATGGCTTCCGGAAATAGCCAGTCGTAGCAAATGGCGCAACCGATGCGACCGATGGGCGTATCGGCTACCGGAAAGAGGCATTCGTCATAACCGTCCAGGTCGTGCGGGCTGGTGTGGACTTCATAGGGAATCCACGTGTTAATTTTGCGATACTTGTAAAGTATTCCGCCTGGACCGATCAGGCATGTCGCATTGAAAACATGGCCGGGCCACTTTGGATCGACTTCCAGCATTGATCCGCTCTGAATATAGATGTCGTGTTGGCGGGCCTTCTGTTCCAAGCGCTCCGTATGCTCGTTCGGAATTTGTACTGCCAGTTTCTCGATCAACTCGGCCGTAGTTTCAAACACCGGCGCTGAATGGGCAAACTCGGGAAACACAACCAGCCTTACCGGCAAGAACGGGGCAGCGCCGGCAACGGCTGAATCGATCATCGATAGCATCCGACCCGTGTTCGCGCGCATGCCCTTTCGCTCGATCGGATTCGGCATGTCAACCTGACAAGCGGCGACCGAATATCTAATATGTTCCATAAACGACTCCACACGGGTTACGCAGATTTCATCAGACGATTGATAAATATCGGGTTGGCGATGATGAGGGGAACGAGCGGCGCAAGAAGGCTGAAGGGGACCCGCAAAGATTTCATATTTGCATTAGGATGCCACGAATCTGTCCAAACGATCTAATTGAGTTTGCAGGGATTACTTCGGAGCTATCACCGCTTCAGTGGCCTTGTGCGTCTATCTTGCAGCAATAGTGACGTAGTTCCGACCACCGTACAGGCGAAGACCATCTGCCGACTTGCTCATCACCAACGGGCGTGGTCGCTTTAGATCCTTGTCGCTGGTCGTTGAGATCGAGAAGAGTTCTTTGCCACCCAGATCCATAATCAACAGCTTGTCATCGCTTGTGAAGCCAAATCCATAGGCGCCGGTGGCGAGTTCAGAGCCACTAATGCTGATCGGCGAATCGGTAATCAAGAATCCTTCGTACCGTTGTCGCACGTCAGCCGCGTAGCCTGCTGTGTCAACCATAGCGGCGATTACGTAACGATTACTGCCAAACCGCGCCGCCGCAGAGTTGCGCATCTGGGTCGGCGCGCTGCGTCCGAGAAAATAGAACGCTTGCGGAACGACCTGCGTGAGTTCTGCGCCCGCCAGCACGGTTACAGAATCCTGTCCCATCACGCACACCGGTATGAAACAAATGACAACCAGCAGTGATCTCATGAAAACATATCGTTTGAAATCAGTCATGACGATTCCTTTCGCGCCAGGCGCCAAGAGTGTTTTTCGACGCTCGCTATCTTACACCAGGTCGCACCGGTAAACACTTGGGTTTCTCGGTGCGTCCTTCAACCCGCATCCCACCGATTGCACTGACGGACTAAGGCCACTCTCTACTACTGCAAGATGGCCGTCTCGGCCTCAGGCTCAGGCCTGCCCAACCCGCCGAACGGCGGGCACCGGCGGAGCGCGGGGATCAGCTCCGCTTGCATGGCCGCAGCGGAGGCAAAGCGTGCACCGCTTGCTTTGGCCAGGCAGCACTGCAGGATCTCGTCAAGTCGCCGCACTGAGGGCGTGTCGTCGGGCAAATGATAAGAACCTTGCAGGATATTGGTCAGCAACTCGTGATAGGTTGTGCCTTCGAACGGGCGTCGGCCCGTGATCGCTTCGACCGTCATTACACCGATGGAGAACAGGTCGCTGCGTTCATCCACCGTGCCTCCCGTGAGTTGCTCCGGCGACATGTAGCCAAAGGTGCCCAGCACGGCGCCCGGAGTGGTAACGGGCGCAGCGGGACTTTGACTCTGTGCGTCTGGCGCGATCGTCTGTGTGAGCTTGGCCAGGCCGAAATCCAGGACGTATACGCGCGTCCGCTCGCTCTCAGTCCCCACCAGGAAAATGTTCTCCGACTTCAGGTCGCGGTGCACGACGCCCGCTTGGTGCGCGGCTTTGACGCCTTCGAGAAGCTGGTCGAAGATATCGGCGGCTGTGGCGGGCATGAGTTGGCGCTCACGTTTAAGCCGGGCGCGAAGCGTCTCACCCGCTACGAGCTCCATTACGATATACGCGCCCTCCGTGCTCAGCACTCCGTAGTCATGGACCGTGACGATGTTTGGGTGGCGCAAGCGCGCCGCCGCCTGCGCCTCGCGCTCGAAGCGGCGCAGTGCCTGGATGTTCCCGAACATGCTGCCTGACAGAATTTTGACTGCGACCTGGCGTTGCAAGCGCAGATCGCTCGCTTGGTAGACCGCGCCCATACCGCCGCGGCCTAGTAATCGTTCCAGCCGGTAACGCGCCTCGATCGTGCGCTCGACTGGCAGCGACAGCTGCAACTCGCTGCCGTCAGCGGGGCAGGATGATGCTGCCCAGTCGAAACAGGCGCCACATGCGGGACACTCTTTCAGCAGGTTGATTCGCTGCTGGTCCACGCGAGCCAGCACCTCGTGCTTGATCTTGCGTTCGTGTGCGATGCTTTCCTTAAGCCGCACATTCTCGTACACGATCGCGATCTGATCGGCGAGCGCCTCCAGCAACTCGCGGTCGCGCGGCGTGTAAGGCACCTCGGCCTTCTTCTCGCCAAGCAGGAACAGCCCCGCGAGGCGCGCATCGCTGCCGGATAATGGCACAATCAGCCGCGTGCCAAGCCTGGCAAGCCAGTCCTTCTCCTCCTGCGGCAGGTTGTTCTTGTGCGGAAACGGGAAGTCCTGGGCGCAGCCCTGATCCTCCATGAAGGGCAACAAGCGAAACTCTTCGGGGATGTGCAACTGCTGCGAGGTGCCACCAGACGAGTAGCCAAGGCTTAGTTCACGGTGGTCCCGCTGTCGGTAGAAAAGATAGACGCGCTCGGGGTGTAGCGCCCGTTCCACCTCAAGGCTTACGCGGCGCGACATTTCGGACATCGAGTCGAGCTTTTTCACGTCGTCGATCAGAGTGTGCAGAATCTTCTCCTGATTATACGCTTCGCGAAAGAACTTCCGATCGATCCAGTCGCTCAAGCGCCGCCGGAACTGCAGGCTGAGCGCGGCAGCGGTGATCAAGAGCAGATAAAAGTAGATCGAGTTGCGGAACGCGATCTCGGCCAGCGTCCGGTTCGGGTTGGCGAGCACTGTCACGAGCAGGGCAATGACGGGGAGCGTCAGGCCAAGCCGCAGAGCGTTCTTTGCGAGCAGGTACTGGACGCCGCGCCGGACGACCACGTTGATGTCAAACACATGATGCTTAAGGATCACGTAGCACGACACGACCGGGATAATCAGCGTCAGCAAATTCGACATCCACAGGAAGGTAAAAAGAATATTGTCGACAAAGGGATTGTTGCTTCCGCTCGTGCGCCAGATTATCTCGGCCGCCTGTGACAGCGCCAACGGGCTGATACCGGCGATCGAGGCGTAGACGAGCCACTTGACGCGCCGGCGCTGGTCGGCCGCCGTGACAGTGTGATAGTTACGGATGATGACCGCGAAGATTGCAACTGCGGCGCAGAGCTGGAACAGGTTAAAGATTGGAGGCTGGAACTTAAATATCTGATCATAGTGGGCACGGAATGCGATGAGGGCATCCTCACCCTGCAGGCGCGCCAGGTCGCTGGCCCTGAAGGCGACGAAAAAGAGTCCTCCCCAGGCATAGAGCAGGTACTTGATTCCCGTCCAGAAGCGTGTGCGGGCCACACCCTGCGGGAAGCTGTAATAGAAATGGTAGGCGAATACCCAATGGAGCGGGGCGATCGCTCCGGCGAGGAGGAATACCGTGAAAGCGCTACGGGTCGGGAAAATTCTAGAATCGCTAATCAACCAAGCGGCTTCAAGACTGGGCGCAGCTCTTTGAAGGAAGAAGAGTGCCGGAGCGAACAGCGCAATACAAGCTAAGCGGGTGATTCTCTCTTCAGGCTTGAGCGCACCCATCAGCAGCGCGAGCAAAAAAAACGCGACGCTAACGATCAGGTAGGAGAAGGTGCGGCCGAGCCTTCGATAGTCACGCTTTAGAGGCGCATGCAAAGTGAGCTGTTGCTCTCCGCCGCCGCGCACCACGCGGATGGTATAGGTGCTGTCCGGCGGAATCGTCTTAAGGTTAGGTCCAACGAGTGCGATCCGCGTCTCGTCATCGACGGCAAGGATGCGATCGTTGACCGCCAGTCGACCGGCGGCCGCACCTTGCGGATTCACCGAGCTCACGTACCAAGCATCGCCTCGGCGGTCGGCCTCCCAACCGTAGTCTGTCGCCACCGCGCCGTAGCGGTAAACCATGACGCCCGCAAAGACGTACAGCCCAAGCATTAACAGGCCCACTAGTACCACACCCCAAAAGAATGGGTGCCGGTAGCGTTGGCGCTTAGCATCAGAGCCGTTCATGAAATGGAGAGGGCGATGAAGAAAGCGCAAAGCCGGAGGGGGAACTTGTGTTTGCGGCCTGAACCTTCCTGCAAGCTCCTTTTGATGGGCGCGCATATTCTAACAGAATTCTCGAGGGGGCGCGTATCCTGGGCCATGCCCATGCAAGCCGAAGACGCTTCGCATTTGTCAATTCGGCTCAGAAACTTATGCCAACCTGTGACGTAGGTTGCCGCTGCCAATGAGTTTGACCTGATAATTCTCAGCGAGTCAGAGGCAGCCGGCGACCGCCGCCTTTATTTCTAGCACGCAAGTTTGAAATCTTCCGGCATTTAGTCTAAACCTAAGCGTCTACAGAACCGTATTAGCGAATCTCAGAGTTCCCGTCGTTAATTGAAGGAGAAAACCATGCGCAGAATCACTTTCTTGCTGGTCGTCTTTGCAGCTTTCGCGCTGCCCGTTTCCGCGCAATCCGTGGATGAGATTGTCGGGCGTTACCTTAAGACTATCGGGGGCATGGAAAAGATTCAGGCTGTACAGACACTGCGCCGCACCGGCAAGTATATCGGCGGTGGCGGATTCGAGGCGGTCATCACTCAGGAAAACAAGCGGGGAAATTCCGTGCGCGAAGAATTTTCGCTTCAGGGTATGACTGCCATTAACGCTTATGACGGAAAGACGGGCTGGAAGATCGAGCCCTGGAACGGAAAAAAAGATCCGGAGGCTTTGGGTGAAGAAGAAATGAAATCGATTGTGGCGAATGCGGATTTCGATGGGCCGCTGGTTAACTATAAACCAAAGGGCAACAAGGTCGAATTCATCGGCATGGATCGGTTTGAAGGAACGGATACTTTCAAGCTCAAGATCACAACGGTGATGTCTACATCTACTATCTGGACACTGACTACTACATCCCAATTAAGATCGATATCAAACGCCTCGTGCGCGGCGCCGAGCGCGAATACGAGACGACTTTGGGAGATTACAAGGAAGTCGCCGGCTGGTATCTGCCCTATTCATTCGAGACCAACGTCAAAGGAAGCCAGGACAAGTCGAAGATCGTCTATGAAAAAATCGACGCCAACGTTCCCATAGACGACCAGCGCTTTGAAATGCCCGTGACGAGCGTCACTCCGGAAAAGCCGGCGGACATGGACGCTTCCAAGAAATTGCCGAAGAAGCCGGGCCAGGAACCACCTTCGGAAAAGAAACCACCAGTAAAACCAAAGAGTAATTAGCACACCCATCCAAAGGACTCGAGGCCATGAACACGAAATGGAAATTTTGGATCGTATTAGCCGCTGCGTGCTTTTCAATGGTTCGCACTGCCACCGCGCAAACACCGTCCCTCAAGGTTGATTCCGAAACGATCTCCGGCCTGGGCGCGCGCAATATTGGTTCGGCGACAATGAGCGGGCGCATTGCCGCGCTTGATGCCGTTCAGGAAGGTCAGCGTTTGACGATCTATATCGGCGCTGCCAGCGGCGGTGTATGGAAGTCAGTTAACGGCGGCTCGAGCTTTAAGCCTGTCTTTGACAAGCAGCCGGTGCAATCAATCGGGGCGGTTACCATCGATCCAAAGAACCCAAAAGTTATCTGGGTCGGGACGGGCGAAGCCTGGACGCGCAACAGCACCTCAATTGGCGATGGAGTTTACAAGTCGGTCGATGGCGGTGAGAACTGGACCAGCATGGGCTTGAAAGAATCGGAGCGCATCGCAAAGATACTGGTGGACCCGACCAACAACGACACAGTCTATGTGTGCGCTCCCGGCAAACTCTGGAGCGACAGTGAGGAACGCGGGCTATATAAAACCACGGATGGCGGTAAGAACTGGACAAAAATTCTGAAAGGGCCAAATGCGTCGACCGGTTGCTCGATGATTTCAATGGACAGGCAGAATTCACAAACAATCTACGCGGGCATGTGGGACTTTCGCCGCAAGGGTTGGACGTTTCGTTCCGGTGGCGATGGTCCCGACGCGTTCAGCGGCAGCGGTTTATTTAAGAGCACCAACGGCGGCGCATCATGGACAGAGCTCGACGAAAAGAGCGCCAGCGGCCTTCCTTCCAAACCGTGGGGCCGCATTGCTGTGGCCGTGGCTCCCTCCAGGCCCAGCACCGTTTACGCATTTATTGAAGCCGAAATACCGAAGGATGGACTCTATCGTTCGGATGACGGCGGCAAAACCTGGAAACAACTCGATCGCAGTCAGAACATGATCTGGCGGCCATTCTACTTCGCAAATTTAATCATCGACCCTAAAGACGAAAATAAGATTTATAAACCTGACGGTTCCTTGATCGCAAGCAATGATGGCGGGCGAAGTTTCAGCAATATCTCAGGCGGTGCGCACGGTGACTTTCACGATGTCTGGGTCAATCCCGAGAACACCGACAACTTGATCATCGGCGATGACGGGGGCGTATGGTATTCGTATGACGGCGGAAATCGTTGGTGGAAAGGAAACAATCTGCCGGTCTCGCAGTTTTATCACGTCAGCCTGGATATGGACCTGCCTTATCATGTCTACGGCGGCTTGCAGGATAACAGTTCGTGGATTGGCGACTCAGCCTACCCAGGCGGTATCAGTAACGATCGCTGGGAAAATATTTATGGCGGCGATGGATTTTGGGTGTTCGCCGATCCTTCTGACCCCGAATACGTTTATGCCGAATCGCAGGGCGGCTATATCGGGCGCATCAATCGCCGAACGCACGAGTCGCGCGGCATCCAACCGCTCCCCGAATATAAAGAGAAGAAGCTGCGCTACAACTGGAACACGCCGATTCATCTCAGCCCAACGCAAAAAGGAACGATATACATCGGCGCCCAGTTTCTGTTTCGTTCTCGCGATCATGGGCAGACCTGGGAGCGTATCTCCCCCGACCTGACCACAAACGATCCCGAAAAACAGAAGCAGGAACAGTCCGGCGGCATCACTGTGGACAATTCGTCGGCAGAGATGCATACCACGATTTTTTCCATCTGCGAATCCTCCAGGAATCCAAATCTGATCTGGGTTGGAACCGACGACGGCAATGTGCAAGTCACTCGTGACGGCGGCAAAACCTGGCAGAACGTCGTCGGCAATATCCAGGGACTGCCTAAGAATGCCTGGGTGTCATCGATCGACGCTGGGCATTTTGATGAAGGCACTGCCTATGCGACTTTCGACGTGCACACTTTCGGCGATATGCGGCCTTACGTTTACAAGACGATCGACTTTGGAAAGACTTGGACGGAGATTGTTGCGCCCACCAGCCCTGTGCGCGGCTATGCGCATGTCGTGAAAGAAGACCTTGTTAATAAGGACCTTCTTTTCGTCGGCACCGAATTAGGACTTTGGGTTTCACTGGATAGCGGGCGGCAGTGGGCACAGTACAAGGGCGGCGACCTGCCCAATGTCGCTGTCCGCGATCTGGCGATACATCCTCGCGACAACGATTTGGTGATCGCCACACACGGACGGGGTATCTGGATCATTGACGACATTACGCCACTACGGGTGCTGACCTCAGAGACACTGACGAAAGAAGCGGCGTTCATCAACGCTCGACCCACCGTTCAGCACATTCCTGCCGGTGGCGGCTGGGTGAATGGCGATGCGGTATTCGTCGGCGACAATCCTACCAACGAGGCCGTGATTACCTACTATCAACAGAAGCGTCATATCTTTGGCGACCTGAAAATCGAAATCTTCGATCAAGACGGAAAGCTCCTGAGCACAGTCCCCAGCAGCAAGCGTCGTGGCTTGAATCGTGCCACCTGGTCGATGCGATTGAAAGCCCCGCGAGTCCCCACCGCAGCGAGCGCGGCCTTTGGCGCGGCATTCGGCCCGCGCGTATTGCCGGGAACCTACACTGTAAAGATGACGAAGGACAAGAACGTCTATACGACCCGGTTGCGAGTAATGGCAGATCCTCGTGCGAAATACACTCCCGAAGATCGCAAGGCACAGTTTGATCTTTCAATGAAGCTCTACCACCTGCTCGGTGAGATGACGTTCACCGTGGATCGAATCAATGGTGTGCGACTGGCGCTTGAAGCTCGGCCCCGACAGCTGCCTGCAAACGATCCGCTGGCTGCGGGTCTGCGTGCTGCCTTAGCGCAGGTCGATGAGCTGCGCAAAAAGATTGTCGCTACCAAAGAAGGGGGCGCGATTACAGGCGAAGAACGTCTGCGCGAAAACCTCGCCGATCTTTACGGTAACGTGAATAATTACGAAGGCCGTCCCGCGCAGACACAAATCGATCGCACCGATGCCATCGCGCGTGAATTGGCTGATCTGGTTAAGGGTTTCGATACCTGGTTAGCCAAAGAATTGTCCGGTATTAACTCTGCGCTGTCCGCCAAACATCTCGATGTAATCGAGCCGGT
>Ga0137366_10004960_pt1 | contig 10459 bp, 8 predicted proteins | sample SagtaG_8_FD_104938 | JGI IMG/M metagenome (GOLD analysis project Ga0137366, IMG submission 104938) | Vadose zone soil microbial communities from Sagehorn Ranch, Mendocino, California, USA - Sage1_L_60_16 metaG | ecosystem: Environmental > Terrestrial > Soil > Vadose zone | place: USA: California... | reverse complement strand
ACATGCTGGTCAACGGGCGCCTCGTGCCTATCCCCGATGGATTGATGTTTATGGTGCCAACGAAGCTGGCACCCGCTTTTCTGTCGCCCATGTTCTCGTGGGGAACCAAGCTGAGGATTGTGCGCGAGTGGCTGGCGCCTCCTCCGGCGAAAACGTCCGAGATGACGGTGGCTCAATTTGTAGAGCGGCACTACGGGCGCGAGATGGTGGATCGCGTGGCCGACCCCTTGCTGGGCGGCGTCTATGGCGGCAGCGCCGACCATCTGAGCGTCGATGCCGTCCTGCCCCGCTTCGTGCAGATGGAGGCCAAGCACGGCAGCCTGGGACGCGCCATGGTAGCTGCGCGCAAGAATGCGCCACCAGGTGGACAACGTCCGCTGTTCACGTCGCTGAAATTCGGCATGCAAACGATGACGGATGCACTTCTCTCACGCCTGCCTGCAACCGCGCTCAGAGAGGCCACCAGTATTGAGGCGGTAAAGCCGGAATCGGGGAAATGGCTCTTGGTACACAACGGACGCACTGAAGAATTCGACGCTGTCGTTCTTGCGACGCCTGCATACGCAGCTGCAGACCTTGTTGCCGCACAGAACCCCGAGCTCGCAGGCGAGTTGGCGGAAATTCCCTACACGTCTTCGATGACGGTCGTCCTTGGCTACGACCAGAGTGTTCGCGCGGCGCTGCCGCCAGGATTTGGATTCCTTGTGCCGCGAACGGAAGGGCACAAAGTCCTCGCGGCAACTTTTGTGCACAATAAGTTCTCGCACCGGGCGCCGGAGAACCGTGCGCTTGTACGCTGCTTCCTCGGAGGCAGCGTTGCGGAACAGATGTTTACCAAGGGCGACGAAGAGGTTGCGGCGACCGTGCGACAGGAACTCGAATCGATCCTCGGCTTGCGCGCCAAGCCACTTTTTACGCGCGTGTACAAATGGCGCAAAGCGATGGCGCAATACGCGATCGGCCACTCGGCGCGAGTCGCCCGAATCAACGCACTGCTAGCGGGAATGCGCGGCCTCGCGCTGGCCGGCAACGCCTACAGCGGAATCGGCGTGCCCGATTGCGTGCGCACCGGATCGGAAGCCGTCGAGAAGGTGTTGAATGATTTGGCTGTCAGTTAGGATTGCCGGGGACTTGGCAGCGGATGACGCTTCCGACGAACACGGCGGAAAAGCCGTGCCCTTTCAAAGCACACCCCCGATTCAGAGTGCTTCAGCAATCTGTGAAGCGCGGATCTATCGAATGATCGTGTTAATCTGCAGCGGTGAAATTCCTACTTGTGCTCTTCGCGTTTGGTTTCGTGATGCCAAGTGGCTCGCAAGCTCCAGGACAAGTCTCGCATGATTCTCGAAGGTCCAAGCTTTTTCGGCACCACTCCACGATTGTGTGGTCATGTGGTTCATCAGGCGTAGACGCGTTTGTTTATGAAGCTGGTCTGGCAGTCGACGCAGACGGAGCCTTTCGAGCCTATCATCCAGACAATCGCCTCGGGCTCGACACCATCGAACATGCAGGCCGTCCCGGCAACTGGTGGGCATTGGCTACGGACACTGGCAAAACAGACGGCCGCCCAGTCGTGCAACGCAAGGATGATCCGGCACCTGGATACTACGTTTCGATGACTTCGCTTTACGATGCCAGTAATCCCAACGAACGCGACCCACGTCGATTTGTGGATGGCGCAAACATTCCGTATGTGGTGCTTCCTCCTGCGGGGTTCAAGCATGCCAAACTGGGAGATTTTGCGACCGTAATCAATCCTCGCAATGGCAAAGTCGCAGGAGCGATCATCGCGGATGAGAGCGCACCAGAGCTAAAGATGGGCGAAGGTTCCATCGCTTTAGCTGATGCCTTGGGTATCGATTCCAATCCGCGAACGGGCGGAATCGAGCACGGAGTTGCTTACGTCGTCTATCCGGGTTCTGGAAACGGCCAGCCCCGAGGCTTGGACGAGATTGCCTCCAGTTCGCGCCGCAATTTTCAGACCTGGGGCGGTTTGCAGAAGCTGCATAGCTGCCTACGATAAGAACAATTACGCGGTCAGGGCCATGCAGATCATATCTTCCAACCGATTCGCCGACTCAATCCGACGCGCATCCAATCCCCCGCAACACCCGCACTCGCGAGACCACGAACACCAGGCGGTCGTTCAGAAAGAAATTGATGATCGAGCACAACGCAATGGACAGAGCGTTCGCTGGAAGATAGGCGAGGCCTGCATCCACCAACAGCTTGGTGAAAAGTATGTTGCCGGCGATGGAAAAGGCCCCGGTCGCAAGGTTGAATTTCAGCAGACGCCCGAGACGGTCCGCGGCGGGGCGGTCGGCCCAGGTGAACCGTTCATGCCAGAGGAAGTTGTGCAGCACAGCCGCTTCAACTGCCAATCCGGTAGCCAGCAGGTAATTCAATCCCAAAGCGGACCGAAGAAATGCAAGCACACCCAATTGGACGCAGATTCCAATCGCACCGACCGCGTTGAACTTCAACCAGCGAACCACTCTTGAAGTCTGCGACTTGGAATCCCCTGTCATCGAATTCGCTCCTCGTTATACAAGCGAACCGTGTTCTTGACGGTGAACACCAGCAGCATGGCAGCCATGCCGGCAATTCCGATTGCGCCGCCTGCATCGAAAAGTTTGAAATGGCCGTGCAACACCGTCTGCCAGCGGAACAGCGCTAGGTTACCAACGACGAGCAGCACTCGCAGCTCGGTCGGACCGAAACTCCAGAACGACATGCGGAACTCGCCCAACGTGTAGGTTGCGAGGTACGACTGAATCGAGAGCAGCAGGAACATCACCAGCAAACCAGTAGCAATTACCGGACTCATGTAGCCGGAAATCGCCAGTCCACCCATCAGCGCCACTGACCCGATGCTGTCTAGGATGTGGTCCACATAAAAGCCATATCGTGGGCGCTGCTTCTGGCGGACGCGGGCCAGTGTGCCGTCCAAGCTGTCGCCAAACCAGTTCAGCGCCAGGCAGCCGATGGAGGCGATCAGCCATATCCGATTGAGCCGGGACAGCGCATAACACCCTCCGGTCGCGATCTGGGCGGCAAATCCCAGGATCGTCAGATGGTCCGAGTTAACAAATGCCGGGGTGCGTTCGGCCATCCAGATGAGCGCGCGCTTCTCACCCCGAGCCAGGGCACTCTCCTGGATCCGTTTGGCGTTACGAAACCTGGCCAGACTCGAGCTGCTGATCGCCGTCGTGGACATTGTGGGCCTCAATTGAGTCCGCATAGTGCTCTGGAAGCTGGAGGGAATCAATACTCCGCAGGTAAAACGCACATCAACTGAAGGTCATCAGCTAACCTACTCATTCAACTGCGGTTAGTTGTGGTTCTTTGGATCGATGATGTCCTGACGAGTTGTGACTGATTCCTGTCCTTGTTGTTTTCGCCCAGGTTGCCAAAGGGTCAACGAGCACAACGGCGACATTTCAATCAGCGGGATTACTATCGTCAGTCCACACCCCCTTTCTCCTACTTCCATTTGGTGCCGACCGAATATCCTTGAAGATCGTCCTAGCATCGGGAGTGCTGTATGAAAAACACAGAATGGCTTTGCCAGGTATCGCAACTTACTAATCTGCCCTATTACCAGGAACACAAAATCTTTGGCGACAAGAGCGGCGCGCTGATCGGCATCATCGACGGATACGTCGTGGCGATCGGTCTCGGCAAGCTCGACGGGAGGCACGCGGCGGTCAAGATGCTATTGCGCTACGCCAAGGCGCAAGATGCCGGGCAAGTTAAGCAAGCGCTCGATGCCGTGAAGGGCAAGTTCAAGCTGGGCACGACGGACGAAACAACCGCCACGTTGGCTCGAACCTACTCCTTCGGCAAGCCCGATGCTGCCGATGTCGCAGAGAGACTACAGCAGTTGCTGGCAGCGTTGAAGGCCTGCTGCGCTTCGCCGATCAACGGGAAGTGCGAGGAATGCGGAAAGGCCGAGCCGCAGCTGATCCTGCTAAACGACGTTCCCACACATTACTGCTCCAGTTGCCAGGTGCAGTTGACGCAAAAGCTGGATGCGGCCGCGGTTGCGTACGAGAATCTTGAGACCAATTTGCCGCTCGGCCTGCTCTATGGCATTGCAGCGGCTCTACTCGGCAGCATCGCATGGGGAGGCGTCACTTACCTGCTCCACCGCATCTTCCTGTGGGGTGCAATTATCATCGGGTTATTCGTGGGCAAAGCCGTCGTGAAGGGGACCGGCAAGGTGACCTGGACGGCCCGAATCATGATCGGTTTGCTCACTGCCGCCAGCGTAGCTTTCGGGGATGCAATCTTCTATGCGTTGATGGTGATGAAAGAGAGCCAAATCGCTTTCGGGCCGGCTCTGAAACTGGTCCTCTTAAACTTTTGGAAACTTGCAACCGACGCCGACGGCGGAATCGCGTCAATACTGTTTGGCTTGATCGGCGCTGGCATCACAATCTATGGCACGCGCAAGCCCGCGTTTAAGCCGCGATTCGTAGCTTTGGGTACCCCCGCCAGTACCCTCAGCACCGCAGCGGCGAAATAACACAATGGTCTCTGCCCGATCGAAAATGCCGGCAGCTATCGATAAGGCCGCATTTTCGCTCGTCGAACCCAATGCGTGATATCGCGGTCTATCGCCCGTTAGCTTCCCTGTTTTCCCAAGCAGCTACCCCGGTTGGTTTCGGGATTGACAATGTAGAACGCTGGGAACTAACATCCAAGCCCGCTAGTTCGTCGCGCGTCCCAACGTCTCGGTCTGAAGGGAATTCCGGCTTTCCCAGGGAGTATTCCGATGAAACGCTTCCAATGGATGATTGCGATTCTGCTCGTCACGTTTGCCCAACTCGCCCACGCTGATAGCTTTTCCAGTTTTAATCTCACCACGATAACGGTTGACGTTTTGCCTGACCAGGGCGGCGACAACGTCATCTTTAGTTTGACTGGTCCCGGCACGAACATCACGGGAATGGGTGGGATTAACTGCCTGAAATACTGGTGCGCCCCCTTCACTACCATCCCGCTAGGATCGGGAGTATTCGCAAACATTGGGCAAATTTTTCTCTCGAATTTTAATAGCGCGGTGGTTGGGGGCAAAAGCTATTCGAGAGAGGAATTTGGGTTCAATCCTCCTTTCTTTATCACTGTTCTTGGACAGATCACCTTCCCTGGGCATCCGCAAAACTCTTTCTCGACATGTGTCCCAGCCACGGTGAAAGGTCCGATCACAGGACACGCAGGGAGCGGCGAAACCTACACCCAGTTCAGTCTGAATACGCCAACCGGCGGGAGCTTTTGTACGACTTGGAATTTTGTGGACAGTCTGAACGGGTATCAGTTTGTGCGGGGAAAATTCTCAGTCTCGACGGTTCCTGAACCCGGCACGCTTGGCATGATGGGATCGGGCCTAGTTGCCATTTTTGGATCGGCCCTAAGAAAGGGGCTGCGGCAGGCCGTCGCCGTTAGCGGACTTCTGCGGCTTGGTCGCAGAACATAGCTGATGTAAACAGGCGACTAGGCAAAGCTTGCGCTTTTCCTTTTCCAAATTCTGCGTAATGAGCGCGATCGAGAGTCCTCTAGCTGCCAACTCGGAATCGCAAGATCCGGACTCAAATGGGAGGACTTATTGCTTTGCTAGAAGTGTAGCTTCTTGAATGGAGTCTGCCAGCCGCTCACTGGCCCAAACCACCTGCTCCGGCGAGACTACTGCTGGCGGAGCGATGAGGATGAGGTCGCCGCAATCCCCGCCCGCGCACCCCTGCGAGGGATAGACCAGCAGCCCGCGCTCCATAGCGGCCTGAGCAACTAATCCGCTGAAGTTCACGGCGGCGCTGAATGGGACCTTTGATTCTTTGTCAGCGACGAATTCCACCGCCCACAAGAGCCCGATACCTCTCACGTCCCCTACCGCGGGAAGTTCGCGCAGTCCGCCGAGGGAGGCCTTGAGCAGGGCCGCGATACTGCCCACGCCGTCCGAATCGGCGGCCTGCACCAAGTCTTGCTGCTTGATGTAATTCAGCACCGCGCGGCCCGCAGCCAGCGAGATGGGATGCGAGCTGTAGGTGAAGCCGTGCATGTGCGCGCCAGAGCCGTAAGCGACCACCTCGACCACCTTGCGCGAGACGATCACGGCGCCGAGCGGCGCGTACCCGCTCGAAAGCCCCTTGGAGGTGACGAGAATGTCTGGCGCAACGTCCCAGTGCTGGACGGCAAAATTCCTGCCGGTTCGGCCCATGCCGCTGGTGACTTCGTCGGCGATCAGCAGGACTTCATTCTTCTCGCAGATCTCCGCGATCTTCTCCAGATAGCCCGGCGGAGGCACCACCGCGCCCAAGGTCGCGCCGTTGACCGGCTCCAGCAACATGGCCGCGGCCTTGTTGTTGGCAGCGGCCAGCGCCGCTTCAAGTTCCAATGCGTAAGACGACGCGCAGTGAGCGCACCCGTCGGTGCAGTCATAGTTGCAGCGGTAACAAAAAGGTGTGCTGGTAGTGGTGAACTCGCGCACCATGGGCCGGTAGATTTCCGACCTTCGACCATTTCGCGAGACGGCTATCGCGCCCAGAGTTGAACCGTGCTGGCTCTGATCGCGGCTGATAATTTGCGATCTACTGAAATTTCCGATTTCGACTTGGTACTCGCGCGCCAGTTTGAGAGCGATCTCGACCGCTTCCGATCCGCCACTGGTGAAGTAAACGGCACCGCCGCTGTAAGCAGTTCCCGCAAACTCGAGCAATTCACGTGCATACTGCTCGGCGATCGGCGTGGTGAACTGGCTGGAGTGGACGAACTCAACTGAGCGCGCCTGTTCGGTCATGGCGCTAACGATTTCTGCAACGCCATGACCAATGAAGTTGACCGCGCCTGACCCAGCCATGTCCAGGTATTGTTTGCCCCGTGCGTCCCAGAGATAAGCCCCTTGGCCTCGCACGGCGGGCGGGAACGTCTTGCGGAACGACCTTCGGAGAAGGGCCGAACCCGGAAAACCCTGTATGGCAGACTGCTGAAGCACGGTATGCAGAATTGTTCGGTGTATTGATTCGTTGGGGGATAAAAGAGTTGCTACCGGCAGATTACAACCGTGAAATGTTCCGCGCATGCCACCCGGAACCCGAGAGGGTTGCGTGTAGAATCGCCCTTGATGCAGGCCTCGTCGGAAACCGTTTCATCCCAGCCCGGCCAGCCGGGGCACCCAGCAGCTCCGAATTCCCGGGCGCTTGTGCAGCGCTTCCTGAGAATATTCCGGCCTTCGCACCAGCACACGGCGTTCTCGGCAACGGTGCTGCTGGTTACGACCATCATGCTTTCGCGGATGGTTGGCTTCCTGCGTGAGATCTACGTTGCCTGGGCATTCGGCGCAACTCCAGTCACTGACGCCTACAACGCCGGTTTTACAATTCCCGATTGGGTGAACTACCTTGCGGCGGGCGGCACCGCGTCCATCACCTTCATTTCCATTTACACGCGGTTTCTGGCCGAAAAGAGAGAAGAAGATGCGCGCAAGACGTTCTCCGTGATCGTCACCGTCATGAGTGTGGTGCTGGTGATCGCGATTGTGCTGGCCGAGATCTTCGCCCCGCAGCTAAACGGCTGGTGGTTCGGCAAGTTCAACCCAGATGAGCTCGCATTGTGCGTGCACATCACCCGCATCCTGCTGCCGGCCCAACTCTTCTTTTATATCGGCGGAGTCGCTTCCGCCGTGCTGCTTGCCCGGCGAATGTTCCTGCTGCCCGCAATTGGACCTCTGTTTTATAGCGGGGGAATCATTCTGGGCGGGGTTCTCTTTTCCCGGTACCTCGGCATCTCGGCGATGGCGTACGGCGGAGTCGTGGGTTGTTTTCTTGGAATCTTTCTGGTCAACGTTATCGGGGCGGCCAAGGCAGGCACCCGCTATCGAATCTCCTTTGACGTGAAGAATCCTGCTTTTCGAGAATGGATCCGCCTCTCAATTCCGCTGATGGTGGGGGTTTCGCTTGTGGCCGCCGACGAATGGATCCAACGGCACTATGCGGCCAAGTTTGCCGGCGATATCACGCGCCTGACCTATGCCCGCCGATTCTTTCAGGCCCCGATCGCTGTACTCGGCCAAGCGGTCGGGCAAGCTTCACTTCCCTTCTTTGCGCGCCTGTTCGGAGAGAAACGCTACGACGAGTTTGCCGAGACAGTAAGCGCTTCGGTGTACCGAATTGGCGCTACAGCGCTTCTCGTTGCAAGCTTCATGATGTCCGCGGCGCTGCCACTCATCGACTTGCTTTACCGTCGTGGACATTTACTTTTCCAGGATTCCCAAACCACGTCGATTTACTTCTTCTGGTTCTCTGTCTCGCTAGCGTTTTGGGCTGTGCAGGGGCTTTACGCGCGGGCGTTCTACGCTGCGGGCAATACTCTTACTCCGATGGTGGCAAGCACCGTCATCGTGCTCGCATCCCTGCCGATCTACTCCGCACTGTTCCGGCAGTTATCAACCGTTGGACTCGTCGTGGCGTCCGATATCGGCATCGCGGTGAACTGTTCTGTCACTGCCTTGCTCTTACACCGGCGCGGATTGGTTCCCATCAGCCGCCTTCCGTGGAGAGAAATTGGCAAGGTATTGCTCACATCGGTTGTCGCAGGCTTTGTGGCGATACAAGCTGCAAAATATGTGCCGTTGCGCGGCAGTCGCAGCGCCGACGTCAAGTCTCTCGCGCTTACAACGGTTGTTTGGGCGACTTTGGCGGCGCTGGGTCTCTGGCTGACCAAATCGCAATTGCCTCGCGACCTTCGCCGCAGACAGAAACCACCCGTTCCCAACGTCGCAACTTAAGCCCTACCTTAGTTAGCGATGAGACGGTGCGGTGCGTTTCACAGACCATGAGAGGCAAGTTCACGCCAAGAAAAACAGCGCCTTAATCAGGCGCTGTTTCAGCAAACTATTTCGATGAACTAAGCGCGGGCTGCGACCGCCTCGGTGCTGCTCGAAGTCACTGCGGGCTTGTCCTCGCCATTGGGCTTTTGCCCAGCTTGTCCGCCCTTGCGAATGTCGATTCCGCCCTTGAAGAACGCACCGTCTTCAATCGAGATACGAGCGGCGACAACGTCCCCGGTCAAGGAACCATCGCTACGAATATCGACGCGATCGCTCGCCGTCAGATTGCCACGCACTTTTCCGAGAACTACGATTTCGCGGGCGTTAATGTTCGCGGCCACAACTCCGTTGCGGCCAACCGTGACGCGATTGCCGGCAAGATTGATGGAACCTTCGACCCGGCCGTCGATGTACAACGACTCGGACCCGGTCACTTCACCTTTGATAACAAGAGACTTTCCGATGGTCGCCTGATCTGCAGTGCTGGCCGTCACGGGACGCGGAGCGCTGGCGGCCGTTTCCGTTACCGCAGGAGCGCTCGGCGCTGAAGTTGGGGTACGCTCCGGCTCGGTCGGACGACCTGGCGCCGTGGGCTGATTTGTAGGCTTCCACATGTGAAAAGAAATCCTTCCTTTTGGGAAATGTTGGTTAGGGCCGAGTCCGCAAGTCGGAAGGCCAAGAAAATTCTACTCTCCACTGTGGCCCTCGTCTTGTGGAAATTCACGATAGTTTGTGCATTTTCGGGGATTTTGCGCGATTTCTCAGGGCAATCCCTTAGACCCAGCCGCTTGCAGGAGAGTGTACACGCCGTTCCTGTTGCAAAGCAGCTTGCGTACCGAGTTGGTAACATGAAAAGCAGCCGTCGGCACTCAGCAATCAGCATTCAGGTAAACCCGCCCGGCCCTGGCTGAGTGCTGAATGCTGAGTGCTCGTGCTAATGCTTTCCGACTCCTCCATCCTGAAGAAGATCCAGCGCCAGCCGAAGCAGACTGCCGGCTACAAGCAACTGGTGCGTGAGCTCGGACTGCACGGCGGGGAGCGGAGGGAACTCAATGACCGGCTGCAGAAGCTGGTTTTGTCCGGGCAGTTGGTCGCGGCTGATTCGGACCGCTTCGCCATTCCGCAAGCTCCTTCGGGCAAGAACCTGGTTGCGGGAAAACTCAGCCTCCATCGTGATGGCTTTGGATTCGTAATTCCGGAACTCTCGTCTGCCGCGCCTAGTCTCAAGGGACGTCTGTCTGGCGACATCTTCGTTCCGCCACACACGATTGGAGCTGCGATGCACGGCGACCGCGTGCTGGTTGAAGTCACGAACGTGCGTCCTGACGGGCGAGCAGAAGGGCGTCTGGTCCGATCGATTCAACGCGCACACCCCACTGTGGTCGGAGTGTTTCATTACGGGGCGCGGAACAATAACGTGACGCCTCTGGACGCGAAGATCGGGCATGAGATCGTGATCGCGAGTGGGATGGAATATCCGGAAGACACCTCGTCGTCCGCCGCACGACGCACGTCGCACGCAAGAACAAAGGATGCCGAAACCAGTGGAGCCAGCATCCGAGATGGAGAGACCGCCTCAGAACGCGCCCAAATCGCTTCGCGGACGACGTACGACGTACGACGTGCGACGCATTT
>Ga0137366_10004957_pt1 | contig 10463 bp, 12 predicted proteins | sample SagtaG_8_FD_104938 | JGI IMG/M metagenome (GOLD analysis project Ga0137366, IMG submission 104938) | Vadose zone soil microbial communities from Sagehorn Ranch, Mendocino, California, USA - Sage1_L_60_16 metaG | ecosystem: Environmental > Terrestrial > Soil > Vadose zone | place: USA... | reverse complement strand
TATTCTCATCACATCCGATCATGGTCAGTTGTTTGAACGCGGTGAGTTGGGACATTGGACATCCTTGATCTACAACCCAATCATCCATGTCCCATTAATTATTCGGAGTCCCAACCAAATCACACGCCATGATGTTCACGCGAGCACCAGTAGCGTGGACTTACTGCCCACCATCGCGCAGTTGACGGGAAATCCGATCCCAGCGTGGGCGGAGGGAAAACTTCTGCCAAATTTTGGCGGTGAGGAGGAGGAAGGTCGCAGCGTATTCTCTATGGATGCAAAATCCGATTCGGCGTTCGCCCCGCTCCGAAATTACTCGATGTCGCTGATGAGGAACCGTCATCGTTTGACTTACTATAGTTATCCCGAATATGATTATGAACGATATGAGTTCTATGATCTGGACGCTGACCCGGATGAACTGAAGGATTTGTATTCTGCGCAGCCATCCCTCGCGAAAGCAATGCAGGATGAATTGCGACAGAAAATATCAGAAGTTAACAGACCATTTCAGAAGAATGGTTTATAGGTGCTATGTCCATGATCTGGGGAACGTATGTTGAATATTTGATATTCTTACCTCGATCTTTTGTATTTCTTTACAGAATCTTCATAATGGGAGAGTATCCTGTGAGCATAATAATCACCACAGGAGATAAAACAATGAAGAAAACAATTCTAATTACAAGTCTCGTTTTATTGGCATTGGCTGCCGTCGGCGTCGGTGTCGTGTTTGCCCAAGGTACAAAACCTCCATCACAGAATGGCTACGGCTGGATGCATGATTATATTGAACAAGCACTCGCTGCAAAGCTGGGGCTTACGGACGCCCAGGTGGAAGAGCAATTCGCCGGTGGTAAAACCCTGTACCAGATTGCGCTCGACAATGGCATCAAGCAGGAAGACCTTGCAACATTTATGACCGACGTTCATAAAGATGCATTCGCCAGGGCAGTTAAGAACGGAGTCCTGACTCAACAGCAGGCGGACTGGATGCTACAACGCATGCAGACCCGCAATGGGTTTGGAATGGGTAACTGTCCAATGCTCGACGGACAGGGAGCGTTCGGCAATGGACGTGGAGCAAAATCCATAGTTGAATCATTGAATCAAAATCGCCCTGAAACTCAGGGCGATTTTTTGTTTATCAATCAAATTTCAATATTTCGCGTTCCTAAGGGAATAATCATGACACTGGCCTTCACACGATGTCTTAAGTTGCTGATGACAGTTCCATGGAGCAGGTCGGAAACGCCGCGCTCTCATCCCGTATTTTTTCTTGATCTATTGCTCTAGCTTTTCTTCCAGTGGAATTAACAAAATGGGAATGCGTGTCCGACGCGCAACATTCGGGGAGACACTGCGCGCCCAGAATGCATCCATGCCTGCGCGGCGATGCGTACTCAACACGATCAAATCTGCCTTACTGCGTTCTGCCACATTGACGATGGTTTGTGCCGGGTCACCACGTGCAATCTCTGCCGATGTACGAAAGCCTTCGCCGATCAATTCATTGAGGTGTCCTTGCATATGCTCTTTCGCTTGGTTTTCTTTGATATCCAAAATTGCGTTTGTCGTCCCAGGAAGAAGACTGCTAGCCGCGGCCTGTTCGCCCGTCAGTGTGCTAAATGTAGGTATGACACATAAGAGATATAGTTCCGCACCGTAAGCCTTAGCCAGATGCTTGGCAATGGGTAAGCTGTCATCGTGCATTGATTCGCTATCTAAGGGCAGCAAGATTCGGCGTAGTTCGAACGGTTTTTGCTCGGACGTCATTGGTTGAATCAGGAGTAAGGGTGTTGTGCCTTTCGCGACAACCTGCAGGGCAATCCTGCCAAAAAGCAAATCACGGATTCCGCCACGTCCGTGTGCGGACATGATGATCAAGTCCGGCCTGAATTCACCGCTATGCTCGACAATACTTGACGCAACATCCTTGACCTCGGAACCGTGGACATGCCAGTTGACATTGGTCCCAACTGGGAACGATTGCTTGACTAACTTCTGCAAGTAGGCTTCGGCTTCTTCAGGCTTGGTGAGGTGACGCTCATGGTGAACTGCCTCTGGTGCATTTTGTTCAATAACGTGTAGAAGTGTTACTGGAGAATTAAGATTTTGGGCAAGCGACGCCGCGATAGGTAATGCGGCTTCAGCGAGATGCGAACCATCAAGAGGAATGAGAATGCTTTTGAACATAGGGTTATCCACCTGTTGCGATTTGATAAAGCAGGAAAACATTAAGGGCTACGATCAGTCCCGCCACAACGGATGCGATGACTGTAGTGTATCTGTGGTTGACCAATTCTCCCATAATATCCTTGCGGCGGGTGAACATCACCAGTGGAATGATGGCAAAGGGTAAACCAAAACTGAGTACCACCTGACTGAGTACAAGCGTGCGAGTTGGGTCGAGTCCGAGCGCGATCACAATAATCGGAGGTGCCATTGTGACGGCGCGGCGAACCCAAATGGGAATTTTGCGATGAATGAAGCCCTGCATAATGACCTGCCCTGCCATGGTGCCGACCGCGGATGAAGACAAACCGGAAGCGAGCAGGGAAATCGCGAAAACACTTCCAGCCGCCGAACCGAGCAAAGGTGTCAGCGTACGATAAGCCTCCTCGATACTACCAATCTGCGTGAGACCTTTGGCGTAGAAAGTGGAGGATGCCATGATCAGCATGGCTCCATTCACCAAGCCTGCAATGCCCATCGCAATTGTCACGTCGAATAATTGAAAGCGGAATAAGCGTTTGAGTTCGCCAGCGTTTTTCGTTGGGATGCGGTTTTGAGTCAATGACGAGTGTAGAAAGATCACATGTGGCATAACGGTTGCGCCAAGAATACCGGTGGCAAGCAGAACGCTTTCGAGCCCGGCAAATTGAGGAACAACGGCATGGAATGCAACCTGTGCCATATCCGGGCGGTCAAGAATCGTCTCGAATAAATAGCAAACTGCGATCACGCCAACCAGGGCGGTAATTACGGCCTCCAGTGGACGGAAGCCGCGGCGTTCTAAACCGAGGATAATAAATGTGGTTACAGCTGTGAGCAAGGCGGCTGCTAATAGTGGGATATGAAATAATAAGTTGAAGCCCAGAGCCGCACCGAGAAATTCCGCCAGATCAGTAGCCATGGCTACAATTTCCATCAATCCCCACATTGTGATAGTTAACGGACGCGGAAACTGTTCACGACAATGCTCAGCCAGATTCTTTCCAGTTGCGATGCCCAACTTTGCTGAAAGCGTTTGGATGAGCATCGCCATTAAGTTGCTCGCGACGATTACCCATAACAACATATATCCAAACTTTGCGCCACCTTGAATGTTGGTTGCGAAGTTGCCAGGGTCTACATACGCTACACAAGCAATGAACGCTGGACCCAGGAAGGGGAGCAAACGTGCAAAGAATCCTTTTTTGCTTTTGCCGCTCAGAACTTCACTGGCGCTGTGTATTGTGCTGGCATCATCCTTGCTTGTTGAAATTGATGTATCTTTAAGAGCCATAATGAATTACCTCTTTCCGAGATAGGGCAAGAATCGCCCGGTTGTTCTCATGTATTCTCGATATTCATCTCCAAACTTTTCGATGAGATTTGCTTCCTCTTTCGGCGCGCGAATTGCCATCAATATGAATGTCAAGATTCCGAGCAGACCGATAAACCAGTTATCTGCCATCATGCCGAATGCGATAAACAGAGCTGATCCAGCTGTGTAAAGTGGATGACGCACCCAGCGATAAGGTCCGCTGGTGACAAGCGTATGCTGTTTACGTGTCGCGCTTGTAGGTGTGATTCCGCTGCCGATACTGCTAAATAACCAGTAAACTGCTGCCACACAAAGGATTCCGATGCCGATTCCTAACCAGCGAATTCCCTCTGGCAAGCCGATTTTGGACCATGTCATCCATTCTGGACGAATCAAATACACGATTGGGCTTAGCCACAGAATCAGCCCGGTGAGTTTGATGATCGTCATCATAGCTCTGCCGTCTACGTTTCGAGAAATCTTTTCTCCGCTATCCCGATCGGCTTTGCGGCGATAATAGGATGAAATCCCGATCGCACTAAAAAGGAGGATTGCCGCACTCATGCGGAAAATGTTTTCGTTCATGTTCACCTGTAAGTTATGTTTTTTCGACAAGAATTCTGTTGGTTATGTTTAGTCCTAATACTATGGATTTGCGTCCAACTTTAATCGTCAGATTGTGATCGAAAGGCGAATAATCGCTGACTTCAATTCGTGCTCCCGGCACTAAGCCGAGTCCTTCAAGATAACGGAGCAATTCTGTTTCAGGGGACTTCACGCACTGAACAGCACCGGTTTGATCCGGGCGCAATGCCGAGAGTGGTATGGATTTGTCGAGCGGCATCTTAAGATCTGCTGTGGGGATGAGCTCACCATGCGGATCACGAAGCGGATTTCCCATCGCGGCAGCAATCCGACTCTCAAAATCCTCCGAGATTACATGCTCGAGTCGCTCTGCCTCTTCGTGGACCTCATCCCAGGAATAGCCCAGCGTTTGAACAAGCCATGCCTCCAGCAGACGATGGTGGCGGATCACCTCCAAAGCACCACGTCTGCCTTCCCTGGTCAATGTGACGCCCTGATGCTTGTGGTATTCCACGAGCGCAGGCTTCGACGAGGCAAGTTTTTGAATCATGCCAGTCACAGAGGCTGGTTTGACATTGAGCTTTTTTGCCAGATCGTTCGTGCTGGCACTCTCGCCATTCTCCGTTAATTCATATATGGTCTTCAAGTAATCTTGATTGGAAATCGTAAGTGGTTGTTCCATCTTGGTTATTCCGAACGTGAATTATATAACTCACTAAAACAAAATTTAGTCTTACCTAAATATTTTAGCAAAGAAAAAAGGTCGCGTCAAGGGCGACCTTTGGATTGTTTTTCGTTGGATCAATAACCAAACTATTTTCTGCGTCGTAGCCACCTGCCACCCGATATTAATGATATCAAGACAAACGCAACGGCAATCCATGAGAAAGTAGTTTGATTTGTTGTGATGCCGATTGCAAGAAATGCAATTCCAAGAATCAAAAAGACGGGAGAGTATCGTTTTAGTTGTTTCATATCATACATTATACATACATTAAATGGAAACTTTTAATGTTGAAACATATTGTGATTCAAAAACTTTGTGTGATAATTACAAAGTGCCGCACGATTAAGCAAGTTAAATGTTTTGGAAACAGTTTGTAAATCTTTATAGAAGTTAATTTGCATGAAGATAAGCAGTTCAAGACAATTGATGCTTCAATGATTGAACACACTGTCTACGAATGAAAGAGGTGAATACATGCGTATTTGTGTTCTTACCGATGAAGACTCTGAAGATTTCGATCCCGCTCCTTATATGCAAGGCTTTGATTGGGAAATGGTCACACTGACCGACCCCGTTCTAGAAGTATTGCGCGATTTAGATGCGCGTAAAAAGTTTGATGTCTATTTAAATCTCTGTGAAGGTTTTGAAAAAGAACCGGAAGCCGAATGGGAATATCAGGGTATTGATGTCGTGCGCGCACTCGAAGAATTAAATCTCCCCTTTACCGGTGCAGATTCAGCATTCTTTGATCCCACGCGTGAAGAGATGCAAGCCGCAGCGGATGCCCACGGAGTTGGTTTTGCCAAAGGATATCGCGTGACCAGCGTGGAAGAAGCCAAGAAGCTGGTCAGGAATTTGCGCTATCCCATCATGGTCAAGCATCCGAAGAGTTATGGAAGTACCGGTATGTTCCGTGAGTCACGTGTGGATACGCCGGAAGATTTGGTGACTCAAGTTCAACGCATTTGTGATGAATTTGGAGCGGCACGCATGGAGGAGTTCATCATAGGGAAAGAGTATAACGTTCTCGTTGTGGATAACACTGATGATCCAGACCATCCGATCGCTTATCCGCCCGCTGAGCTGATCTTCCCCCCCGGCGAAGAGTTCTGGCATACGGATGTCAAATGGGATTACAACGTTCCTTTTGATTTCAATGAGGTCACAGAGCCTGATTTAGTCGCCCGCTTGCAGGACATTGCCATTCGCATGTATAAAGCCATCGACGGTGTAGCATATGGCCGCTGTGATATTCGCATGAATGAACAGGGAGAACTATTCATTCTGGAGATCAATCCGAACCCTGCGATCATGCTCACGCCTGAGGAGTATGGTCCCGCGGACTATATGATCCTTTACGACAAAGGCGGCTATGAGTTGTTTTTTGAGCGAATTATTAAGCACGCCTTAATGCGTCACAAAATGAAAATGGCTGAGAAGTAACTTCAAATCAACAAGTTTCGTATTTCAGTTACGCGTTCTGAGATTGACGATGCAGTGGAAAGAATCATTGCATCGTCAATTTTTTCTGCGCCGATCAGGATCCCGTCCACTTCAGCCAGGGCGGCGTAAACCCTGCGCAGCAGGCGTTTTGATTCTGTGGGGGCAAGCCCAATTGTGACCAATGCTTTATCGATTTGAACCGTATGCTGGACAAAATGCGCTTCATAGCGATGAAGCCGATGTTGGATTGGGAAACGAGTCTCTTCCCAAAATGTAGATGGCAGTTCCAATTCTTTATCGTGGACCGTCCGGAATTCCTCGATGATCCGCGTATGCAAACCACGATGGAACATCAACATCTTGTCAAACGGACCCGCTCTCAGCGCCTCGAATTCTTTGTCGCTAATTCCGTCCAGACGCGGATATTCTTCTTCAGGGATTGGATCTGGTTTCCAATTGTTTGCGCGATGACCTTCCAGGGCATATCGAACAACGGCGCTGAAGCCAATGTCTGTCCCAAGAATGTGAGTATATATCTGCTTTACCGACCACTCTCGTTCGGCAGGGGCGTGCTTTGCTTCTTCGTTGGAAATCCCCAGGACCGCGGCTTGTAAATCCATATACGCGGCGTGGTATTGGCTCAAGATGTGCTGCGCAGCCGTCGGCTTCGGAAGATGCGCCGAAAGCCTCACAGCGAGATGGCGCAGCTCCTGCAACGTCACAAAGAAGGCGAAGCGGATCCCTTCTTCATCATGATCTTTCCATTTCCAATCGCGCGCCAAATCTTTCTCGGAGAGGGGGAGTAAAAGGTCAGCAAATTTCTGAATGGAATTGGATAATTCTTTATTGAACATATTGTTCACTTCCCACGGTATATGCCTGTGCAAAAATGGCGTTCATGACCAACAATTGATAGGTACTGTAGGGAATCATGAGCAGGGGAACGATACAGATCAAAATAATTGTCAGCATGGCGATCTGTATCACGAACGCAAATATAAAAGATGCAACCATGACCAACACAAAGCCAACGATGAATTGCCCAAGCGCTTTGCGGAAAATGGAAAACCATTCCTTGAATTCAAACGCTGCTTGAAATGAGCGCTTGACGGCAACATGCGGAAGCGCGGCAGAGACTACTACTCCATAGGGAAGCGATAGAATACCGAACAGCCCCACCAAAAGAAAGCCGATCATAAAGAACAATACGCCAACCAGTGCAAACGAATTCGTATGTTTATCGGGAAGCGCGGAGAAGCTGAGGCTTCCAGTCATGGCGAAAACAAGCGCACATCCGATCAGGAGGAATAACGGAAGCATTAAAACGATCTGCGTTCCCCATAAGCGGAGTCCATCCAAGAGCATCTCCGACCAATCGCTTCCTTGCCAGGCGGGCATAGACGGTGCTTTCTTCTCTTCAACGACCTGGCGCATGATTCTGGTGCTGTAGCCCATCAAAACCAGCATGGGCAGAATCGGGATGATAAACCCTGCCAGCATGACAACACAGGCGATCAGAAATTCTTTCTGTGATTCTGTATCCCGCACAGGGAAGCGCAGTGTATCCTGATAGTTGTTCATGGATTTTCCTTAGACGATGAAGTTATGACGTCCCTGATTATTGAAATTTTCTCAACTATTCTTATCTTAATTTCTGGACAACACCCAGCACTGCAATAAATTGCGCCGCGGCTGCCAGCAGCACAAAAATATGCCAGACTTCATGAAATCCGAATTTACCGGGGATGAAATTGAAGATTTTAGTCACGTACACAATTGCTCCCAGCGTATAAATCACACCACCTGCAATGAGCCAACTGATCACCCAGAGCGGCAACACCGCCAGCATCTGTCCGATGGCGGCAATGCAGAGCCAGCCCATGACCAAATAAATAGACGTGTTCAGCCAACGCGGCGCGCCGATATAAAACACTTTGACGATAATCCCGATCAATGCCAGTGACCAGATAATACTTAACAATCCCCACTTCCAAAAGCCAGAGAAGGCGTTCACACAAAATGGAGTATATGTTCCGGCGATGAGGACGAAGATCGCAGAGTGATCGATCTTGCGGAAGATTTGAAGCACCGCGTCTTTGACCTGTACCATGTGATAAGTCGCATTGGCAGAAAATAAAAAGATGAGGCTCAAGCCATATACAATCAGAGAAATGATCTTGGCGGGTGTTCCCCATCCGACAACGAGTAAGGCAATCAAACCGATCAATGCAAGAAATGCACCCGCCCAATGCGTCAGGCTATTGACAGGTTCGCGAAGTTTTTTGAGCATGAATTATCCTTTTCCGCGCAGACATCGTGCCCGTAGGGTAGCGGAACGCGCCGCTAGGCGAGTGTAGTCGAAGCGCGCTTAATTTGAATTTTTGGTTGCAACCACAATTAACAACAGGCTCGATTTTACTTCAACCTGTCTCACTTCCACGTTAAATCCTGCTTCCAGAAACGGACGCCCAAATCGCTTGCTGAAAATATCGAACGGATCTTCGGGGACTTGATGGGTCACTTGAAATATGAATGCCATCAAGCGGTCCAGGATGCCGCGTCCGATGAGCATAGCAACGGGCAGGACGATGAATCGTCCGCCTGAAATCAGGCACCGCTTGACTTCAGATAATGTTTCCTCCTCTGTGATGTATTCAGAGGGAAACGTAGCGACAACCGAATCGAACGAGTCATCACAGAAGGGGAGATGTCCTCCCAATCCACGAATTAAGTTAGTCTGCGTATAGGCAACCTGGGATGTGTTGGCTGATCGAAAATTGGTATCGCTTGTTTTAGAATGGAACAAACGCCGTAGGTTACGTTTTGCAAGACGACCCATCGGGGCAGATTCGTCAAGCCCAACGGCGAATAAGCTTCGGCTGAGAAGGACTCGCTGCAAATGTCCGGGTCCGTGACCAATTTCCAGAATTCGATTCCCCTGAATGAACGGAACCACACTCAGGACCCAGTCTTTCCATCTACCTAATGAAACCGTGGCAGCGACAAGGTCATAGGTGAAAGCGAACGGATGATAAAGGAGATAAAAGAAGAAGCGGAGAAGTGCACGCATAAAAAAACAAGGGTTTGGCGCTTGGACCAAACCCTTGCCCTGGTGTATCTGCTTTAGGCAGCGGTTGATTCGCTATCGGATTTCTTTGTTGCAGTCTTACGAACGGCTTCGACGGCCGTCTTGCTGCGTTCGACAACGTCATTCATCATGCCCTGGCTGCGATCACGGACATCGGAATAGACTTCCTGTCCACGTTCGCGCAGCTGACGAGCTAGCTCATCGGCTCGAGCGCGGGCTTCCGCCGCCGCGGCTTCGGCGCGAGCAAGCGCTTCTTCCGCGTTTTGCTGAGCCATGTCCCGCAGCTCAATAGATTTATCTTTGATCAGGGCACGGGTCTCCTCACCCGACTGCGGTGCGAACAACAAAGCGACGACTGCGCCACTCAGCCCCCCGATGATGAAGCCTACGAGAAAGGCGCCAAACTCATCACGATCAGACATAGTAACCTCCTTAACAGTTGGTATTTATTTCTTCCGAATTCCCATCAATTCTAACATACGGGACATTCCAGCGAGATAACCGTTGAGCTTGATAACGGGTTCAACAACATTTTCACCCAGAAACTCCGCCGTGCCACGTAATGTGTTGACTGTTTCGCTGGTGGCGGTCAGGATGGGCTTTACTTCATTTTGCAAAAGGTTGATCAGACTCGCCAGTTGAACGATGAGCACGACCAACGCCACGCCGATGATCAATGATTCCAGCGCGACCACAATGATAAATATGTCGCGGATCTTATCCGTGGGCGTGCTGGGTTGCAACAGGAAATAAATCGCCAGACCCAGCAACACCAACAGCACAATCACGCCAATGACAATGGCTATAACGATATTTCTTTGCTGTTGTTCTGTGTTTTGTGGGGATGGTGATTCTTCTGAAACAGGTCGTTCCATTTTTTCAGGTGGAAGTTGAGTAGTTTCCATAAATTGATTATAGCATTTTTGAGGAGGTGAGTCTACAAAATGGCATTGTAGAGCGAGGAATGTATCTAAAGATATGACTTTTTCTACCTGAACTCGAATCTTAGATCTTGACATTCATTTCTTGGAAAGGTAAGATTGTTCTACCGACCGTTCGGTAGGGAGTATCCATGACCAGAGATGACATAC
>Ga0137366_10004949_pt1 | contig 10468 bp, 7 predicted proteins | sample SagtaG_8_FD_104938 | JGI IMG/M metagenome (GOLD analysis project Ga0137366, IMG submission 104938) | Vadose zone soil microbial communities from Sagehorn Ranch, Mendocino, California, USA - Sage1_L_60_16 metaG | ecosystem: Environmental > Terrestrial > Soil > Vadose zone | place: USA: California... | reverse complement strand
CGCCAGCCGACGCTCGCGCAGCAGCGCGCGGCGTTCGAGGCGCGCCTCGGCGTCGCCGTCGCCGAGGAGGACTTCGCGGCGCTGGCCGGCGCCCGGTTCGCCGAGCCGCTCGAGGACGAGCTGGTCGTCCTCGCGAGCCACGCCCTCTCCGGCCACGTGGTGGACGACCGGCGGCGGCTCGCGGCGGACCGGGAGCGCGGCCTCCTCGCGCGCACGCTCCGCAACGGCGTGCCGCAGGGCGAGCACCCCATCCTCGACGTCCGCCTCCTGCGCGGCGTGGACGAGGCGCGCGCTGACGTGGAGCGCGCGGCGGCGGCGCTCCCCGCGTCCGTCGGAGCGGCGCAGCGCGCCGCGCTCGGCCGGATCGCGGCGGCCCTGGCGCGGCCCACGCTCGTCTTCGACCTCGCCGAGACGGCCCTGCGCCAGCGCGACGCCGCGGACCGCGTGAAGCCGGTCGTCCTCCACGTGAAGCGCGGCGAGAAGATCGTCGGCGATGGCGAGGTGATCGAGAAGCGCCACCTGATCGTCTTCCACGGCATCCGCGCCCAGACGCGGAGCGCGGACGTGCTGCTCGTGCGGCTCGGGGCGGCAGCGCTCGTCGCGATGCTCGTGTCGCTCCTCTGGCGCCACGCGCGGCGCAACGTGCCGGGCTTCCGCCCCACGCGCAAGGACGCGCTGCTGCTGGCGTTCGCGATGCTGGCGACCGCGGTCCTCGCCTCGGCGGGCCTCGCCGTCGGCGACGCGCTGCACGACCGCTTCCCGCGCTTCTCGCCCGAGGCCTTCTTCTACCTCGTGCCGTTCGCCGCCGGCGCGATGGTCATCCGGAGCGTCCTCTCGGCCGAGGTGGCGCTGCTCTTCGCGGTCGCGAGCGGCGGCGTCGTCGGTCTCCTCGCGGGGAGCTCGCTCTTCCTGGCGCTCCACGCCATGCTCACCTCGGTGGTCGCGTCGGGGCTCGTGGCGCGCACGCGCGACCGGGCCGGCCTCTTCAAGGTCGGAGCCGCCGTGGGCGGGCTCGGCGCGCTCCTCGTCTTCGCCACGCACCTCTTCACCGGGCGCGGCGTCCTCTACGCGCTCCCGCCGGCGGTCGCGGCGCTGTGCTCGGGCGGCGTGCTCCTGCCGGTGGCCGCGGTGGGGATCCTGCCGCTCGTCGAGTGGGCGTTCGGGTACTTGACCGACGTGAAGCTGCTCGAGCTCGCGAACCTGAACCACCCGGCGCTGAAGGACCTCATCGTCCAGGCGCCCGGGACGTACCACCACTCGGTCATCATGGGGTCGCTCGTCGAGGCCGCGGCGGACGCCATCGGCGCGAACCCGCTGCTCGCGCGCGTCTGCGCCTACTACCATGACCTGGGAAAGATCCGGAACCCGCTCTACTTCGCCGAGAACCAGCGGGGCGAGAACCGCCACGAGCAGCTCGCGGCGTCGATGAGCGCGCTCATCGTCAAGCGGCACGTGACCGACGGCGTCGAGCTGGCGCGCCACTGGGGGCTGCCGCGCGCGGTGGCCGAGGCCATCCCGCAGCACCACGGGACGCGGCTCGTCTCCTTCTTCTGGGCGAAGGCGCAGCGGCGCGCGAGCGAGGCGGACGACGCCGGCGAGGGCGGCGCGCTCGAGGAGGGGCTCTTCCGCTATCCCGGCCCGAAGCCGCAGACCCGCGAGGCGGCGCTCGTCATGATCGCCGACGCGTGCGAGGCGTCGGCGCGCTCGTTGCCCGAACCCACCGGCGACCGGCTGCGCGCCCTCGTGCACAAGCGCATCAACGAGATCTTCAGCGAGGGCCAGCTCGACGAGTGCGAGCTCACCTTGAAGGACCTGAACGCGATCGCCGCCGCCATCGTGCGCGCGCTCTCGGCCGTCTACCACGCGCGGCCGGAGTATCCGGAGGCGGGCGCCGGGCCGGGCGAGGCGTCCGGCGCGGGGGCCCAGCTCCAGCTCGTCTCCGCGGAGCGCCGCCGGCCGTGACCGTCCACGCCCGGAGCGAGCACGCGCGTGGGGCCGCCGCCGCGCGGCGCCTGCGCGAGCGCGCCCGCCGCTACCTGTGCGCGCTCGGGCGCGAGGAGGCGGAGCTCTCGATCCTCGTCGTCGGCGATGCCGCCATGAGACGCCTCAACCGCGCCTGGCGAGGGAAGGACCGTCCCACGGATGTCCTCTCGTTCCCGCACGCGGCGCCGAACCACGGGCCGCTTCTCGGCGACGTCGTGGTCTCGCTCGACACCGCGCGGCGCGTCGCGCGCGCGGAGGGGAGGCTGCTCGGCGCCGAGCTCGACCGCTACCTCGCGCACGGCCTCCTGCACCTCCTGGGGCACGACCACGAGCGTCCCGCCCAGGCGAGGCGGATGGCGAAGGCGGAGGACGAGCTGGTGGGGGAGGGAATGGTGAGGGGATCGAGGCTGTCTCCCTCCCCCCGCTTGCGGGGAGAGGGTCGGGGAGAGGGGCGGGGGCGTCGGGGGCGGAGCCCCCGACCTCGATCGACGGCGAAGCCGGCGGCCGCTCGCGACAGCGAGCGGAGGCGCCGGAGGCGCCTGCCGCCGGGGACGAAACGCTCGGGGTCGAGGTCGCGTCCATGATGAAACGCCTCCTCTTCGCCATCTCCAGCGGCCTCCTCATGGCGCTCGCGCTGCCGCAGGCGATCCCCTGGATCTCGCTGCGCGAGATCGATCCCGCCGGTCACCTCGAGTGGCTCGCCTGGTTCGCCCTCATCCCGGCGCTCCTCGCGCTCGACGGCGCCCGGACCTGGAGGTCCGCCCTGGCCGTGGGCCTCGCCGCCGGCCTCGCCTACTTCTACGGCGCGATCTGGTGGGTGAACCACGCCATGACGGCGTTCGGGAGCGTGCCGTTCCCGATCGCGCTGCTCGGGCTCACCTTCCTCGTCCTCTACATGGCGGCGCACTGGGCGGCCGCGCTCGTCGCGAGCTGGACGGTCCGCCGCCGCCTCGGCTGGCCGTGGTGGGCGCACCTGCCGGCGCTCTGGGTCGCGACCGAGCTCTCCCGCAACTACCTCTTCACCGGCTTCCCGTGGGGCAACCTCGGGTACGTCCAGGCGCGCCACCTCGCCATCTCGCAGCTCGCCTCCGTCACCGGCATCTACGGCATCGCCGCCCTCGTCGTGCTCGTGAACTGCGTCCTGCACGCGCTCGTCCGCGCGTTCCTCGACGGCCGCCCGCGGCCGTGGCGGCTCGCCGCGGTCACGGCCGTCGCCGTCGCGGCGGTCGCCGGCTGGGGCACGGCGCACCTCGCGAGCGTGCGCGCCCGCGCCGCGGCCGCGCCGAAGCTCTCGGTCGGGCTCGTCCAGGGCAACGTGAACCAGTCGGTGAAGAACCAGCGCGCCACCTACGCCGAGCTCATCCTGGGCCGGTACGTGCCGCTCACGCTCGAGGCCGACCGCAGGGGCGTGGACCTCGTCGCCTGGCCCGAGGCGACCTACCCGTTTCTCGTCCCGCCGGACATTGCGAGCTTCGCTGATCCGCGCGGCGGCCTCCCGCGGCTCGCGCGCGCCCACCTGCTGCTCGGCGCGAGCACCTACGCCGAGCGCCGCGGCGCCGGCGGCCGCCGCGAGGTGCTGGGCTCGAACACCGTCTTCCTGCTCCGGCCCGACCTGCGCGTCCTCGATCGCTACGCGAAGCACCACCTCGTCCCCTTCGGCGAGTACGTCCCGCTGCACGGGTTCGGGGGGATCCTGCGGACGGTCGTGCCGGAGATGGTGCTCCAGGAGCCGGGGAGCGCGCTCGAGGTGCTCTCCTTCGAGCCGGGTCCTGTCGCCGCGCGCCTCGCCGCCGCGGCCGCCGTCCCCGACCCGGTGCGCCTCGCGCCGATGATCTGCTTCGACGCCATCTTCCCGGAGGTGAACGTCGCCTTCGCGGAGAAGGATCCCGAGGTGCTGGTGAACCCGACCAACGACGCGTGGTACGGCTATTCGTCCGGCCCCTACCAGTTCCTCGCCATCGTGCGCCTGCGCGCCATCGAGGCGGGCAAGGCCGTGGCGCGGCCGGCCTACGCCGGGGTCACCGCGCTCGTCGAGCCCACGGGCGAGGTGCAGCCGGGCGCCCTGCCGGTGGGACCTGTCGACCCCGACCTGGCACCCGATCCGGACGAGCCGCCGCGGCTCCTCGTGGGGCAGGTGCCGCGCTTGCGCGGGCGCACCCTCTACACTAAAGTCGGCGACCTCTTCGCCGGCGCCGCGAGCCTGTATGGCGCGATCGCGCTGGCGCTCGCGCTGCGCCGCCGAGGCCCGCCGCGAGAAGGAGCAACCGGGTAGCCATGGCCGCGCCGACCGCCGAGCTGATGACCGACCTCACGCAGCGCCTCGATGCGCTCCGGGGGTCGCTTTGACGTCGAGAAGAAGCGCGCTCGCGCCGGCGAGATCGCGCGCCTCTCCGAGGACCCGGGCTTCTGGAACGACAACGCGCGCGCGCAGGGGCTCCTGAAGGAGAAGGCGCAGCTCGAGAGCGCGGTGGCGGCGTTCGACCGGACCTGGCGCGCGCTCGAGGACGCGCGCGCGCTGCACGAGCTGGCCGAGGAGGCGCAGGACGCGGCGACCCGCGCAGAGGCCGCCCAGCACGCCGAGACGCTGGAGCGCCGCGTGGAGGAGCTCGAGTTCGAGCGCATGCTCTCCGGTCCCCACGATCGCGCGAACGCCATCGTCGAGGTGAAGAGCGGCGCGGGTGGCACCGAGGCCATGGACTGGGCCGCGATGCTGTACCGCATGTACACGCGCTACTGCGAGCGGAAGGGCTGGGAGGTGGAGCCGGCCGACCTGGTCGCGGGCGAGGAGGCGGGCATCTCGTCCGCGTCGTTCTTCGCGCGCGGCGACCACGCCTACGGGTTCCTCAAGGCGGAGCGCGGCGTGCACCGGCTGGTGCGCATCAGCCCCTTCGACTCCGCCGCGCGCCGGCAGACGAGCTTCGCCGCCGTGGACGTGACCCCCGAGATCGAGGACGACATCGTCATCGACATCAAGGAGGGCGACGTCCGCATCGACACCTACCGCTCGTCCGGCGCGGGCGGGCAGAAGGTGAACAAGACCGACTCGGCGGTGCGGCTCACGCACCTGCCCACGGGCATCGTCGTCGCCATGCAGAACGAGCGCAGCCAGCAGAAGAACCGCTCGATGGCGTGGAAGATCCTGCGCTCCCGCCTCTACGACTACGAGGAGAAGAAGCGCCAGGTCGTCCGGGACGCCGACGAGGCCGCCAAGAAGGACATCAACTTCGGCTCGCAGATCCGCAGCTACGTCATGGCGCCGTACCGGCTCGTGAAGGACCTCCGGACCGGTGTCGAGACCGGCAAGGTCGACGACATCCTCGACGGCGACCTCGACCAGTTCATCCAGCCGTTCCTGCTGGGCGTGCGGCGGACGGACCGGGCGGTCGACGAGTAGGCGCCGCGCCCGGATGACGCCTCACTCCACGGCGTAGTTGCCGAGCACGAGCGTCTCCTCGAAGATCTCCTCGTATTCGAGGATCTCGACCGGCCCCCGAAGCCCTGGCAACGAAGAGGTTGTGCCCGCGGCAGCGCAGGGCGATGTATCTGGCCGGATGGCCCTGGTCGTCTTTCTCCGTGCCGTGAACGTCGGCGGCAGGACCCTGCGGGCGAGGGCGCTGGCGGACGAGCTGGACCTGGTCAACGTCGGAGCGGCGGGGACCTTCGTCGCGCCAAGGGCGGCCGACGCGAAGGCGCTCGAGCGCGCGATCCGGCGGAAGCTGCCCTTCGAGTCCGAGGTGTTCGTCTGCGCAGGGAAGGAGATCCTGCGACTCGTCCGGAGCGAGCCGTTCGGCGCGGCGGAGCCCGAGAAGGGCGTCAAGCGGACCATCAGCGTCCTCGCCCGTCCGCCCCGGCCGCGGCCGAAGCTCCCCATCGAGCGGCCGCAGGGGCCGAGCTGGGAGGTGCGCGTGGTCCAGATCGTCGGCCGTCACGCGCTCTGCGAGCGGCGCCGACTCGGCGCGAGACTCATCTATCCCAACGAGGTCGTCGAGAAGGGCCTCGGGATCGCGGCGACCACGCGCGGGTGGGACACGCTCCTCGCGATCTGCCGGATCCTCGAGGAGGTGCGCTGACGCCCGCGGCGACACGTCGGCGACACGTCCAAGATGGGCGCTACGACGCCACGTACACGATCGGCAGCCGCGCGAGCAGGAAGCGGTCGATGGCGTCGATGGCCCAGCCCGGGAGGCCGTACAGCTTCACGCCACAGCCGGCCGGCTGCCGGCCGGTGATGGGGCTCTTCTCGCGGATGAAGACGACCTCGCCCTCCACCTCGAGCTTGCGGCCGTCGGCGAGCCCGAGCCGCACCTGGAGCCTCGTCCCGACCTTCGGGGGAAGCATCGTCGAGATGAACACGCCGCCGGAGTCCACGCGGCGCGTCGGGCCGACGTAGAAGTTGTGCTCCGAGACGAGGCTCACGGTCACCTCGACGCGGGTCATCTTGGGGCGGTTCCGCGGCTCGTCGACGAGCTCCTCGTCGATGAGCGCCATGAGGTCCACGTTCGACCGCGGCTGGCGCGCCGGCGGCGGCGCGCCGACGTCGGCCAGCGCGGCGGCGGCCGCCGCGATGCTCGAGGCGGGCGCCACCGGCGCGGCCGGCGGGATGGGCGGCGGCGCCACCCCGGCGGAGGAGGGGACGCGCTCGACCACCGAGAGCGGCCGCGCCAGGACCTCCGCCCGCGCCAGCGCGCGCTCCGCGCCGGCCACCGCCGCGAGCGGCTCCACGACGTCGCGCGACGGCGCCACCACCACCACGCGCACGCCCACGCGCGCCGCGCTGGCGGCGGCCGTGAGCGCGCCTCCCCAGCTCGCGTCGGGCTGCGCGGGGAGGACGAGGATGATGGCGTGCGGCGCCACGGCGCGCAGCAGACCGTCGAGCAGCTCGGGCGAGGGGACGCAGAAGAGCGACCACCCCGCACGCTCGAGGTGCAGGTGCAGCGCGGCCGCCACGTCGGCGTCCTGGCCGACGAGGAGCGCGCGCGACACGACGTGGCCGCTGGGCGGCGTCATCACGCGCCCCGGCCGCCCGTCTCGATGAGGATGCGGCGCTCGAGATCCGCGCGGTGGGTCGCGTTGGCGAGGGCGGTGTCGAGCGAGATGCGCTTCGACTCGTGCAGCTTGTACAGGTACTGGTCGAAGCTGTGCATGCCGAGGTCGGCCCCGGCCGTCTCCATGTAGTTCTTGAGGTCCTGCACGCGCGACCCGCCCTCGCGGATCGCCTCGCGCACCGTCGACGTGGCGAGGAGCGCCTCGACCGCCGGGATCAGGCCCGCCGCGTCCGCGCGCATGAGCAGGCGGAGCGAGACCACCGCCTGGAGGTTGTCGGCGAGCCGCGCCCGCACCGTGTCCTGCTCGTCGGCGGGGAAGAGGCCCACGACGCGCCCGATCGAGCGCACCACGTCGGGCGTGTGGAGGGAGGTGATGACGAGGTGCCCCGTCTCGGCGGCCTTGAGGCAGATGTCCACCGCCTCGCGGTCCCTCAGCTCGCCCACCATGATGACGTCGGGGTCCTGGCGGAGCGCGGCGCGCAGCGCGTCCGAGTAGCTCGCCGTGTCGGCGCCGACCTCGCGCTGGATGACGAGTCCCTTCCCGCCCTGGAAGATGTACTCGATCGGATCCTCCACCGTCACCACGTGCAGCCGCTCCTCCTGGAGGAGGTGGTTGATGATGGCGGCGATGGTGGTGGACTTGCCGTTCCCGGTCGCGCCCGTGACGAGCACGAGCCCGCGCCGCGCCTCGCCGATCGTGTGCACCACCGGCGGCAGGTTGAGCGCGCCGAAGTCCGGGATCGCGAACGGGATGGTGCGCATGACGGCGCCCCAGCTGCCGCGCTGCTTGAAGATGCTCGCCCGAAACCGGCTCACGCCGGGGAGCGAGTAGCTCCGGTCCACCTCGCGGAAGTCGAGGGGGGTGAACCCCGAGTCGGGCGCCTGGAGCACGAAGTTCGCGATCGCCTCGGTGTCCTCGTGCGTCAGCGGCGGGTACTTGGCGGCGAGCAGCTCGCCGAACACACGGTAGGTGGGCGGGTAGCCGACCTCGAAATGGACGTCGCTCGCCTGCCGCTTCACCGCGAGCTGGAGGAACGAGTGGAACATCTCCTCGCTGAGCGCGCTCTGAGCCTGTCCTTCCATGGTCCCGGAGTCTAGCGCAGTTCCCCTCCGCGGCGGCGATCGCTCCATGGACTGCCGTGCGGACGCGCGCTCTCCCGGCTCGACGAGGTCCGCCAGCGGGCAGGGTGCGCGCGACGCAGCGAGCCCTTACCTTGGTAGACGGTGCGGATCGCCCTCGTCTCGACGCCTTTCCTGGCGGTCCCGCCACGCGGATACGGAGGGACGGAGCTGGTCGTCCACGAGCTCGTGCGCGGCCTCGAGGCCGCTGGCCACGACGTGACCCTCTTCGCCACCGGCGACTCGCGGGCGCGGGACCTCCGGTACCTGTACGACGCGCCCGTGTGGCCGCCGGACCGCGACGCGGAGCTGCGCCACTGCGGAGCCGCGGCGCGCGTGATCGCCCGCGAGCGCTTCGACGTCGTGCACGCCCACGTGCCGGCGATGGTCGCCTTCGCCGGCGAGCTCGGCAGTCCGCTGGTGTACACGCTCCACCACGCGCGGGACGACCGCCTGACCCAGGCCTATCTGAGGAGGCCCTCGGTCCACTACGTCGCGATCTCGGCCCGGCAGGCCCAGCTCGAGCCCGAGCTCGCCTGCGAGGTCGTGCACCACGGGCTCGATCCGGAGCGACACCCGCTCGGCCACGGGGAGGGCGACTATGCGCTGTTCCTCGGGCGCCTCTCGCCCTGCAAGGCGCCGCAGGTGGCGGTCGCCGCCGCGCGCGCCGCGCACGTGCCGATCCGGCTCGCCGGCGAGGTCCACGTCGTGGACGCGACGCCAGAGTGGAAGGCGGAGCTGGGGGCGGCGCTCGCGGATCCGAACGTGCTGTACGTCGGGCCGGTGGGGGGCGAGCGCAAGATGCAGCTCCTCGGCGGCGCGCGCGCGCTCCTCATGCCGCTCGGGTGGGAGGAGCCGTTCGGGCTCGTCATGATCGAGGCCATGCTGAGCGGGACGCCGGTCATCGCGTTCCCGCGCGGCGCGGCGCCCGAGATCGTCGACGAGGGCATCACCGGGTTCCTGGTGGACGGCCAGGCCGAGATGGCGGCCGTCCTGGCGCAGCTCGAGACGTTCGACCGCATGGCCTGCCGCCGGCGGGCGCAGGCGCGCTTCAGGTCGGCGCGCATGGTGCGCGATTACGAGCGCGTGTACGCGCGCGCCGTGGCAACCGCCGGGCTGTCCGCCGGCGGCGCGGAGGAGTCGAGCTACGCAGGATAGCGCGCAGGACGCGCCCGACCGGGCGGCGGGGTTCGCCGACCCCGAGCAGCTCTTCGGCTACGCCGATCCGTCGCAGCAGCCGGAGGCGACGGGCGTCGACAAGCTCGTCCTGAAGCACGGGAACCTCTTCGTCGTCGCGAACCGGCTCGGCGACGTGTCGCCGGCGGGCGCGCGCGACCTCGGGCTCTTCCTCACCGACACACGGCACCTCTCCGGCTGGCGCATGGTGGTCCAGGGCGGACCGCCCCTGTGCCTCTCCACCCAGGTCTCGACCGACTACGTCTCGCAGATCGACTTCACCATCACCGGCCTGCACGAGGGGGACCTGCTCGGGAAGGAGCCGGTGAACTACGTCCACCTCCGGCGCGACCAGGTCATCGACGACGTCTTCGTCGACCGGTTCGTCCTCACGAACTTCCAGGGCCGGACGATCGACCAGTGGATCGAGCTCGAGTGGGCCGCCGACTTCGCGGACGTGTTCGAGATCCGCGGCGCGCGCCGCGCCCGGCGAGGCCGGTACCTCGTCCCCGAGGTGAAGGACGGGTGCGCGCTCCTCCGCTACCGCGGCCTCGATCGCCGCGAGTACGTCACCGGGATCCGCCTCGACGTCTCGGCGGCGAACGGCGACGGCGCCGGCCCGGTGCGCGTGGAGCGCCTCGACGCGGGCGGCGCGCGCCTCGCCTTCCACCTCGCGCCGGGCGAGTCGGGGGAGGCCACCTTCAGCGTCTTCGCCGCCGTGGGCGAGGCGCTTCCGGCGACGCCCAGGCCGTTCGAGGTGCGCGCGAGAGAGAGCGGGAACGCCTACGCCGCCTGGGCCGAGCGCTGCACGCGCTTCGAGTCGAGCCACGACATGTTCGACCGCGCCCTCGCCCAGAACGTGGCCGATCTGAAGGCGCTCAAGGTCCACCACTTCGGCCAGGCGGTCATCTCGGCCGGGATCCCCTGGTACACGTGCCCGTTCGGCCGCGACGCCCTCATCACGGGGTTCCAGGCGCTCCTCGCGACGCCCGAGGTCGCGAAGCACGCGCTGCAGTTCCTGGCGCGTCTGCAGGGGACGAAGAACGATCCCGAGCGCGACGAGGAGCCGGGCAAGATCCCGCACGAGATGCGGTTCGGCGAGATGGCCGCGGCCGGCGAGGTGCCGCACACGCCGTACTACGGCT
>Ga0137366_10004932_pt1 | contig 10488 bp, 5 predicted proteins | sample SagtaG_8_FD_104938 | JGI IMG/M metagenome (GOLD analysis project Ga0137366, IMG submission 104938) | Vadose zone soil microbial communities from Sagehorn Ranch, Mendocino, California, USA - Sage1_L_60_16 metaG | ecosystem: Environmental > Terrestrial > Soil > Vadose zone | place: USA: California... | reverse complement strand
GGTGCGGATCAGATTTGTGAGCTGACTTATCGCAAACTCGTGCTGGCCACCGGCGCCCGGGAACGGTTTCTACCTTTTCCCGGGTGGACGCTTCCTAATGTGATGGGAGCGGGTGCGCTGCAGGCCCTGGTTAAATCCGGACTGCCCATTCATGGCAAGCGAGTGGTAGTTGCCGGTACCGGCCCACTTCTGCTCGCGGTTGCTTCCTGCCTGCGTAAGCATGGTGCCGAAATCGCGATCATCTGTGAACAGGCAACTCGCGCGTCGTTGGCAAGATTCGGTTTCTCGCTCTTGGCCTATCCGCAGAAAATTAGGCAAGGGTTATCTCTTCGCAAAGATTTTTTGGGGATTCGGTTCGTCCCTGATTGCTGGCCGGTGGCTGCCACCGGCGACGGCGTTCTGGAGCATGTAACGTTGGCGCGCGGAAATGATCTGGACAACATTTCGTGTGATTACCTCGCGTGCGGATTCCATCTGGTGCCTAATACTGAACTCCCCAGCCTGTTGGGGTGCCGGCTCAAGGATAGTTTTGTCAAGGTTGACGACTTGCAGCGCACTTCGGCACCCGATGTTTTCTGCGCCGGAGAGCCCACTGGTATTGGCGGCCTGGAACTGTCGCTCATTGAAGGAAAGATCGCCGGCCTGGCTGCGGCTGGCATGGCGGAAGACGCCCGCAAATTGTTTCGCAGTCGCGCCAGGTTGCACAGGTTCAAGATAAAACTCGATCAGGCTTTTGCGCTGCGGGATGAGTTGAAGAAGTTGCCCCAGCCTGCGACCATCGTTTGCCGTTGCGAAGACGTTACCTACGGCACTCTGAGTCAATACCGGTCGTGGCGTGCCGCAAAACTGCAGACCCGCGGCGGAATGGGATCGTGCCAGGGTAGAGTATGCGGCCCGGCAACAGAACTCCTGTTCGGATGGACACCGGATTCTGTCCGGCCACCGATCTTCCCAGCAAGACTTCAGAGCCTCGGAACCATCCGCGATATCGAGCCAGCGCAATATGAAGCAATGCGAGGAATCCAATGAACTGGAATGGTGTAATGCCCGCGATCACAACCTGTTTCGACGCGCACCTGCAAGTGGACCACGGATTTATGACGAAACACTGCCGCTGGCTGCTCGATGCCGGTTGCACTGGGATCGTGCCGCTGGGCTCTCTGGGTGAAGGGGCTACTCTTTCGTTCGATGAAAAAGTACAGGTCCTGCGCACCTGCGTAACTGCCGCCAGTGGCCGGGCGGCGGTGGTGGCGTCGATTTCCGCGCTTTCCACCTCGGAGGCGGTTGCATTGGCGAAAGCGGCAGCAGATCAGGGTTGTGACGCGCTCATGGTGTTGCCGCCGTATGTTTATCAGGGCGACTGGCGCGAGATGAAGACGCACGTAAAAGCGGTGTTTCGCGCAACTCCGCTTACATGCATGCTCTACAACAACCCCGTAGCATATGGCACAGATTTCCTGCCTGAACATATTCAGGAGTTGGCGGCAGAGTGCGAGAATTTTGAAGCGGTAAAGGAGTCGAGCACCGATGCCCGCCGGGTGAGCGCAATTCGTGCCCTGCTCGAAGATCGTCTGGAAATTTGTGTCGGAGTCGATGATGCCATTATCGAAGGAATTGGAGTGGGAGCCAAAGGATGGATTGCAGGATTGGCGAATGCATTGCCCCGCGAGTCGGTGGAACTGTTCAACTACGCGATCAACTGCGAGCACGAAAAAGCCTTCGAACTGTATCGCTGGTTCTTGCCACTCTTGCGGATGGACACGGTCCCCGAGTTTGTTCAGCTGATCAAACTTGTTCAGGCTGAAGTTGGGATAGGGAATCCACGAGTGCGGCCGCCGCGCTTGGAACTAGTCGGGGACAAACTGGAGCAGACGAGGAAGATCATCAAAGAAACCCTTCGTGCGCGGACGCAATTGGTAAGTGACTAGGTTGTACCAGCAAAATGAACTTGGAGTGAGGCTGTGAAATTGTCAGGCAGGTCGATCATTGGATTCGGTAGCGGCGCCGTAGACACCGCCACTTTCCGTGCTCACAATCCGGCCAACGCAGAAGCGCTTTCTCCGGATTTCTATTCCGCGTCCCATCAGGACTTAACCGAGGCGGTGCGGCTGGCAGATGAGGCCCTTGCTGTATACAGCCGGACATCGGGATCTGTGAGGGGAACTTTCCTCCGCAAGATCGCGGCCAACATAGAAGCCATTGCAGAGGAAGTGATTGAGCGCTGTGGTCTTGAGACAGCTCTTCCCAAGGCCCGCCTGCAAGGCGAAATCGCTCGCACCTGCGGTCAGCTCCGCCTGTTCGCGCAAATTGTTGAAGAGGGCTCGTGGCCGATGGCGCGGATTGATCGAGCTGACCCTGATCGCAAGCCCGTCTCGCGTCCAGACGTTCGTTCCTTGTTAAGGCCCTTGGGGCCGGTGGTAGTCTTTGGCGCCAGCAACTTCCCACTCGCTTTCTCAGTGGCGGGAGGAGACACTGCGTCGGCGTTTGCGGCGGGCAATCCGGTCATCGTAAAAGCGCATTCTGCTCATCCAGGAACCGGTGAGCTAGTCGGTGCTGCAGTTCGGGACGCGGTTCAGCAATGCGGCTTGCCCGAAGGAACGTTTTCGCTTTTATTTGGCGGCGGCACCGATATTGGCGTCGCCTTGATAAAGCATCCCCGAGTCAAAGCAGGCGGATTTACAGGCTCCCGTCATGCCGGCAAGATCCTGATGAACATTGCCGCTTCGCGCCCTGAGCCGATCCCTTTCTACGCCGAGATGAGCAGTACTAACCCAGTTTTCATCTTGCCCGCAGCTCTGGGCCAGGACGGTGAAAAGATCGCTGCCGGCCTTCACGCCTCATTCACGTTAGGCGCAGGCCAGTTTTGTACTAAGCCGGGAATGGTGTTCGTGCCCGACCAGCCAGATACGCTGCGATTCAGTGACAAGCTTAAGCAGTTAGTGCGCGAATCCCCTCCTTTTCATCTACTTACGGAAGCAATTCGATCTTCTTATGGAAGTGGTATCGGGAGCCGCAGAGTCAAATCGGGCGTCAAGCTAGTTGCCGAAGGCGTTCCTGCCAACGACAACCAAGTCGGCGTCGGGTCGGTGTTGTTTGAAACCGATGCGCAATCATTCTTGAAAGACCCTGAGTTGTCGGCTGAGATTTTCGGCCCCTCGACCTTGCTGGTGCGGTATTCGGCGCCAGACCAGGTGTTGCAGATTGCTCGTGAACTCGAAGGACATTTGACCGCGACAATTCATGGCACTGAAGGTGACCTGCACGAACGCGCCGACCTGATCGCTGTCCTTGAGAACAAAGTCGGACGGCTGATCTTTAATGGATTTCCCACAGGGGTCGAGGTGTGTCACGCGATGGTCCACGGCGGACCATTTCCGGCTACCTCGGATGGCCGCTCAACTTCAGTGGGAACGCAGGCAATCTACCGGTTCTGCCGGCCCGTTTGTTTCCAGGGATTTCCCAACTCGGCGCTTCCAGATGAACTAAAGGACGAAAATCCGATTGGCATCTGGCGCTTGGTGAACGGAGAAATGACCAGGGAAGCTCTTTCGCAGCACAGACTGGAAGTTGCTGGCTAATCTCCTACGGCCGCGAATAGAGATCAATTATGTCCTCTATGGCGCGCCGGCAGACGGCGCAGAAAGTGTCTCCTGAAATCATGATGCATTGCTGTCGCGGGCGGTAGTAGCCATGGGTCGCGTACATCGCTCCTTCGAATGCTCCAACTTTGTCTGCGTTAGGACCGCTGGTTAAGCAGTGTTCAGCAGTCTCCCTCGCCTTCTTTCGTGCTACGGCAATTTCGGTCGCGGGCCGAGTTTCTTTGCGCATTCGCTCAATCACCTTTTGCGAATCACGAAGGCTGCTCTCATAACAATCTTTGGGCCAGGGTGTGGGAAGAGGAGTGCCGGATTGCACGAGCGATTGCCATTTCACGTGATGGGGATCGAGCAACGCGGTGATGTTGGGTTCCCATGGTTCCACGCGCGTGTTTGCAGAAGAATAGGCAACGTCAGCGTTGACGTAGTACTCGTCTCCGAGGTCGGCGATGTGATGACCGAACTCGTGAACGAAGACCTGAACCCCGGTGGGATAATCAATGCTTACTGTCGCATAGAGTCCGAAAATTCCTCCATTGCCATAGTCCTTCGAGTTCATGACAATTCCCATCGCATCATACGGCGCGAAAGATGCCATGGCCCGAATCGCACGGTTGTCGAATGATAGGGCATAGCGGTCTTCACCGAAAACATCGAACTGAGTCCCGTACAGCGTGTTCTTGTGAATGCCGGAGGCGGGATGTGACACGCCAGAATCTGGCGAGTCGGCACAAATCGCCCAAACGTTGAAATCGCCGCGGCGCTCTTTGTACGGCGAATAGAAAAACAGTCCTTCGGTGAGGCGACGAATATCTTTCTCGCATTTGCCTTCTTCCGTGACTGCATAGCCTTCACCCAGAAAAAGCAGGTCGACTTTCAGAGCAGGATCGCCGTTGTTTTGGATTTGAATTACGTGGGGATGAAGTGGAGGTGGCGAGGAATCAATATTCTTGTCACTCGGATTTACCGTGGTTTTCCAAATTTCCTGAAACCCATTTTGCGGGTCGCGCTTCTTGACGACAATTTCGACCGGCGATTTGGGACCGGGAAAGCGCAGTGATTCATGAAACGTGTGATTTACTGTTTTCGCTTCGTTGGTAGTGATCCACTCGCCGTAGATAGAGGAAAATCCGCGTGAGTACAAAACGCGTTTGCTGGCGTCGCGCACTTCGAAAAAGTAAGTGCCGCGGTTGGTTGAGTCGGCTTCTTGGTTGGGATTGCCGGGCCAGGGCAGCGGTTCGATTACGACGCGATCCACGCTGAAAATCTCCCGTCCCATTCCGCCGGTGTGGAAAAAATCGAGGCGCATTGTTGGCGTCGCGTGTCCTGGAATTGCGGAACTGATGCAGAGGACCAGCACGATCAGACAGTTTGGGAGGGGAGGCATCTTTTAGCGGCTCTTCGATCCGACAGAATAAAGGATTGACACGCGAACACTGTATACAATATACATAACGCTTGCAAATGCATCGTTCCCAAGACACCTCTCGCACGAGTTCAACGACAAAGCGTAATCAGCGACGCGCCTTATCCGGAATCTTAAGCCAAGGCATGGGCCTCCTTATATATGCGGCACTTGTCGGCTGCTTCCTGGCTTCAGCCAGCGCCCAAGAAAAACTTGCAGCCACGCCTCCGATGGGGTGGAACAGCTGGAACCATTTCGCCGAGCGCATCGACGACAAGATGGTGCGCGAGACTGCCGATGCCCTGGTTTCAACCGGCTTGAAAGACGCCGGCTACATCTACCTCAACATTGACGACACCTGGGAGGGTGATCGCGACGGGAATGGTGTGATTCATCCCAATGCGAAATTTCCAGACATGAAAGCCCTCGCTGACTACGTCCACAGCAGGGGACTGAAACTGGGGATTTATTCATCGCCTGGTCCGAAAACCTGTGCCGGGTTTGAGGGCAGCCTCGGGCACGAAGTGCAAGATGCGCAGACCTATGCGCAATGGGGAATCGATTACCTGAAATACGACTGGTGCCAGCAACCGCCCTCGAGCGTTGAACAAATGAAGGCGGCTTACACCAAAATGCACGACGCGCTCACAAAGACAGGACACGCGATTGTTCTCAGCCTTTGCCAGTACGGTTGGAACAGGGTTTGGGAATGGGGTCCGTCGGTCGGAGGCAATTTGTGGCGCACAACCGGTGACATCTCGGATCGCTATTCAGTGATGGCAGAGATCGGTTTTAACCAGAATGGGCTGGAGAAATTTGCCGGTCCGGGGCACTGGAACGATCCGGACATGCTGGAAGTAGGGAACGGCGGCATGAATGAAGATGAGTACCGCACTCACTTCAGCCTGTGGGCAATTCTTGCGGCACCCTTAATAGCGGGAAATGACCTGACGAAGATGACGCCCTACACAGTTGAAATCCTGACTAATCGTGAAGTCATCGCCGTTGATCAGGATCCAGCGGGAAAGCAAGGGTTTCGCGTTGCACAAGAAGGCCCGTTTGAAGTCTGGCTGAAGCCGACGGCGGACGGGAGCAAGGTTGTTGGTCTGTTTAATCGGCAACGCACAGTGGAGCAGATGACCGTGAATTTCTCTCAAATCGGTATTCCGGCAGAAGCTAGCATTCGCGACCTTTGGTTGAAGAAAGATCTGGGCACTTTCAAAAACAAATACAACGCTTACGTGCCTGCGCATGGTGTTGTGCTGATACGGATCAAGTCAAAATAGCGGCACAATCTGGATCCAGCGTCGGGATTGAGTATGTTTGCGTACCAGGAGGACAGATGGTTTTTAATTTGTGCCGCTGGACGGTTAGCTTTCTCTTGCTTGCCTCTCTGCAGAGTCGCGCGCAGGGTAGAATCGAGGATTATCAGCGAGCGCAGAGGTTCCTTCCCGGCAATCTCCGCAAATCGATTTACGTAGCTGACGTCTCGGCCCATTGGATCGATAAAACCAATCGCTTTTGGTACCACAAAGTCAGCCCGAAAGGGACTGAGTTTGTCCTGGTCGACGCCGACCACAATAGTGCCGGACCAGCATTTGACCATGAAAAACTGGCGGCTGCACTTGCCCGCCTCACCAAGCAAGAATATTCAGCCGAAGACTTGCCGTTCGACACAATCGAATTTACTGATGACCAGAAAGCCGTGCGATTCAATTTGGAAGATGTGCGGTGGACCTGCACGCTATCCGATTATGACTGCAAGCGCGGGTCGAAGGAAGATTCCGATGAGGCGCTCTCTCCCGATAAAAAATGGATTGCGGTAGTGAAAGATCACAATCTCTATGTACGAAATGTTTCGACCGGCGCCACTTTCCAGCTGACGTGGGACGGCGTCCGCGGATGGGATTACGGTACGCCACTTCCGGCGCTGCGCCTGCTGGTTGAGCAAGGTACCGAAGACGTGAAGCAGCCTGCGTCAGTATTCTGGTCACCCGATTCAAGCAGGCTGATCACATATCGCATCGATTCCAGAACCTCGGCCCGGTTCACCAGTGTTCAGTTCGTTCCTCCCGACCAGCTCAGGCCCAAAGCATACGACGTAGTGTACCCGTTGCCTGGAGAGGTGCTGGCTAAAGCCGAACCCATCATTTTCGAAATCCCTTCGGGAAAGCGGACTGACGTCAAGTCTTCGGCGATCGAGTTGCCTTTTCAAGATGGTCCTGGATTCGAGTGGTCGCCGGACAACCAGATGATTTTCTACGACTACGACGAACGTGGGTTCAAGAGCAAGGAGATTCGCATCATCGATCCCGAAACCGGCGAACAAAAAGTGGTGCTGAGCGAGCGTTCTGATCAATATGTTGATCCTGGGGAGACGTTCTACCGCTTCGATCACGCTACTAGCGAAATTATTCTCGCGTCGGAGCGCGACGGCTGGAACCACTTGTATCTCTACGGCAAGAACGGTCAGCTTGAAAACCAGATTACACATGGGATATGGGTTGTCAGGCAGATCGAATACGTGGACGAAAAGAATCGCCGAATCTTCTTTCTGGCAGGCGGGCGCGAAAAGAATGAGGAGCCGTACCAAACGCATTTGTACAGCGTTGGTTTCGACGGCAAAGGTTTGACACTGCTCACGCCGGAGAATGCGAATCATTCCGTCAGCGTTTCTCCGGACGGAACGTTTTTCATCGATAACTACTCGCGTGTGGACCTACCAGCGGAATCGACGCTGCGGCGCACAAAAGACGGTTCAGAAGTACGCGTGTTAGAGAAATCCGATATCAGCGGACTGCAAAGTACCGGCTGGAAATTTCCCGAGCCGTTTCAGGGGAAAGCAGCCGATGGCGCGACGGATCTTTACGGGCTGATCTGGCGACCGTCGAATTTCGATGCGTCCAGGAAGTATCCGATCGTTGAACATGTTTACACCGGACCGCAAGACTTCTTTGTCCCGAAGGCGTTCGGCGGAACGCTACGCCTGCAGTCCATGGCTGAGCTTGGCTTTGTGGTGGTGATGATCGATGGGCGCGGCACGACCGGACGCTCGCGTGCATTTCACTGGTTTTCGTACCGCAACCTCGGCGGCGCGTTCGAAGATCACGTATCCATGATCAAACAAATGGCGGCGCGATTCCCCTACATGGATATTGATCGTGTTGGAATTTTCGGCACATCGGCCGGAGGTTACGGTGCGGCACACGCTATGCTGGTCTTCCCTGAGTTCTATAAGGTGTGCGTGAGCATCTCCGGAGACCACGATGCGCGATTGGACAAGGCGTGGTGGAACGAAGCCTACCAGGGCTATCCAGTGCACGACGACTATGCGGCGCAATCGAATGTCACCATGGCTGACCGGTTAAAAGGGCATTTGTTGCTCGAACACGGAGATATTGATGACAACGTTCATCCCGTAGAGACCATGCGATTTGTGGATGCGTTGATGAACGCGAACAAAAGCTTTGACATGCTGCTGGTTCCGAATATGTATCACGGGGAGAGCGGCAGCCACGCGCCCTATCTGATCAAGAAGCGATGGGACTATTTTGTGCAGCATCTGCTGGGGACGATACCGCCGGAAAATTTTGTCCTGAAAGAAGAAGATATAGCTTCCGGTCCCCGCCGAAGGCCAGTGGAGCACACAATGCATTGATCCCTTGGCCGTGCCTTTGACGATGTAACCACAGGCAAAATATCACTTGGAAGGGAGGACTTCCGTCAGCAGGGGAATGGAAAACAGGTATGAGCACACAACCCAGCCGTCGAGAAGCACTGAAAACCATAGCCGCGGTTTCCGCTGCGGTGATGTGCCCGCGGACCATCAAGGCACAAGAGCAGTCGGTGCCGGCAGTCAGTCGTGAAATTGAAGTCCACATTACGGCTATCAGCAAAAACACATTCAGGCTCACAGTGTTGCCGATCAGCAATGGGAAGGTCGGCAACGTTCCGAATGACGGTTCGTTGGTGCGAACCGATTGGGATCCTCCGATTGCAACTCTGAGCGGTGATGCTGCCGAGCGAGAGATTCAGTGTGGAGTGCTGGGCGTTCGCGTCACCACAAACCCGCTGACGCTTACGATTTCGAGTGCCAATCACGATGTTCTGCAACGGCTGAAAATCGATGCCCACACCGGAGGCGTTTCGTTTCTAACTGGAGATTCACCGCTACTTGGACTCGGAGAAGGTGGGCAGCAGTTCGATCGTCGTGGTTCCGTTGATGAAATGCGCAGCGGCCAGGGTGGCTACAAGCTGGCAACTCACGGCGGGCGCGTACCGATCCCCTGGATCATAGGCACCTCGGGTTGGGCGATGTTCTTTCACAGCCCTTTTGGCACGTTTGATTTCATGGGAACTGAAGCCATCTTTCAGCCTCCGACGGCTGAAAAGGCGTTGCCGCTCGATATCTTTTTTATAGGCGCGAATGATCCTGCGACCATCATGTCCGAACACGCGCGCCTCACCGGAAACGCCGAACTGCCTCCTCTCTGGAGTCTCGGATACCAGCAGTCCCATCGCACGCTGGCGAGCAGGGAAGAAGTCCTTACCGAGGCGAAGTCTTTTCGTGAGAAGAACCTGCCCTGCGACGCGCTTATTTACCTGGGTACTGGGTTCTGTCCGTCGGGCTGGAACACCGAGAATGGCTCTTTCGCCTGGAACTCCAAGGTTTTCCCTGATCCGAAAGAAATGCTTGACGAGCTCCACAGGGATAATTTTCACGTCGTGGTGCATAGCGTAATTCTGACCGACAAACTTCGTGGCTCGGTAAGTGACCATTGCGAGTTGCCGAACTTTGACGAAGAACAGGCAAGCTGTTATTGGGACGCGCACCGCAAAGATTTCGCCATGGGAGTGGATGGTTGGTGGCCCGACGAAGGCGATCCCCTCGATATCGCATCCCGATTGGTTCGCAGTCGCATGTACTGGGAAGGCCCGCAGATTGATCGCCCAAATGAGCGTCCATATGCATTACACCGCAACGGCTATGCCGGCATGCAGCGTTACGCATCATTCTTATGGTCAGGCGATGTCTACTCAACCTGGGAGACACTCAAGACGCACATTCCGATTGGCATCAACACCGGACTGAGCGGGATTCCTTACTGGGGCACTGATATTGGTGGTTTCGTTCCGACTCCGGAATTTACTGCCGAGCTTTATTTACGCTGGTTTCAGTTTGGGGCTTTCTGTCCGCTGTTTCGCTGCCACGGGCGTAATTGGAAATTGCGGCTTCCATGGGGCTGGAACACGGGAGACCCGGGTCCAATGGAAATCAGTCGTTACGAGGGAGCGGCAGTTCCACACGCCAGTCAGTTACACAATCCGCGTGTTGAACCCATATGCCGCAAATACCTCGAACTGCGGTACCGCATGCTCCCTTATATGTATAGCGCTGTCCGCGAATGCACTCTTACCGGCATGCCCATCATGCGCGCGTTGTGGCTTCATTATCCTGGCGATCCAAAAGCCGTCGCGCGCGATGAT
>Ga0137366_10004917_pt1 | contig 10508 bp, 12 predicted proteins | sample SagtaG_8_FD_104938 | JGI IMG/M metagenome (GOLD analysis project Ga0137366, IMG submission 104938) | Vadose zone soil microbial communities from Sagehorn Ranch, Mendocino, California, USA - Sage1_L_60_16 metaG | ecosystem: Environmental > Terrestrial > Soil > Vadose zone | place: USA... | reverse complement strand
CGGCCAGGTTGACCAGCTCGTTCGCGGCCTTCACGTAGCGCACGATCGTGGGCAGATCGCCCTTCAGCTTGAGCTTGCCCTGCATCATGCCCTTGACGGGATCGAGCTCCCTCCTGATGACTTCCTTCCACCGCGAGTACGGGGCTCGGATGATGAACTTCGCCCGCTCGCCCTCCTCCGGAGATACGCCGTACCGTCCGCCGCGACATTCGCCGTGCCACAGATCGAGCCAGGCCCAGATCTCCTCGGGCACCCCCTTGTCGGGCTCGGCTTCGAACACGTAGGAGATATCGCCCTCCCAGTTCGCCGCGGCCTCCCGATACTCGGCGCTGGCGTTGATCCGCTCGACGTAGACGTCCAGCCATTCCCTGCTCGGGAATTCCGGCACCCCTTCTCCCCCCTTTCGTCGACCTCGCGTCCGCCAGTAAAGCATGGGGCCGAGGCAGGCTTCCACCCACCTCCGCGCTCGGCGGCGACCCCTAGGTTCGGCTCATCAAGATGGTGATGAAGCCGAGGAGGTTGAACGTGGCGTGCGCGATCATCGAGGCAAGAAGGCTCTGGCGGCGTTCGTAGACCAGCGCCAATCCCGCTCCCACGATGGCCAGGGGCAAGATGAGAAGCGGGTACACGTGCACCAACCCGAACGCGACGCTCGAGATCAGGACCGAGACCGGGATCGACCGTCTCCTCCGTAGCCCCTTGTACAGGAATCCTCGGAAGAACAGCTCCTCGCCGAAGGGCGCCACGACGACCACGACCGGCCCGAGCAATCCGAGCGCCGAACCCCGCACGCAGCTCACGACCTGCTGAGGGGTCGACGGCTCGTGCCCGATGACCAGAGACACCAGCGACCGAACGACGAGGAGGGCCAGCGAACCGGCCAGGATCAGGAGGATACCGGTGACCAGGCCTGCCCCGATGTCCATGAGGGGCCGCCGCGGAAGCCCCAGGGCGGCCAGCGGCCCGTGGTTGACGTATCGAACCCACCCCAGGACGGCTAGGCCGAAAGCGAGTTCCCCCACGAACGTCTCGATGACCGCCTGACCGCCGCAGAAGTGATGAACGGCCGCGAGCGGGACGCCGGCCACGATGGTGGCCACCGTGGCAATGAGGAAGACGGGGACGGCCTCGATCGGCCTCCACGTAGCTCTCGGCGGCTTGGATGGGTCGGCAGCTTCCTCCTCGCCGCCGCCGTCGGGCTCGCCGGCCGGACCGATCAGGTCCGGCCGGGGCGGTGGTCTCTCCCTCACCGAGCCACCCGGCTCATCCAGCAAGCTCGCTCATCTCGACCGTCCCTAAATTCCCACACCTTCCGATGAATCGCTCGGGCTCGGCGGTATCATCCGGGTCCCTCACATGCGGCTCGTAACCTACGACCGAGGGGGCGCGCGACGCCTCGGTGCGTGGGTGGACGGAACCGTCGTCGACCTGCCTGACGCGGTCGGCCACCCTTCTTTCCCCGCAACCATGGAGCGGCTGGTCGAACACACCGGCGGTACGATCCTCGACGCCGCCCGCGAGATCCTCTCCCGTCCCGACGAAGCAGCCGAGTTTGCGGTGCCGGGCGCCCGACTTCTGGCGCCTCTTCTGCCCCGAGCGCTGCGGGAGTCCGGCCGGTCCGATCCGCCCTTTGTCCTGGGTCCGGACGACCAGGTGCCGATGCCGAGATCGGGCTCCCTCGGGCTCCAACTGGAGCTGGGCTGCGTGATCTGCACGTGGGGCCGCGACCTCGGCAAGCGCGAGGCGCGGGCCGCGATCTTCGGTTACACGCTCGTGAACGACTGGTCGATCTCGAGCCACCGGAGCGGGGCGGATGGAAGGGCCGCGAGCCCGCCCGCGTACGTTGCATTCTCGTTCGGTCCCTGCATCGTCACCACCGACGAGTTCGATCGGCAGGACGCGGCGGTCAAGGTGCGAGTCGACGGCCGGATCCGGTCAAGAGGGACGTTCAGGGCCGTGCCGTCCACGTTCGCGGGCCTGGTGGCGGAATCCTCACGGGGACAAGAGGTGGCACCCGGCGATCTCTACGGGTCGGGACCACGCGCCCGGGCCAGGATGGACATTCACCCCGGCGCTGTGGTCGAGGTCGAAGTGGAAGGCATCGGCGTGCTCCGAACCATCGTCGGCCACCGGGCCCGAAGCCTGGCACGTCGACGGTAGCCGACGTCCCCGGACCAGTTGCGCCCTTCAGTCGATCAGGCCGAGGCCTCTGGCCCAGGACGTGGCGTAGCCTTCGATCTCGACCTCCTGCAGCGCCTCGTCCCGCTCGAACGGCTTGTCGGACTCGACCATCACGGCGTATTCGTCGGCGAACTCCTTCGTCTTCGACGCCTCGATGGCCGCCGCCTGCGGGCCGTGCTGGAGACCCTGGGGATGGTGGGTGATGAAGGCCTCGCCGATCCCAGCCCGGGAGAAGAACTGGCCCTGGTGATAGAAGAGCACCTCGTCCTTGTCGATGTTCGAATGGAAGAACGGGACCCGGAGCGCCGTGGGGTCACCGGTCTCCGTGGGCCGGGGAGCAAACAGCCCGATCTCGAACCCGTCGGACTTCCACACCGCGTGCACGCTCGGAGGGATGTGATACCTCGGGGACACCACGGGCCGGAAGTCCTCCTTGTTCATGCGCATCGGACACAGGTCGCCCTTCCACCCGACCACATCGAGTGGATGGAACGGGTACGTCAGCGTGGTGTACTCGCCGCCCCGCTTGACCTTGACCTCGAACTCGCCCTGCTCGTCATGCGGCTCGGGCTCCGGCGTCTCGATGACGCCGGGATCGAACAGCGCGTGCTTGCCGAGGATGCCCTTGTCGGGCAATCGGTACTCGCCCCGGCCCTCCACGATGTAAAGGAAGGTCTCCCCGCTATCGGGGACGAGCCGGTGGGTCGTTCCCTTCGGCAGGATCAGGAAATCGCCCTCCTTGTACCGCAGCGGGCCGTAGTCGGTCTCGAGTAGGCCGCTGCCCCTATGGACGAAATAGCAGACGTCTCCGTCGGCGTCCCGCAGGAAGTACGGCATCGCATCCGTCCGCTTCGAAACGTAGAGCGACACGTCCTCGTTGTGGAGGATTCGCAGCCACTCCCCGACCGGGTCGGTCATGTCTGGTGGCTTCAGCCCGTTCAGGTCGTACGCCCGAGGCCGCAGCGGCCCCTCGATCCGGATCCATGCGGTCGGCGGATGCGTCCGGTACAGATGGGAAGCGCGCCCGTCGAAGGCTTCCCGTCCGTGCTCCTCCTCGAAGGTGCCCTCCGGCAGCCCAACGTGCGCCTGCTTCGTGATCCTGCCCTTGGTCAGCGGAAACATGTCGAGGCCCCTTTCGGTCGGCGTCCCCCGGAGTATAGGAATCACGCCGAGCCGAGCGCCGCGGCCTTCCCTCTCGGCGTCCGGCCCCTATTTCTTGCGGCTGGAACCTGCGTCCTTCGCTTTGCCCTTGTCGCGGTCCTTCTTCTTTCGCTCTCGGTCGTGCGCCCACCGAACCTTGTGTCGATCCCCTCTTCCCATGTTCAGTCCTCCTCCGGTTCGTGCCCGAGGGCCAGCTCCGCGCTCCGCTTGCACGCCGCGTCGATGGCGTTGAGGAACGCCGCCCGCACGCCGGCTTGCTCGAGCTGCCGGATGGCCACGATCGTCGTCCCGCCGGGCGAGGTGACCATCTCTCGCAGCTCGACGGGATGCTTGCCCGTGTCGCGGAGCATCTTCGCCGAGCCCAACATGGTCTGGATGATCAGCTCGGTACCCACGTTGCGGGGCAGCCCCAGCAGGATACAGGCCTCGATCATGGCCTCCGCCAGGAGGAAGAAGTAGGCGGGTCCCGACCCGCTGGTGGCCGTGATGGCGTCCTGATGCTTCTCGGGAAGCCGGATCACCTTCCCCACGGACCTCAGCAGCTCCTCGGCCACGGCCAGGTGCTCGTCCTCGGCGTGTGCGCCGGGGCTGATCACCGACATGGCCTCGTCCACCAGCACGGGCACGTTCGACATCACCCGGACCACCGGCATCCCCTCGGGTGCGAAACGCTCGATGAACGACGTCCGGATGCCGGCGGCGAACGAGATGACCAGGTGCTCGGGGGTGAGGGCGCCGGCGATCTGCTCGAGCAGCGCCTCCATGTCCTGTGGTTTCACGGTCAGCACCAGGGTCCGAGCCCAGTCAACCGCGTCTGGATTCGACATCGTCGCGGCCACGCCGAGACGATCGCCGAGCTCGCGCATCCGCTCCTCGCGGCGGGCGGTGACCATGAGGTCGTCAGCACTCCGGCCACCGGAACGCATGAGGCCCGACAGGAGGGCTTCGCCCATCCGTCCACCACCCAGGAACGCCACCCGGGCCTGCCCGCCCTCGTCGGTCATCCGCCCAACTCCTTTGCTCCGCTACTCTCGCACCCTGACCAGGTTCGAGAGGAAGAACCTGATGTTCGCAGGTCGCTCGGCCAGTCGCCTGGTCAGGTATGGATACCACTCCGTGCCATACGGGATATAGACCCTCACCGGCTCGCCTTCCCGAACGAGCGACGCCTGCAGATCCCGGCGAACGCCGAAGAGGAACTGGAACTCGTAACGCCTCACCGAGATGCTGCGGTTTCGGATGAACGATCGAGCGCCTTCCAGCAGCTTCGGGTCATGGGTGGCGAAATAGACCGTTCCGCCCGCCCCGAGGAGCGTCGCCGAGATCCGCGCGAAGTTCCGATCGACCTCCCGCCGGCGCTGATAGGCGATCTCGTCCGGCTCGAGGTAGGCGCCCTTCACCACGCGGACGATCGATCCCGATCCGCCGACCCGTTCGACGTCGGCCGCCGTCCGGCGAAGGTTTGCCTGAGGCAGACGCCCACGTTCGGGAAGCGGCCACGCAGATCCAGATAGGCTTCGAGCGTCCGGCCAACGCTCGCCGAAGCCTCCATGTCGATCATCACGAGGATCGAACGGTCGGCCGAGGCTGCCGCCTGGAGGACCTGCTCCAGGTTCTCCAGCCACGCTTCATGCGAGGAATCCAGCCCGAGCTGGGTGGGCTTGACCGAGATGCAGCAGTCCAGCTGAGGGAGTTCGCGGATCCGCTTGAGGGCCCGAACGTACGCGTCGGTCGCCAGGGCTGCCTGGGCCGGGGTCGATGCGTTTTCCCCGATGCGGTTGAGGATCGATGCGACCCGGCGCTCTGCCAGGACCCCTGCGGTCCGCATGGCATCGTCGAGATCCTCGCCGGCGACGAACCTCCTGGCCACCGACCTACCGATGGGAGAATCGGCCACCAGATGGCGAAACCAAGGCTGCCCGGTGAGCCACAGCGTCGGCCGGCGGAGGAGCGGACTCACGTGGCCGGACCGCGTTCGCCCATGGGCCGAGTATAGGAAGCAGGGTCGGGCCGGAGTTCTAGCGCTCGGCCCAGGGCCCGATGCCTCCGAATCGTTCGGCGGTGATCCGGGTCACGAACCCGGGCGGTGGGTTCGGCATGGGAGGGAACTTCACGCCCGGCCCGATGTAGGTGTAGGCCAGCTGCTGGAGGAGCTCCGGAGCTCCGCCCTCGGTCACCCGCGCTCGGCCGTAGACGACCAGGTACTCCGTGAGCCCATGGGGATTCAGATTCGACGTCTCCACAGAGAGCGTGACCCTCGGATCGCGCCGGATGTTCCGAAGCTTCCGCTGGTCAGGCATGGTGGCGATGACGATCTCGTCGTCCTCCACGCCGATCCAGGCGCAGGTGACCTGGGGGCGGCCGTCGGGATCGATTGTCGCCAGATGGCCCAGGAGGCCGGAGGTGAGCACCTCACGCGCGGACTCGGGGATCATCGGAGGGGAAGAAGCTAGAGGCCCGAGGGACCGCGGGTTCGCTTTCGACCGAAGCCGAAAACCACCCTTGACCCCTCGGGCCTAGTGCTCCGAGAAACCTGCCGCAGCTGTCTCGGTTTCCTTATGATCGCCCCTTTCGTTGGGCTTTGGGGCCTCCCGAGCCTCCCCGCAAGCACAGCCAGTTGCGCTTCCCGACCATACTCACAAGTGCGCCCAGTCAGCCTTACAGCTTTCCCAGGGGGCTCCATTCGGTTCCCTGACTCAGCCGCTCCGGCTTCTCGGAGCAACGCGAATCTTACCGGCCTGCCCTCCGCCGTCAAGGTGACAAAATCCCTGGTCACATCCCGTTTTCCCAGGTCAGCACCATCGAGAAGACTGAGTGACAAAACAGATACGTCCTGGGTGGAAGGGCATCGTTGCAGGTAGGCGCATCGTTCGCGGTGTCATCCCGCCGCCGGACCCTGCCATCCGTGGGCGGGGAAGGTCTCCTTCCACGCCTCGAGCGCATCGCCGAACCCCTCGCGGTCGACGCTCATCACAACGTGGCCGACCCAGCCTCCCTGTTTCCACGACCGATCGCGAAGGTCCGCCTCCCGGACAAAGCCACACCCTTCGTACATCGAGATCGCCCGTTCGTTGTCGGCCAGGGTCCACAGCTCCACCTGGTGCAGATCCCAACGCTCGAAGGCGTATGCCAGGAGAGTCATCACCGCGTCCATCGCGTGGCCCTTTCCCCGGAACTCCGGCTCCCCCACGTAGAGGTAGAGCGAACAGATCCGGTCCCTGGGCCGGAACCGGTTGAGGCCGATCCGGCCGATGGGACGGGCGCCCACCAGGATCGTGAAGGGATGCCCCTCCTGGAAGCTCCGTTCGACGTCGTCCCTGACGTCGGCCAGCGAGACCGGCCGTTCGTAGTCCATCGATCGCCAGACCTCGGGGTGGTTCATCCAGCGTTGGATCAGGGGATGGTCGCTCTCATCGACGGGCCGCAGCGACACGTGCTTGCCGTCGATCACGGGATCACGCGGCCCGGCGGCGTAGCAGCTCCCGATAGACGCTTCGAAGCTCGGCCGCGGTGGCGTCCCAGGAAAACCGGCCGGCATGCTGGACGGCAGCGACCGAGAGCCGTCCGGCCAGGTCGGGGTCCGACAGAACGGTGAGCAGCCGGCCCGCATACGCTTCCGGGTCTTGCCCTTCGACCAGAAAACCGCTCCCTCCATCCTCGACCACGTACCGCATCCCGCCCGCAGCCGTCCCGATCACCGGGGTCCCACAGGCCTGGGCCTCGAGCGCCACCAGCCCGAAGGACTCCGAACGCGAGGGGACGAGCACCGCCTCCGCCGCCGAATAGAAGTCCGCGAGGCGCTCGTGGGGCTGAGGCGGGAAGAGCCTCACCCGGTCAGAGATGCCGAGGGATGCGGCCAGGGACGCGAGATAGGTCACCTGGTCCTCCCCGCTGGGATCGGACGAGGGACCACCCACCACCCACAGGACGGTGCCCTGGGTCGCGCCGGGATCCCGCGCTCTGGCAAGGGCGAATGCCCTGATCGCGACGTCGGGGCCTTTGAACGGCTGGAGCCGTCCCACGAAGAGCACCAGTCGCTGTACGCCCAGCTCGAGTCGTTCCCTTGCCTCCTGCTTCGGGCGCGGAGCGAAGATCCGGCCGTCCACGCCGGGGGCCACGACCCGGATCCGATCCGGATCGGCGCCGTAGAGGTCCACCAGCTCCGCGGCCTCGGTCGGGGTCGGCGCCACGATCCTGTCTGCGCCCCGGATCACTCGTTGCTCACCCAGCAGTCGGCCCGGCGGTTCGACCAGTCCCGGTTCGATCCCCGATGCGTTCTTGACCCGACCCAGCGTGTGGAACGACGCGATGAGGGGGGCGCCCCAGATCTCCTTGGCCCGGCTCCCCACCCAACCGGACAGCCAGTAATGGCTGTGGACGACGTCATACGGCGAGTGTCTGTGCGACCGGTGCTCCCGAGCTGCCCGTTCGAGCACCCCACCCAGAAAGGCCGGCATCACCTCGGGCAATTCCCCTTTGGGCAGCGGACCGCACGGGCCGGCCTGGACCTGGACGATGCGGCTGCCGGGGCCGATCTCCTCGACTTCGGGGACGCCGTTCCCGCGGCACCTCGTGAAGATATCGACGGCGATCCTTTGCTCGGCTGGTAGCGCGGCCACCGAGAGGATGTAGACGTTCATCCCACCGGAATCGCCGATCCCCGGCTGGTCGCGGGGCGAAGTGTGCAAACTGATGATGGCGACGCGAGACGCGTCGCGCCCCCGGGATGCTCGGGGTGGAGTCTCCTCGTCGCGGTCCATCGCTGCCGCTTCAATGGTAGACGACCGTTTGGAAATACAAGATGGAACCCACCCGTATCGAGTGGGTTCCATCCTTGTCGGCCGCGGGAACGGCTAGACGACCTTGCGGGCCGCGGCCTGCGTGGCCTCCGCCGTGGCGCCGGCTGCGCGCCGGATCGAGCGGACCGTGCTCTTCACCTGCTGGCGAGCCTTGTCCGTCTGATCGATGGCCCGCTTCGTGTACACGGACCGCTGGATGCTCGACGCGAGCTTCTCGCCGCGCTTGGCGAGGCTCTCATAGCCCTTGGTGATGTCCTTGCTCCGACCCTTCGCGACCTTCAGGGCCTTGCCGGAGAACTGCCTGCTCTTCTCGATCAGCAGCTGCCCGGCGCCCAACGGGACGTACACGGAGTAGTCGAAAGCGGACTTGCTTGCCTTGGACTTCGTCGTCTTGGTGGCTGGCATCTGTCTTCCACCTCCTTTCGAGGGTTGGTGGCGGGAGGGCCTTTCGGAGTCGGGTGAGGGGGTGTGCGTGGCCTTCCCCCGGACCCTCCCGCCATGCTGAAAGCTCGTGCTCATGAGGCTGCTCCTGCGGTGGTCGACCCGGTCGAACGCCTCGCTCGCCTGGTGGCGGTCGCGACGCCCTTGGGCCCCTTCGGGACGGGCTTCCTCGCTCCACGAGACGATTTCCTCGCAGGACCAGGGTCGTCTGTCGGAGCCGCGACCAAGGGAGAGTCCTGGGCCGTGATCGCCGCCACGGTTCGAGCAGCGACCGCGGTCTCCTCGGCAACCCTGCCCGTTCCGTCCCGGAAGGCCTCGTAGATCTGGATCAAAGCCTGCTTCTGCCGGTCGGTCAGGCGCTCGTCGGCGACGATCGCCGCTGCGACGTCGGGCACGGTTCTGTCATCGAGGATCCCGGCCTGGATGTACAGCGTTTCCGCCGAGATCCGGAGGCCCTTGGCGATCGCCTGGAGGATCTCGGCGCTCGGCTTCCGCAGGCCCCGCTCGATCTGGGACAGATACGGGATGGAGACGCCAGCCAGGCCCGAGACGCTACGGAGCGACAACTTCGCGTTCCGCCTCTGCGTCCGGATGTATTCGCCCAATCCTCGAACGTTCATGACGACGCAAGGATACCACGAAATATAACAGTTGCATACTTTTCGGATGCCAGTAGCAAACTACGTTGCGGCCACCCCCGGACCCCTAGCTCGAGTCCAGCCGGAAGTCGGCCACGAGCTCTCCCACCGGCTCCCCTCCCCCAAGTACGGGCGGGCGGGCGAAGGCAGCGATCGATCCGAGTTGTTCCTCGGCAAGCAACCCCAGCATGGCCAGGGCGTGGATCAACGCCGGTCCGGAAGCACGCGCAGAGCCATCTCGAATCTTGACGGCCACCCCGATCCCGCGCTCCAGCGAGCCCGCGCACATCAGCCCCTCGGCTCCTCCCTTGACCACGAGCCCCGGCGCGACGTTCATCACCGCCGTGTCGACCCGGTTGCGGCCGGCCACCATGTACGGCTCGGCCGCCATCGCGTCCACCGCACGCCGCACGTGAGGCCGGAGGCCATCCAACGGATCCGACCCGGCGAATCGCGCATAGATCCGCGCCACGGCTCGAAGCGGCATGCCATGGACGGGGACGCCGCAACCGTCCACGCCGACGTGAACCGAGGCAACGCCCGCCGCCAGAAGCACCGCGTTCAGGACCGCCCGCTGGAGCGGATGCCCGGGGTCCCGGTAGCCTTTCAGAGGCCATCCCTGGGCGCGGCACGCGCTCAGCATCCCCCCGTGCTTGCCGGAGCAGTCCGAGTTGATGGGCAGCCGTTCTGGGAAGACGGCAGCTGTGGCTTCGTCCCAGGGTCGCATCGCGGGGCAACGGAGTGCCGACTCGGGCACGCCGCCGCGCGCAAGGAGAGAGCGGACCGTCTCCAGGTGAACCGGCTCCGCGTTGTGTGAGGCGCACATGACCGCCACCTCCGCCGGGGGGAAGTCCAACGGAGCGAGCGAGAGCGAGACCGCGGCCTGCAACGGCTTCATCGACGACCTGGCGAACAGCTCGATGTCGGGGTCCCCTGCAGAGGCGACGAGGCGCCCATCCACATCGACGACGGCCACGTCCCCGGCATGAAGGGACTCCTCCAAGCCCGAACGGATCTCGCGAACGAGAGGGACGGGAGCCACGGCTGAGAAGCCTACGACTGCCCCGCCGGCAGGTGCGGAGCCGTACGACGACGCGCCGGAAACGAAGCCGAGGCGCTTAGCGGGGGCCCTGCACGCTCGAGGGATCCTCGCGGAAGCGGCGCTTCAGCTCGTCCTGCAACGTGTCGTGCACGCGGAAGATGGCAAGACGGCTGTTCGAGACCGCGCGCTCCTCGTCGTGGAGGCGCCGAAGGGCCTCCGTGAGCTCATCGTCGGCCACGTCCTCGG
>Ga0137366_10004912_pt1 | contig 10513 bp, 9 predicted proteins | sample SagtaG_8_FD_104938 | JGI IMG/M metagenome (GOLD analysis project Ga0137366, IMG submission 104938) | Vadose zone soil microbial communities from Sagehorn Ranch, Mendocino, California, USA - Sage1_L_60_16 metaG | ecosystem: Environmental > Terrestrial > Soil > Vadose zone | place: USA: California... | reverse complement strand
GGTGAACGCGCCGCTGCTTTCGGCGGCGAACTGGGGCGGGCAGGGCCTGCACACGCGCGGAAATTTCGAAGGATTTATGGGCGCCGCTTCGAAACAGAAATGGCTCGAGGTGCACGGCGGCTCGCACTGGGCGCCCTTCTACACCGACTACGGCGTGAAGCTGCAAAAGCGCTTCTTCGATCATTTCCTCAAGGGAATCGACAACGGTTGGGACAGGCAGCCGCGCGTTCTGCTGAACGTGCGCCACCCGGGCGAAAAATTCGTGCCGCGCGAGGAGAACGAATGGCCGCTGGCGCGCACCCGATGGAGCCGCTTTCGTCTCGATCCCTCGGACATGAGTCTGACGACCGCGCCGGTTTCCGCCGGCGGCTCGGCGCAAAAGACCTTTACCCTCGCGTATGACGCGACGGGCGAAGGCCTCAGCTTCTCCACCCCGCCGCTGGAGAAGGAGACGGAGATTACCGGGCCTTCGGCATTGAAGCTCTTCATTTCGTCCTCGACCGTCGACGCGGACATCTTCGCCGTGCTGCGGGTGTTCGATCCGGACGGAAAGGAAGCGCTGTTCCAGGGGGCGCTCGATCCGCGCACGCCGGTCGGGCAGGGCTGGCTGCGCGCTTCGCACCGCATGACCGATCCGAGGCGCTCGCTGCCTTTCCGTCCGTTCCACACGCACGAGCAGAAGCTGCCGCTCAGGCCCGGGAAAATAGTCGAGCTCGACGTCGAGATCTGGCCGACCTGCATCGTCGTGCCGGCCGGCTGGCGCATCGCGCTCACCGTCCGGGGCAAGGACTACGAGCACCAGGGCGAGGCGGCGACGCTGTCGAACATGAAGAACCCCATGAAAGGCTGCGGCCCCTTCCTCCACGACGATCCCGCCGACCGGCCGCCGGCGGTCTTCGGCGGAAAAACGACCTTGCACTTCGGGCCGGCGCGCCGGGCCTTCCTGCTTTTGCCGGTCATTCCGCCGAAGTTAGGCGCCGGTGCGCGCCGATGAGTTAGCAGGCTGTTGAAAAACTCCGCGAACGACATTTCCCGTTCTGTGTCATAGAGGACAGGTCGTTACGGGGGAACAAAGATGCGCGGAGCCGACGGGATGCAAGAGCCGCTGTTCACGATGTCGAGGCTGGAAGAGTTTGTCCCGTCGGATCACCCGCTGCGCGCGATCCAGGTGCTGGTGAACGATGCGCTGGCGCGGTTGAACGACTTGTTCAACGAAATCTACGCGGATACGGGGCGCGCGAGCGTTGCCCCCGAGAAGCTCATGCGCGCGCTGCTGCTGCAGGTGTTCTATTCGGTGAGAAGCGAACGCCAGTTGGTCGAGCAGTTGCGCTACAACCTCTTGTTCCGGTGGTTCGTCGGGCTGGCGATCGACGATGCGGTGTGGGATCACTCGGTGTTCTCCAAGAACCGTGACCGGCTGCTGGAGCACGCGGTGGTGGAGCGGTTCTTTACCGAGGTGATGCGATTGGCCGACGCCAAGGGGTTGCTCTCCGCGGAGCACTTCTCGGTCGATGGCACGCTGATCCAGGCGTGGGCGAGCCACAAGAGCTTCCGGCCCAAGGACGGCAGTAACGACCAGACGCCTTCGGGTCCGGGACGCAATGCGCAGACTGACTGGAAGGGCAAACCGCGTAGCAACGACACCCACGAGAGCAGCACCGATCCGGATGCGCGGCTGTTCAGGAAGAGCTTCAACACCGCATCGATTCTTTGCTACCAAGGCCACGTGCTGATGGAGAACCGATCCGGGCTGGTGGTGGGGGCGGTGGTGACGCACGCCGATGGCAGAGGCGAGCGCGCAGCGGCGCTCGCGATGCTGGACACGGTGCCGGGCAAACAGCCAAAGAGCATCGGGGCGGACAAGGCCTATGACACGCAAGACTTCATCGACGCCTGCCGGGTGCGCAACGTTATCCCGCATGTGGCGTGCAACGACACGCGCCGCGGTGGCAGCGCGATTGATGGACGAACGACGCGACACACTGCGTATGCGTTGAGCCAGACGATCAGAAAGCGCATCGAGGAGCACTTCGGCTGGGGCAAGACCGTGGGCCGTATCCGGCAAACCGTGTACCGGGGACTACGACGGGTCGATCAGCACTTCAAGCTGACCATGACCGCGAGCAATATCATCAGAATCGCCCGAATGGCGTGCGCGGTACCGCAAGGAGCGGCGTAATGAGTAGAACTCTGAGGACAATCGAACAGATCGGCAACGATCCGACGATCCGCTCGACGGAAAATCGGTCGTCGAGCGCATTCTTCCTACTTGGAGAATCGCGTCAGTCATAATGTTCGAGCGAATTTCAACAGCCTGTTAGCGCCTACGCGGACGCGTGAGCCTTCGCTCGCGCGTGCAAGAACTCCGGTGCAAGATCGAAGCCATTCGCCCAGACCACCGTGTCCATTTCCACGCGGATCGCCGAAAACGCCGCTGGGTCGCGAAGAGCCGCCACGATCGAGCGCGCATCGGACGCGATGAAGTCCTTCAGGTCGATCTCCCCTTCGGTGGCGTCCGAAAAGCGGACCCACAGTCGGTAGTCCGGAAGCGTCTTGGCGTCGGTCACCCAGATCATCTTCGTTATCCTCAAACCAGCGGCGCGATCCGCCTGAAAATACCCTCTTTGGCCAAGGTCGTCCAGTTCTGCATCAATTCGGCTTGGTGCATCTTCCCCCATTCTATGACCAGACCGAGAACGCGCGGAGGAAGCTGCCCTTCCCGAAGCTCCAGCGGCTCGATTCCGATAAGCGCCCGGTAGTCCTCATAGCGTGCGTGAAAATGCGGCGGATTGTGATCGTTGAAGTACATCGTGATCACGATGCCGAGGAAACGGGAGATTTCAGGCACGGCCGAATCCTACACGCCGAAGGCAGCTATGATTCCGGCAAACATGGAAAAGAATTCTACTTGGCTTTGCCCGGTGAGTCGCCGCGGCGAACCCGGATTGGCTGGGTAGGGGTGCCGGTGCGTGCCGAGCTCGTTTCCGTTCCCACCGAAACGGTTCCGCTCGACGGTCTTTATTACGAGCCCGAGGGCAAGGCTGCCGGGGCAGCACTGCTGTTTCACGGCAACACCATGAACTTCTATACGGGGCCGCCGCGCTTCCTGCCCCCCGCGCTCGCGCGCCTCGGGCTTGCCTGCCTCGCGTTCAACCGCCGCGGGCACGACATCCTTTCCACGCGCAACAGCCGCGAGGCGGAGGGCGGCGCGTTCCAGCTTGCGCGCGAGGGCATCGAGGACAACCGCAGCGCGGCGCGGTGGCTGGCGGCGCGCGGCTTCGCGCATCCGGCGGTGATCGGGCACAGCAACGGCGGCATGCTCGCCGTACAGCACGTCGCCGATCATCCGGGAACGCCCGCGCTGGTGCTCCTCTCGGCGCACCTGGGCGGGAAGAACATTCTCGATCGCACCAGCAGGGCGGGACTGATGACGCAGGATCGCGTCGAGGAATTCAACGCGCGGGCGCGCGCGCTCGTCGCCGAGGGACGCGGCCGCGAGCTGATGCTGATGCCGGGCTGGTGGTACGCGATCAGCGCCGAGAGCTACCTCGACCGCCTCACCGGGACGCCCGACGTGCTCGAGCTCGCGCCGACGATCAAATGCCCGACACTCTACGTGCGCAGCGGCGAGGAGCCGCGCGAGAACTACCCGGCGGAGGACTTCCAGGCGCGCGCCGGCGGGCCGTGCGACGTGGAAATCGTTCCCGACTGCGATCACTTCTACAACGGACGCGAAGAAGCGATCCAGCGGCTGGTGTCGTCGTGGCTCGCAAAAGCGCTGCATTTGGACGCGATGCGATAGCACATGCCGTCGTCCCCGCGAAATCTGTCCCCGGGTGAATGAATCGGGGAGCGGGAGGCGACACTCAGCGCCGACTGTCGACTCGAAGCGGACTTTCGACCACCTCAAAGCTGCGCTGCGATCAAATGATCATTGACACCGATGTGCCCTCTTCTATTGCGGACGATTTCTTGCAGTTTTTCCTCGTTCGAGAAGCCGCAACGCCTTGTCGAAATTCAAGCAAATTTCAGCGGCTCGTTTTGCCTCATCGGGGTCGGTGAACACCTGCTCGTGAACCCCCTCTGGCACATCTTCCAAGCGGAAGCTGTGCTGATAACAATCAAGAACGATGTCCTGAACAATCGACTCTTTCACGCGAATTTTCTCCTCAGCAGTCGAGATCGACTGCAGCAGTCGCTTGAACCGGGAATGCGCGGCATTGATTTCGACGACCAGCTTGCTCACTCCACTGGACTCTGTTTTTTCTCCCCAATAAGCGCATTCTTCGTCTGCGGCCCCAAGCGCGTCGCGGTATCTTCCTAAGTAGGAAGAACCGAAACTGCCGATTTCTTCTTCTCCAATCGCACCCTTGATCTCATCCAGGTCAATACCGTCCGGCGCACAGAACCTGATTTCGAGCGTTACAGATTGACGAGGCTCACGTTTTCGAGCCTCAGGTTTAGGACGTAGCCCGACCGGCAGGCTCCTCTCAAGCACCCGGCCGTCAGTAGCCTGAACAGTCACAAATAGATTACCCACAACTACTTCTTCCCGAATTGGTTCGGCATCTGATTCGGATGCAGTCAGCGTAACGGACCCATAGCCGCGCCCATTGATATCGTGCCTACCTGTCAGGGCGAAGCGGTCTTTGTATTGCTCGATAACCTCAAGGCGAGCGAAGCAACGAGGGTTGTCCCCGTGGAAAGAATATTTCGGTGGTCGTGCATCGCTGCCGAATTTCGCGAGAATTGCAGTTCCTTCGGCAACGAACAACGGCCCCTCCCCTAGGAACTCAAGCACCTTAGGTGGGTCCGCCGCAGGAATCTCTGGACGAGGCGGGCGGGGACCCTTGCCCCCTTTCCCTCCAAGCCCACCGGTGCCTGGGAAGATACTCGGCATTGCCCTGGCGTCTGAAATTATAGAGGACAAAAAGGTTGTAATTCGTTTGCTGAGGTCGCTGCTGCTCTTCCTGGCGCGCTCTTCTTGACGCCGCCGTTCAATGTTCACGAGTTCTTCGTCATTCTTTAGCAGTTCTACGACTCTTTGCTTGAGGGTCTTGGTAGTGAGCGTAGTTTTTGGTGTCTCTCTGGAATTGGTGATAATCTCGCTTTGTGCTTCACGATCCAATGCGTCCAGTCGAATCTCGACGATCATTGACGACGCCAGCTCTGTGAGACCCGTATCAAAGAGCAGTGTGCGTCTAATCTCTCCATGATTTTGACCGTGGAGGGACAGGATCACCGGTCGATCCGGCTCCACATAGTTTCGAACCTCGGCATTGGGGGCAAGAACAAAAGCAAATATGCTGAAGTAACCACACCTCTCGCCCGCAACGATCAACTCTTCCGATTTCTCACCCGTGCGGTATTCCACGGCGTTTTTGCTGCCCACGCGATCGTCGATCAGTCGGAAAAATGCACCCCTGACGGTCCTCGATCCCGTCTCCGTTTCACCGCGGGCCAGTTCGCCTTGAATTCGAAAAGGGAGTGGATAAGAAAAGAGCAATCTCCCCATCCGTCCTGCCGGCGTGTCCTGGTGTGTGCCTACCGCCGTCTTTACCCAGTCCCCGCGGTCGTAGCCGAAATGCCAGATCGATGTTCCGGGTAAAGCGTCGCTTAGCGCCGGGTAATTGGACACCTGATCTGTCAGCGGGAGACCAGTCTTGTCGGCGAACCACCTGAATACGAACGACTGCTTCGATTCGTCACGCTCGGCCTCGGGAAATATTAAGGTCCAATAAAACTCCCCCGGAGCATTGCCAGATCTTGGCTGGGTAACGATCAAACTGGACTCGCAGAATGCCAGCGCGGAACTGCCCCCGTGCCCGAACTGGCCGATCGCCTCCCAGGTTCGCAGCTTCGATTCGCTGTTCAGGGCAAGAATCGTCTTGGGCATTTCCTCACGGCCAATGCCCAACGAGGTATCACGAACAAGCAGGGAACAAAGCCCGGTACCGGACTGAAGGCGCTTGAAGCGGCGCTTTTCTGCTTCGTCCTCGCGCCAAATTTGAATGAACGGCATCTCGAAGTCGATTTTGGAGCCCTGTGGATTCCATTCGCAATTGTCCGGATTCGGATTCAGGAAACGCTGTGCCGCCTTCCTCGGCGTGAGCGACGGATCGCTAGTCCTCATCCCGGACATGACCCTCGCCGCAGTGAGCGAGGCGTCGAATGCATTTGCAAGACGCTCGACAACCCCTCGGTCGCCTTCAGACGCAGCCTCTATTGACGCCTTCTGGTTGATACGCCCAAAAACCATCTTGCGGTACCCGAGGCCGGCTAGCTGCTGTTCAAGTTGACGCGCCAAGGCCAGTGAGGGGGCGGCCATCAACTGGCTAAGGATCGCCCGAATGCTTTTGGGTGTTTCCATGTCTCCCTGCAAAATAATCAAAGCCAGCGGATACTGACTTCCCCCTCGACCTGCTTGAATTCCTTGTCTCCGGTCACGAGCTCAGATTTGCGGTCCTTCGCGAGTGCCGCGGCAAAGCAATCCGCGTAGGACATTCTGTGGCGCGCTTTGAAGGTTCCCGCCATCCGCGTGAGAGGCCAATCCGCGTCGATTAATTCGATGCCAAGACCTGTGAGATCGGTCATCGCGCTGTCGGCTTGCGCCTCGGAAATTTCCCTGGCGAGGATGTACCAGACCTCTCCCGCGTTGACGATGGACATGTACATCGGAATGCGGTTTTCATGGGCGTTCGTGATCAGGTCGGCGACCTCCTGTCCGGACGCCTCGTCGCCGAGATACGCCAGCGCCGCCCACGAATCGAGCACCAGCGCCTTGGGCTTACGCGGCATCAGAGTTCCTTTTCGCGTTTTTTCTCGGCTGCCAGCGCCGTCAACAAGCGCTTGCCCTTGTATTTCCCGCGCAGATTCTGGATGTAATCGCGCGTGACGGGCGTCAGAATGATTCGATGCGCTTGCTCATCAATGTCCACCTGCACACGCGTCCCCTCCTTGATTCCGAACTTCCGCCGGATCTTGGAGGGGATGACGATCTGGCCCTTAACGGTCATGTAGGAATCCATGAAAGTTCCATGTATTTAAGTAAAGTACGATACTATCATAAAAGTAAGCCAGTTACATATCGTATTACATCCTTTGAATCTGACCCCGACATCGCCTGAGCGCCCGGCGCCGTGAGTGCCCTCACTAACGATCCGCTCGAGCAATCAGACAGTTATTCGCACAATGTTGAGTGAAATCGCTTTTATTAAAACGTCAACGACCGCTCCGGGCTGGGTCACGACAGTCGGTGAGCGACCCCGAGCAGACAGTGTTCCTCACACAGGTTTTTTCGCGTCACATATAATCGGGGTCGAACGGCGGTGGTTCCCTGCCAGCCCGTCGGTCTCGTTCGTCCCAAGCTGCTTTGGCTGCCTGGAACGTTTTCCATTCAGCCTCTCGCAAAGCCAGCGCGCGTGGGTTATCCAGATCGTAGTGTCCGTATTCGTTTGTCCCCAACGAAGGTCCGCTGCCCCCGCCCGTGAAAATTGCGGTACTAAATGAAACTTTTCGCGGGTCCGGGCACAGGAAGTACGGCCCGCCGAGCTTTGACCAGAACTTCTCCTTGAGCCGCCGTTCTGGATAAAGCCACTCTTCTGTAGTGGCGGCCACGTATCTTGTGGCCTGGGTCTTGAGCACGTGATTGATGGCGATAACCTCGTCTTCTTCAATCTCCCGGCCGCGTTGAACTTTCCGCAGGTCAACCAAGCCTTGGCCGTAGTAGCGTGGGTTCTCCCGTACTTTTAGCGGGTTGATCTTCGGATTGCGGACGTACTGCAGATTCGTAATGCAGAGGCAATGCTCGCGGTCCAGCGGAAAGAGGGTTCTAGTGCCAATTCTTTCAATGAGCGCCATGCCGTACTTCGTCACCTCTTGTGAGCCGGGAAACACTTGGCGGTTGTACGTAGTGACCGGGCTATCAGAAATAATGAACTTCGTACGGGAGTTGCGGCAGTTGAACACTTCCCAGACACCTTCGCCCCAGATGGTCTGGAATAACTGCCAGTTTTCTCCCATTGCCACCAATGTTCTTTGATGGTCCGCAGTACCTGTCAGCACCTGCAACAGCCTCAACCCTTTTGGCGTTCTGAATAGCTGCGCTGCTACGTAGTCCATCATTCCTCTAAAAGCTTCGTTCACGCCAGCCCGCATGCCGTAGTCCGCAAAGAAGGGAACTGCCTTCTCGCCAGTCGCGTCAATGCGACCGAAAAAGACCTTTTCAATGACGTCCGATGCGTTCTTGCCGAAGAGCAGCGTGTACAGGTGGTCTGCTTTGAAGCATTTCACCGGTCCCTGAACGTACACCGACTTTTTGGGCTTCGTCTGTCCGCCGGGAAGCCGAATCGTGTCGGGCTTCATATCCAAATAGAAGAAAGTCGTCTGGCCTGCCTCGCGCTCGAAGAAACGACGCTGATACCACTGCGGGACATAGTGATTGCGAACAGTAAAGCTCATAGCAGGACGGCGGGCTCCTCCGAAGGAGAGGGGGTCGGGGTTCAATGTTTTCAAAAGTAATATCCAACCCGACCCCCATTGCTCCGCGACCTCAGTGCTCCGGAAGCGGACGTCCCGTGAGGACCGCAGGCGCTCCTGTATCCAAGGCGGGAGCGCCTGCGAACCGTTACCGGCGGCGGCCGCCGCGTCCCTCCTGTTCTCGCTCCTGGAGTCTTGCCCGCAACAGCCGAAGCTGCATCTTCATGTGCAGGTTGTCCCAGTGTTTGCGATTCTTGCCCAGTTGGTCGGGATTGCGGCCGATTTCCTTCCGGGCGGTGTCGGTTTCCTCGACCAACTCGGGACCAGCCTCTTTCCACGCTTCCAGCACCTTGCTGAAGCCGCCACGCCATTGCGCGGTGCCGGTTGTTGGGTCGATCTCGACATAATTCCGGAACGCCGCAAGGATTGGGAAGCAAGCGCCCTTCGTCAGCCGATAGTCGGACTGAGGTAGTTGCGCGAACGGGAACGTGAAAGGACCTTTGCGCCCGGCTTCCTCGACGATATTCATGCGACCGGCGAGACCGCCGCGCTGGTTGTGGACATCCCGAAAATCGCGCCGGATCTGATCGTAGAGGGCCAGCGCGCCCGGAAGAATTTCTTTGAGCCTGTAGTACACGCTTTTCCGCAGATTCTCCTTGTTCGCCTCGAAATCTTCAGCGAACTTGCGGAGCGGCACACTCCACTTTTCATAGGCGGCGATCGGATGTTTGCCCGACTCCGTCGGGAAATCGATGACGTTGAACAGCTCCAGAACGCCTATCAGGTCACGCACATCGTATTCCTTAGCGTCGCTCTCTTTCCAAGAGATCAAACTGGCATACGGCTTGTCCTCGATCTCGTCCTTCAGCCAATCGAACACACCGTCGATGTTGTAGATCGAACGATCCGCAACCTGAATGCCAGTGTTGAGGCCGCGTGCAATATCAGTGATCAATCCACCCTCGATGCCGGTCCGGACAAATACTTCGACGTGCTGCTCTGGCGGTGTAGTGCCGTCAGCATTAGCCTCCCAGATGATCTTGGCGGTGTGCGCGCCGTCTACGATCCCGCCTTCTTCATCGTCGACGAGAATCTCGTATACGTTTTTCTCCTTGTCGATTAGGCGAACCCCAGTGGCGAGAATGGTGATCCCCTTGTTCATCAAGTCGAAGGTACCTACGACGGACTGCTTACCGTCCAGGCTTTCCCGCACGTCCCTGTAGACGGCGCGGTTCAGGCCGACAGGATCACGGGCGTTGGCCTTGGTGCTGATTCCGGCCGGGAATTCCTTCGCGGCGACCGTGAGCCAGTGCTTCTCTATGTTTGGGAAAACTGGGTGTTCAACACGACGTGCTTCATGTGCGCGGATGCGATGGCTGGAAATAGCCATAGGAATGCTCCTTTTCAATGCCGGCGGTGCGGCTTGTTTATCAAATGGCTCTGCACACGGAGGCGCGAGCCGGGGTCAGATTACGCTGAATGGTTGCAAATTGCAAAACAGGGATACCACTGGGTGCTGCTCCAGGGTGCCCCGGCAGCCCGGTAGGGATGCCTATGAGGTGGCGAAGCGCATGGCCTGGACGGTCTTCGGTCCTAGCCGCTTACCGCCATCCTCTGAACCGAAGTGCGCATAAGAATACGTGGCATGAGCGTCATCACACGAGTGGCACGGCTGATTTCCGGAAGCACCCGGGTTTGTCTTGGTTGGGGACCCAGGAAACTTCAGGTCGCTGAATTCCCGCTCGCGCAGGAATGACGGCGGCGATCGCCGCCCGTAGAATGATGAATTGTCGGAATCGGATGAGGAGAGCAAGGATGAGACGGCTACGCGTATTCGCGCTTGCAGCATTTGCTCTGGGGTTCGCCGCCGCCGCGCTCGCGCAGTCCTGGCCCTCGAGGCCGATCAAGATCGTCGTCCCGTTCCCGCCGGGCAACACCACCGACATCATGTCGCGCCTGATCGGGCCGAAGATCACCGAGCGGCTGGGCCAGCCGGTGCTGGTGGAGAACCGTCCCGGGGCGAGCGGCATGCTGG
>Ga0137366_10004910_pt1 | contig 10514 bp, 8 predicted proteins | sample SagtaG_8_FD_104938 | JGI IMG/M metagenome (GOLD analysis project Ga0137366, IMG submission 104938) | Vadose zone soil microbial communities from Sagehorn Ranch, Mendocino, California, USA - Sage1_L_60_16 metaG | ecosystem: Environmental > Terrestrial > Soil > Vadose zone | place: USA: California... | reverse complement strand
GTGCTGATGGTGATCGGCGCGGCAGGTCCGCTGTCCGTTGACTCGATTCTGCTCATTAGTGGCTGCCGCTCGGTCAAAGGCTGGTACTCCGGCACGTCGATTGATTCGCAAGACACGCTGAACTTCAGCGCGTTGAACGGCGTGCATTCGATGAACGAAGTTTTTCCGTTAGAACGAGCCGCTGAAGCTTACGAGCGCATGATGAGTGGCAAAGCGCGTTTTCGCGTCGTTCTCGAGATGCGAGCGAGAGGGGAACTAAAAGCTTCACGTTCCGTTCCGAGGAGCGACATTTGAACTAAGAGATTACTTATTACCTATGCCGACCATCGCTGAGCGACGCCGAACTTTCCGAGAACTTCATCGCGGCGGTTGCTTTGCCATTCCAAACCCATGGGACATCGGCAGTGCCCGTTATCTCCAACATCTCGGTTTCAAAGCGATCGCAACGACCTCGGCCGGTTTTGCGTTTTCCCGCGGCCTGCCAGACGGCGCAGTCAGACGGGACGCCATGCTGGCGCACATCCGTGAAATTGTCGAGGCGACTGATCTTCCCGTGAATGCTGATTTCGAGAATGGTTATGCCGATGATCCGGACGATCTTGCGGAAAACGTCAAACTCTGCGTGGCGACTGGCGTGGCGGGCTTATCGATCGAGGACAACAGCGGTCGCAAAGACAGGCCGTTGTACGATGTCGATTTTTCGGTGGAGCGAATCAAGGCGGCGCGCGAGGCGATCGGCGATAGCGGCGTTGTGCTGGTCGGGCGCGCGGAATGTTTTCTTGTCGGCGTAACGAAGATCGACGAAGTGATTCGCCGCTTGAACGCTTACGCAGATGCTGGCGCGGATTGTTTGTATGCGCCGGGGATTCGCGAGCGCGAGCACATTAAAGCGGTTGTCGATGCAGTCGCGCCGAAACCGGTGAACATTCTTATCGGCGGCGCAATCGGCCTGACTATGAAGGACGCTGAGTCGTTAGGCGCGCGCCGGGTAAGTGTCGGCGGTGCGCTTGCGCGCGCGGCCTGGGGTGGGTTCATTCTTGCCGCGAAACAATTGGCCGAGCATGGAACGTTCGATGGTTTTGCAGGCGCGACCCCGCACTCTGAGTTGCAGGACTTTTTCGTCGAACTGGGAAAGAGGCATGGACATTGAGTGTTGAGAGTTCAGCGTTTGCTGGGTCTTATCCGATTTCGATTACGAGCATGAGCACGAGCACAATTAGGAGTAAGTACGATGTCGCGATCTTGGGCGCAGGTCATAATGGGCTGGTCGCTGCGAGTTATCTCGGGCGCGCAGGCTTGAGTGTCCTGCTGTTGGAAAAAAATGACTATATTGGCGGCGCAACCACTTCGCAGAGAGTATTTCCCGATTACGACGCGCGGCTGTCGCGATATTCATATCTCGTCAGTTTGTTTCCGGAAAAGATTATTCTCGATCTTGGGTTGAAGCTCGAACTGCGTCGGCGCGCGACGGCGTCGTTTACGCCATATGTGAATCACGGGCATCATGGTGGTTTGCTTTTGAGCAACCTCGACGAAGACGTGAGCCGCCGCTCGATGTTCGAGCTAACGGGGAACGATAACGAATACGAGCAGATGAAACGGTTTTATAATCTGTCACGTGTCTTTGCCGGGCACGTCTGGGGCACGATGCTCGAGCCGTTGATAGCGAAGGAAGAGATGCGGCGGCGGTTCGATGTCGATGAGGTTTCTCGCGAGGCGTGGCGCAGTTTGGTGGAGGAACCCTTGGGAGTCGCAATCGAGCGTTATCTGCAAACCGATTTGGTGCGCGGCCTTGTTTTCACAGATGCAAAGATCGGCGTGTTTACCCATCCGCACGATCGGTCGCTCGTGCAGAACCGGTGTTTCCTTTATCATCTGATCGGCAATAAGACAGGCGAATGGAAGGTGCCAGTCGGCGGTATGGGTGCGGTGGCATCCGAGTTAGAGCGGGCGGCGCGCAAAGCAGGCGCCAAAGTGTTAACGAATGTCGAGCTTCGGGCGTTGAACGTTACAGGCAAAACGCCCGGCGTGGAATTTGGCATCGACGGAAAACGCCAGACCGTCGAGGCGCGATTTCTTCTAGTAAACTTTGGCCGGAATGTCCTGGCGAAATTTACTGGAAGATTATATCAGCCCGATCGCACCGATGAAGGATCCGTGTTCAAGATTAATATGCTTCTGCACCAATTGCCGAAATTGAAGGCCAAAAAATATCCGGCCACGGAGGCCTTTTGCGGGACATTTCACAGCGACCAAGGCTACGAGCAAATGAATGCGAGTTATGACCAGGCGTCGGGAGGGCGACTGCCGGAGGAGACACCGTGCGAGATGTATTGCCACACGCTGACCGACAACAGCATTCTCGCGCCGGAGCTGCGCGAACAGGGCTTTCACACGATGACCTTATTTGGACTTGATGCACCGTGGAGCTTGTTCGTACGAGATAATCAAACGATGCGGCAGCAGGCCGAGAAAAAGTTCCTCGCGAGTATCAACCAGTGGCTGGAAGAACCGATCGAAGACTGTCTCGCCGTGGCGCGGGATGGCAGTCGCTGCATTGAAAGCAAAAGCCCGGTCGACATCGAGGACGCGCTCGGGATGTATCATGGAAATATCTTTCACAACGCGCCGACGTGGCCATTTGTCGAGCGAAAGGAGCAGGCCGGTAAATGGGGAGTCGAGACTGAATACGAGAACGTCTTTCTGTGCGGTTCGAGCGCGCTGCGCGGTGGCGCGGTCAGCGGCATTCCCGGGCATAATGCCGCAATGAAAGTGCTGGAAATTGTGGCAAGTAGCGAGTGACGAGCGACAAGTGGCTAGGAAAAATGTTTGAAATAAAAACTTCGAACGCTGATCCTGCCGATGTCGCGTCAATCGGTGCGATAATCACAGCTGCTACCATTCGATCTCGGGCCTACCGGGCAAGCGAGACTGGAATCGCGTGCTCTCGTTGTCATTCCAATTGCAAATGGTGGGAACCTGTGTGCCACGGTGCGGAGCGCTGGGAGCTTCACCATCCGAAAGCAATTACCCATCAAGTCAGCATCAACGGCGGTGAGCTTCAAACGCGCTCACTTCTTTCGCGAAGCTGTCGAGAATGATGGAGCCGGGTTCGGGCGCATAGCGCAGCGCAATGTAGGCATTCGAGATTTGTCGAATGCGCTCGGATTCGTTAGGCAATAATTGCGCGGCCCTCATTGAGAAGTCTGATGGGCCTTCCCACGGATCACGTCGCACCCCAAGGCGGGCGGCCTTGCGGCAAAAACGCTCATATAACGCCTTGAGCCGGTCCACGCGTGAGCGCGTCCGCAGTTGCATCCAGCCGAAATAGATTACGAGCAGTGCGGAGACGACAACTAGGATTTCGGTGATGAGAAACAACGGCCCACGGCTGGCGGTCCCGATGGACTCCAGCAATACTTCCTGGACGTCAGCGTCGAACCCAAGGAGCCGAGTGTCCCACTCGTAATTGAGCGTCTCCCAGCCAAGCCGAATGTTGGTGAATATCGCGGACCGAGCCAGCTGTGTGACGAACGCGTTTCGGCGACTTTCCATTTGTCCGGAAGCGATGCGTCTCTCTAGAAACGAGTTGAGATCGAGACTCGCGCGTCCAGGCGCAACTACACCGGTGGGATCCACTCGTGTCCATCCGCTGTCCGGGAGCCAGACCTCACACCACGCATGGGTGTCCGCCTGTCGCACGAGAAAGAATCGGCCCAGGTCGTTGTACTCACCCCCCAGGTAGCCGACGACGACGCGCGCGGGGACCCCGGCCAGTCGCATGAGAGTGGCGAAACTGGCGGCATAGTGTTCGCAAAAGCCAGTTCGGCGATGAAAGAGAAATTGGTCCAGATCATTCTTCTTGTATTCACCTGGCGACAACGAATAGCGAAACCCGTGCGTCCGGAAAAACTGGAGCGCGTTGTTTACTGTGGCACGCGGATTGGAACCCTGGGCGACCCAGGATTGTGCTAACTCACGCACGGCTGGACTGATCGACGCGGGCAGCTCGAGCGCTAGCTGACGTTCATGCGGCGTCAGTTCGTTCACCCCAACTTCGGGAGATGAAATGACTTCATATCGGCGGGCTTTTCGAATCGGCTGAACGCTCCAGACATAATTGCCGCGCGCCAGCATCGCGCCGGGAGGAATCTCAAAGGGCCGATCGAGCGCGAACATCCAGTGCGCACCATGCGGCGCGATCGTAATTCGCTGTCGAATCGCCTTGCCGCTCGGCGATTGACCTGGTAGGGCGCGACCGCCGGGCCCGCCGAGCTTAGAGGATTGAGAGACTGGTGCAGGAGTATAGGGAGCACGCCACTCCCAACCTTCGCAATGCCACATGACAACTCCGCGCCAATACATGGGACCGGGCGGCCGAGTTTTGCTGCCAGGGAACTCCGCGCGGAAAGCGATGTCCGAAGAATTTGCAAGCGCTGCGATGCTGCCCGGAGAGAGTCGATCGGAAAAACCGGAGCTTGCCGAACGGATGGCGCGAAATTCAAACCGGAAGCTGGTATTGATTCGGGGAAATAAGAGGAACAAGAGGATCACCAGCGGCGCTGCCTGAGCAAGGAGTTTGCAAGTGGTGCCCAGTGGAGGCCAGAAAGCGCCAGGTGACGATCCGCGATGAAACTGGATCAATGCCACAAGTAGCAATGCAAATGCGGTGAGCAGGCAAAGTGCGATCCCGAAGTCCTGTGAAAGAAAAAAGCCGCAAAGACAAAGCACCCATCCCATCATTACCATGACTTGAAACTCGCGCGCGGTGTGCGCTTCCAGAACCTTGAGTGACATCAGAACCACAAGAAGCGAGACGCCGGGTTCAATGCCGTTCAGCGACCCGTAACTGACGAAGATCGCGGCAAGTGCCAGTGCCGCGAGAATGAGTTTCAAAGCTGCAAAACGGAGGCGGTATCCTTTCGGCTCCATCCAGAATTTCAGTGCGAGCGTGAGAAGAAAAAGGCACGGCACCCAGGTTGCGAGAGAGCCAAACATTGGGGGCAATGTGAAGAGCAACGCCGCCGCCAGCCAAAGCAGCGGCCACCGTGGAATACTCCTATCTCTTTTACTCTTGCTCATGCTCTTCTTACTGTCCCTACCTGGAACAGACTGAGTGCGCGCAGGCACTGATGAAAATGCGATTGCCCAACAGCCGGCGAAATAACTGTGCCTGGCAGACGAAGACCGTAGGGACGCCGCGCGCGCTCGGCTTCGATCACCCAAAGCACGAGTTGCGACAGTCTCTCTTCCACGTTAGCAAAACGAAGAGCAGAAAAATCTAGGTGCACGGCCCCTTCCGCTTCAGCGGCGAATTGTTTTGTCATGAGCGGCTGGCCGCGCGCCACAGCTTTCCAATCGATGTGACGTTGAGACTCGCCAGGCACATAGGCACGCGCTCCAGCAAAGTCATCGCCATCTCTGATCTCCGTCTGGGGGCGGTTATGCAGCGTGGGCGCGGGATTCGACGGGAGCTGCGGATCGCCAGCAGGCTTTGGATAAACAATGTAGGTTTGAGAAGACGCGAATTTCTTCAAAAAGCGAATGAAACCGAGCGGATAAACACTCGTTAGGCACAACGTTCCTACCTTATGTTCGCCCCGCTGCCGAGCGGGAAATCGAAGCGTCACCCGGGAGGCATTGCCTGCTGGAATATAGTCGATGCGTTCGCTTTCTCTGCTCGAACCCGATAGGGCCAGATTAATTCCATGGCGCGTTGCCCGAGAGCCGTTCGTGACCTCAACCGGCAGCGAGACCTCCTGGCCTACAAATGCTGACTGCACGGATTCGAGTGTTATCGTCACACCCGCGAGATTGATCAGGGTGTGCGGAATCGAAACCAGAAACGCAGCCGTCAATGCGAACAGAAGCAAGTAAACTGCCGCACTGTTTTGACTCGAAGCTGCATACCACATCGCGGCCAGAACAAACAGCAGCCCTGCAAAACTTGGGGTCGGATAAACGAGTGGAACTTTTCTTGCTTTCACGGGACCGGCACGCTGTGAAGCAGATTATCCGCGAGTGTGCGCCCGCTTTGTCCAGGTTGCTCGATATCGTGTCCCAGCCGATGCGCCATGACCGCGATTCCTACGGCTTGAATATCTTCGGGAAGCACCATGTCGCGTCCGTGCATCAGCGCCCAGGCTTGGGACGCATGTAGCAAAGCAAGACCGGCGCGTGGGGACAAACCGGTGCTGTGACGTTGTCGTGAGGCATCGAGCAAATCCTGCAGGTAATCGAGCAACGCCGTGGAAGCGTACACCTTTCGCACGTGATCTTGAATCTCCACCAACGTTTGCGGACTAATCACTGGCTTCAATTCCTTAAGCATCTCGCGGCGATCCATGCCCAGAAGCATGGCGCGTTCGCTTGCCCGGTCGGGCACGCCCAGCTCGATCCGCATCAGAAAACGATCTAGCTGAGATTCAGGAAGCGGAAAGGTACCCACTGCGTGTTGTGGATTCTGTGTCGCGATCACAAAGAACGGCTCGGGTAACTCATACGTCACCCCATCGATGGAGATGCGGTGTTCCTCCATTGCTTCAAGCAGCGCGCTTTGCGTCTTGGCTGTCGCGCGATTGACCTCGTCGATCAGCACCACTTGCGAAAAGAGCGGGCCGCGATGAAACACAAAGCATTGCTTCCCCCGATCGAAGATGGAATTGCCGAGAATATCGGCAGGAAGCAGGTCACTCGTAAACTGGATGCGTTGAAAGGCGAGCGCGAGCGAGCGCGCCAACGCTTGGGAGAGCGTCGTCTTGCCTACGCCCGGGATATCTTCAATCAAGAGGTGGCCGCGCGCGAGCAGACAGGCGACTGCGAGTTTTACCGCCTGATTCTTACCTACGATAACTTCACAAATCTGCTTTGTGAACGTATCAACGTGATCTGTCACTCCAAAGAGATGATCTGCGGGAACGATAGGGTTCGCAAACGGGGATATGCAGAAAATGGCATCTGCTTTCTTACTCTTACTCTTGCTCATGCTCCGATGCCGGACGTGATAAGTTGAGTTTCTCGGTTCGCGTGGATTTTCGTGTTCGCTTTTGCGCGGGCGTGACGCTCGATGCGCCCGCCGGCACTGGTTGTGACTCGTTTCGGAGTCGCACCGTATCGAGAGTCAATTGCGATGGCGTGGAGGAGGGATGTGTGTCGCGATAATATTTTGTGCTGAGCCCTAGCAGAAACGACGCGAGAATGAAAATTGCCATTCGTTTTTCAGCAGGAGTGAGAATGAATCTCTGCCTGATGCGATCGAATTTCAGCCAACGTCTTTTCAACTCACAAAGGATCTCGGTGTCAATTCTCTGGCTGTTCTTTTTGGCGCGTCCGGACACGCAACGAGCGATAGTTGCCCCTGATATTCTTGTCGTAATATCGCGCCTTCGAATCGGCGAAGATCAGCTCGCAATACAGCGGCCGAGACATCGAGGTAGCGGTATACCGGTCCCATTGATGAATTTAATTTCGAGAATGTGACGACGCCTGCTGTAGCCGACCGCGGCGAGCGCCGTCGATTCAACGTTCTGGTGCGGAATATGCGAGATGATTGGATCGGATTTTTCTGGCTCCGCAAGCGAGCGCGGACCCATGACAATCACCATCACAGCGAGAGGCACGACCCAAAGGCGTTGCATGACAGAAGTCTTTTCTATCTTCCGGGGAGGATGCCGTCGAGAAAAACCGTGCGCGATTCGCAGCGCGCCGCTACCGTTATTGCCCCAGCGGCGTCGTGATCTCGGTGCCTGGTGGCGGCGTAAATTCAAATGTCGATGGCGGGACCGACGCGCTTGTTTGATTGGAATAGCTGGTCACAATCCGATCACCATTCGGCAGCAACATGTCCGTGCGCGCAGCTTGCAGGTTTTCATTGATACGCAAATCGAGCTTTTGAAACACGCGTTTCATCAAAGCGGTGCGCGGTATCAACGTCAGCTCGTGACTACTGTCGATCTTTGCAGCAGTGATCTGAAAAGTGCTCTCAATGTTCTCCAAATTCAGCGCTGAATTGATCGCTGCCACCGTCGAATCAAGTGGCGAGCGTTTTCCTAGCGAATAGCGTTCGGCTAATTTAAAGTTTGGATAATAAATCCAGAGCTGACGACCATCGCTTACTGTGAGGCTCGGCGAACTGCCTTTCACTTCGCGGCGGAATTTGTTCGGTGGCTGAAACCAAACTTTCCCTGAGCTCACGACCGGTTTCTCCATCAGACGGATAACCCTCTCTTCTCGAAAGTCCGCTTGTGTGATTCTGTTCTCACGAATTCGGGCAAGCAGATTTTTCACTTCGCTATCGGTAAGCTGTGCGGCCCTGGCAAAGCTCGTCAGGCAAATCAGACCACTGACGATCAAAAGAATCTTGCGCATAGATTCTATTATACTAGCGGCTGGCGATCCTATTTTCGTGCCACGACTTGGGTTCAGCCGCGGCCATTGCCGGCAACGTAAAGAAAATCGTCGCGACCAAACTCCAGAAAATTCCAAGGGCGCACGCAACTCCAAGTCCGGTGAGCGACGGATTGCGGGCCAGAGCGAGGGAAGCGAAACCGCTCACAGCGGTCAAACCGGCAAGCAGCACGGGCTTGACCACTCCCGCGACGTCATGCTCGACATCACGTGTTTTCTGCCAAACCAGCACGGTGTAGATGCCGTAATCCACGCCGATGGCCAGCACGAGCCGGAAGGAAAGCACATTCAGGAGATTTAAATTGATGTGCAGCAATTTCATAGAAGCGATCATTGCCCCGATCCCAAACGCAAGCGTAACGACCTGAATCAGCCACAGCCGCAAATCTCGATACAGGATCGCAAGCAGCGATACGTCGAAGATGGCCATCAACGCGCTGATGATGAGCAGTTGCCGGTGCGACCATGGCAACAGATCAGCCAGTACATAGGTCCAGCCCGAGAGAATCACCGGCACGCCTCGCACTGGTAAATTGTATTTGAGGTATTCGCTCTGCGCGTGCGTGGCGACTGGTTGATTCGTCGTAACAAATCCTGTGGTGAGCAACGGATCTCGCGCGAAGTACCGATCGACCAAAAACCACCAACTCGAAGACTTCGGCAGTTGAGCGCGCCAATTCGGGAGAGGCACGCCTGGAAGGGCAAGATGTTGCAAATCGTCGAGCAACGCGAAAGCTGGCGTGAACGCATCCGGATTGAATCCCTCTGCGTTTAAAGTTTGTACCAATGTTTCGCGCGCCGCTTGAAAATTAATCGCACTCAACTCTTCGCGATTTCGTTGCATCCAAATTGGCGACGGACACAGCGCAGCAGGTGTGAAGAAGCTTTTGATCTTGCCGACTGTTTGGAGATCACGCCAGTGCGCCGCCAGTTTCTGCCAGGCATCATGCAGTTCTTGTGAATTTGTGGCATGCACGATTGCCAGCACAGGTTCCCAGCGCACGGGCATCGTATGCATGATCTTCTCAAGGGCTTGATTTGCCCGAATGTTTTTTGGTTGCAGCGAACGCGTGCTCGCCTCGAATCGAAGCGGCGGAATGGGGGAAAACCCGATTCCAGTTAGCAACAACAACACCGCGCTTGAAGAGATCAATATCGTAGCCGGCCGGCGCACAGTCCATCGCACATATTTTTTTACGAGATCGAATAGCCAATCATGACGAACAGGCTTTTGCCGCTCGCGAATAAAAAGAAATAAGATCGAGCACATGAACAGACCAGCCACGAAAATGCCAATCGCAATCAGCACGCCGAGTTGCGAAAAGCTCATCGCACCACTTAACACGAGCGCGAGAAACCCAACCGCAGTCGTGAGCGCGCCAAAAAAAATCGCCCGCCCAAGTTTTGCAACCGAGGTGGCAATGGCTTGCTGATGCGGTTCTCCATCGGCGCGCGCCTGGTGATAGCGCCCGATCGTGAGGATCGCGAAATCAACTCCGAGTCCGACTAAAATCGCGCAAAACGCGACGCTGATCATGCTGAGCCGTCCAAAAAGGAGCTGCCCGAGCACGAGCGCAACAAAACAAGAGAGTAGAAGGCAAAATGCCATGCCCAGCAACGGGAGCCATCGCCGAAAACCTACAAAAAAAATACTGCCCACCAGCAGAACCGAACCCAGTAGCGTAGCCACGATGTCATAGCGCATGCTCAGGGAAATTTCCGACACAAAAGCCGCGCGCCCGGTCACAAGAACTTGCAAGCGGCCGCCAGCCCATCCCGCGCCCGCAGTTGTACGGAACTCGTTCACGCGACGCATCAAACGCTGGCATTCGAAGGCGCTGACGGACGGCTGATTCGTGACTGCGAGAAAAACTCGCATCGTCCCATCGGGTGAGGTGAGCGGTTGCTCCTGTTCAGTCGCGGTGTTTTCTGCAAAAGGTTTGAGCGCGGGCGCAATCAGACCGAGCGGGTCGAAGGAAAGCTCGAACTCCGGTCGCGGCGAACCCGCTTCGATCTGTTGACGCAATCGATGGAGCCGATCGCGGATTTTCTCCGACTGCAAGATCGACATCGTCTGGTCGAAAGCGCTCGGTTCCAGGTTCAGGAGC
>Ga0137366_10004894_pt1 | contig 10530 bp, 12 predicted proteins | sample SagtaG_8_FD_104938 | JGI IMG/M metagenome (GOLD analysis project Ga0137366, IMG submission 104938) | Vadose zone soil microbial communities from Sagehorn Ranch, Mendocino, California, USA - Sage1_L_60_16 metaG | ecosystem: Environmental > Terrestrial > Soil > Vadose zone | place: USA... | reverse complement strand
TGAGCTCGCGTCCAGAGGCATCGTTACGTTCGACTGCGGCCTTGATCAGGTCCTCGGCACCGTTGTACCATTCCTGTCTAACTGTCGTCGCGGCGCCGGACTCGTCTTTGCTGGCGTAACGAATCGAGCGTGCCAGTTGGTCTTCGACTTGACGGTAACGCTCCGCTAACATTTTCACCTGCTCGTCCACCGAACGCGCGCCTAATGCATTGTATGCGAGTATGAGAATTCCGATAAGAATCCAGAGTCGAATGAGAATGTCTTTTCTCACACGCACAAACACTTCGGTTGCTACTTCTTCTTCAGTTTTCGCAACGCTTCCTTCGCTTCCTGCGCGTACTGACTATTCGGCTCTAACTTTAACGCTTCCTCGAAATACTTCCATGCTTGGAAGAAGCCGACACCTCCGCAAGCCCCCCAAACTCGCGCGGTACAGTTTCATCCTGTTCTTCGGTCGCATAAGCGAGCGAAAATAAGGCACCAACGAGGAGAAAAATCGGCAACCTGTTTTGGGCACTCATTGGGAATCGGTAGATTGAAGAGACTTCAGGAAATCCTCGATGGCCGATGCTTGTGCTTCGGTTCTTTCGGCCATTAAGAGCCAGTAACGTTGCCCTGCCGTAGCCTTGGGCCCTGAGTCGGCGTAAAACTTCGCGCCAGCTTCGCGATTGCGGACCCATTCTTTTCGATCCCGACCAAGATTGGCCTTTGCCTCTTCGCTGCCCTGCGTATTGACCTTTTGATAAAGCTCATTCAGACGCTGATCGGCCTTTTGATAGCGCTTTTTCGATTCGGATTCCGGCGGTAATTCACTCCTGGGTTCTGCTATTACTTCTTCAACAAAGCCGAAAGCCGAATTGTCGTCCGAGAAATTCGCGTAGCGTTCCCACGCGCCTTTGTTGAGCCGTTTTAGATACGGGGTCAACTCAAAGGTCTCGGTTTTCGTATTAAAATAAGCGTACCATTTATAAACGCTGCGCTCACGCTCACCGCCAAATTCGCCTCCCCGTAGATCGATAAGTAGGCGGGCGGAATCAGGACTCCACGCGACGAAATCAATGATGCCAGTTTGTCGATCCTTCTCGTTCAATTTTTCATTCTGGCAAAAGAAATGCCACGTCAGCTCCTCAAAGCCTTGGTCTTTCACTGGTTTAAACTTCAGGCCGTCTCGACGCTTGAATAATGATCCGCCAGCCATTCGAGAGCCGTAGTGCACGTTCCCAAAAATCCAGTTCTCATCCGGCGAAATATAATACGAGACATGCGTCGTCTCGGGGTGATCGTCGAGCGGCTCGCGCACTTTGGGATCTTTCGTCGAGACAACAAAGTCCGCCACATCAGTGCCTTCAATGGGAGACGGGGCAGGTTTAGTTTCTGATTCGATTTTGAATGTTCCCCTTGGGCTGGTCTGCCCGAAGACGGTAATGTTCAGTGGCCATGCCAAACAGCCGACGATGAGCAGTCGCCAAATCAAATCCTGGATCCGCTGTTTTGCAGTCATTTATTAAGCTGCAGTCCTCATTCGCGCTGATCTCCACGAGCAGTCAAACTCAAGGAAGTTCAAAGCCGAAACGAAATTCGACGAGCTTTCCGCCTTCGAAATGGTACTCGCCATAGTAAGAGGGCATTCGATAATGCTGTAGGAACGGGGACGAAGCTAAGGCTATGTCCTCGATCTTGTAGTGGACGATGCTTTGCCTGCCCACACGCTCCTCGACTCCCTGGCCGAAGATCTCGGTAAGCTGTTTCTGAGTTATGCCAAGCCGCACTCCTTTGCCAGTGATGAATGCGGGGAGAGACAAAACCTTTATCGCTGACTCGTTCTTGTCGGCTTGGGTGACTTTGAATTCGGCGAAAGCGTGGACCGTGTCACCGCCATGGAACAAGAGCGTGAGCAGTTGGGTGCGGTCCTTGTTCCAATAGGCCAGCTGTTCTTCGTGCGGAATTTCCTTGCCCAGGACTTTTTCGGTGCTCGCAGGATCTTCAAGAAAGATGCCGCTGACGGAGATGTCTGCGCGCTTGGGAATGGACTTCGGAGGCTCGGCCTGGGTTTTTGCGACTATGCAGGTCAAAGTGGCGATCAGCAACCGTGTGAAGGTTTCCATGGATTGAAGCTCCTATCACTAAACTCCGACAAGTCCTCCACCTAAAGGTTCCGGTTCCGCGCTCGCGGCTTCGACTTCGTTTCCTACTTCTTCTTCAGGTTCCGCAGCGCTTCCTTCGCTTCCTGCGCGTACTTACCATTCGGCTCTAACTTTAAGGCCTCTTCGAAATACTTCCGCGCGTTGGAGAAGTCTTTCATCTCAACACTGACGTTTCCGAGATTAATCAGATACAAAGCCGGTTTTGGATCGATCTGGTGCGCTTTTTCGGCCAACTCGCGCGCCTTTTGCCATTCGTGAATGCCGGCGTGATACATGGCTGCATCATTGAAAGCTTCCGCGTAATTTGGATATTGCTGCATCGTAAGGGTCGAAATCTGGAACCAGTGCTTGTCATCCTCGGGATTGTCCTTTTTCGCGTAATACAAACCATATTCACGGAGCTTTTCCGGAACGAATTTATCGGCCGGCTCACTGAGTGGCTCTCCTTTCAGCCATTTCAATTGCGCAGGATGCTCGCGGGTATACACGACCATTTTCTTCAACGTCGACAACTCATTCTCGAAATCGCCGGACTCCTGGTAAAAGAAAGCGAGCCCGCACCAGATATCGAGGTGATCGGGAAATTTCGTGGTTGCTTCCTCAAGAAGATCGACCGCCCGCTTCTTACTCCCTTCCACTTGCTCGAACGAAATGCTCCCCGTTACCTTTCGCTTCTTATCGGTCAACTCAATGTCACCCGGCCCCGGTGGCTTCGTTGAGATGTTGGTCTGGCGTTCGTTGAAATAATAATTCGCGCTCGTAATCCATGCGTCGGGATCGTCAGGCGCCTTCTCCCGCCATTCGGTAAGCAGTGGCTCGATCTGCCTCTCCGCATGCTGATCCACCAGCTGTCTGTAACGATGAGCGTATTCCTGGCCACTCGCCACCTCCGACTTCGGTTCGACGTAGACCAGAGTTTTCAGAACTTTCTCGAGCGCGCCGGAATCTCTCTTGTAACTGGCTTGATCGCGGGATGTGAGGACGATATAAGCGACTCCCTGCGGAAGCTGGACGTAGCCTACCCTTTCCCATTGCGAATAATTCTTCGTGGCAGGGTATTCGTTGATGAAGTAATCGTGGGCGTCCTTCGTTTTGCCGGACGCAATTTTCTCCTTTGGCGTGCCGTGCTCTGCCTTCATTTCCTTGATTGCCATTGCCACGAATGCGTTCACGCCTTCCCATTGCGGGCTGGCTACCTTCGCGTACATCACCGTCTTCGCGTCCGCCCACGATGAACCTTTCGGGTAAAGAACGCACGGCATGTCCTGACGTTTGCCCGATTCAGTATCGAGGACCCAGCCGTCAGGTGCCGCGATGTTAAAGCCAGCTTTGGGACCGTTGACAATTCCGCCGCGAGGTGTCTCCTGACCGAGCAAGCTCGGAGAGAGAGCGCTAACGGCGAGCAACGCGAGAATGCACATTTTTGTTTTCATTTCAGTGGAGGGTTTGTTTCGTTTAACTATTACGTCTTTGGAAATGGTCACCGCGACTCTGTTTCGCTAGTTAGCAACGCTTTGATCTTCTCCATGTCGGGATGAGTGATGCCGGCGTCCTCGAGTTCCGTAAAGTCGTCTAGCACAGCCTGGCTGAAGGTTCGCTCGTCGTCGCGGAGCTTGGAATTTTTGTTTTCAAAATAGATAGCCTTCGCTTTGTCGAATTGGTTATCGAAGAGATAACTGTGGGCGAGAGTGACCTTGATCATCGCCGCATTATGCGGCGAAAGTTCCAAGGCCTTGAGAGACGCTGCTATGGCCTCACGGGGGTTTCGATCGAAGAGGTGATACCAAGCCAGGGATAAGTAGTAATCCCAACCTTTTGAGGTCAACCCAATGGCGTTCTTAATATCAGCCTCCGGGCTAGCTCGTTTCTCTTCGGCAGCAGATTGGCCACGGTTGCGATAGGCATCAGCGCCGCGCTTCCGTCCCGATACTTCCTTGGATGTAAACTTTGCTTGTTTGACGTCCCATGTCGCTTCAACATGCCCACGCCACGTGTCAGCGCTCAACCCTAGATCGTTCGGACTAGTGTGCACGTTAGCATCGATGACGACGCCGCTGGCGCCGTCGAGTTGGAACGTTGTATCCTCGACGAAAATGGCTTTGCGCTCGTTAGGCGGCAACAGATCATGCGCTTTGCGCAGGATGTTCGTCATCCGACTTGGCTTGCCATTATGAAATTCGACGAGAAAGACGTCTCGCGGACCCCACTTCCCGTCGAGTGTGATGAGCGCGACCGAGCTGTCATCCGACCATTCGCCACTGATGCCGCCGTGGCTTTGGTGTTGAAAGTAGGGTTCTTCTGCTTGCAGTGCGCCGAGAATACTGAACGGTTGCAATGTAACCAGGTAATCCTTCGCATTATCAGACGACTGGTAATAATCGTCCGTAGGGTAAATCACAGCGAACTTTTTGTTCGGCGAGATCGTACTACGGGCGATCAAATAGTTCTTTGCGTATTTATCCGGCAGGCCAGCCGAGGAATCAGTTTCGGATTCTGCCTCCTCCTCCGGTTCGGGTGGGGGCCGACCGGCTAAGAACACACTCTGGACACCATCGGGAGCGAATTTTGAAATGGCTCCGCTAAAGCTTTCCGCGACGAAAAGATTGCCCGAGGCATCAAGGGCAAAGCCGCGGGGTGACGTTGTTACCTTAGCGAAATCGCTTCTAACACCGGTAGGCGTAAATTTAAAGATCGTGGTTCCCGTATCGCCGACATAGACGTTACCTACTTTATCAACAGTCAGCGCATAGGTTGTTATACCGGTAGCGAAGTCGCTCTTACCCCCGCCAGGTTCGTATTTGAAGATACTGTGCTTCAGTGGAACTCCGGCAAAAAGATTGCCCGCCTGGTCACAAGCCAGGATCTTGGCTGCGATCTCCGTAGTCGCGAAGACGCTCTTATCTCCCTTTGGAGTAAGTTTATAGATGGAGCCGGTATCCCAATCGGAGACGAAGAGGTCGCCTGACGGGTCGATTGCCAGGCTGTAATGAAGGCCCAAGTCGGTGGCAAACGTGCTCTGGGTACCATCCGGACTGAATTTGAGGATCGTGCCGCCGACGTGGTACTCGCCGCTTGGGCTTAACACGAAGAGATTGTCCACCGCGTCACACGCAAGCCCATTGCCCTCGGACAAGCGAATCCCACTGACAAAAACACTTCTCCTCCCATCGGGCGTAAATTTAAAGATTTTTTCGGCAGAGTGATCGGCGGCAAACAGATTGCCCGAACTGTCGAATGCCAGAGCGGTAGGATTAATAAGCTCGGAATCCTGCTGTTCGCCGCGCACAAGGTGCAAAGCAGATATCAACGCCGCCACTAGCAAAAGACGAGCAGTCCTGCTTCTTCTCATTGCAAGATCGACATGGTTGCTACGGATCCTCATCAGCAGCAGCAATGGAAAACACCGCAGCTAATCGCGCCTGCGACGATGGCGACAAAGGTGAAAAGGGATCTCATAGTTTCTCGGCTTCTTTCAATGAGAGCCGTTGCGTCTTGATAATTTTCCAGTTACCCACCTCATCGAACTTTAGAGTGAGGAGCAAATGAGCGCCGAAGGCCTCGTCCACTTCCAGACCGCCATAGAGAATGGCGGTGTTAGAATCGACCCATTGATGCACTTTCACCGTCTCCCAAATCAACCGTAGGTGCGTTTTCTTGGATAACCCGCTTTTTATGGTCTTGTTTAAAATCTCGTTCACATCGTCGTTAGGTGACTTCAGCGCTTTCCACTCGTCGCCTTGTAGCTGGAAGAGTGCCGTCTGATGGGACCGTCCGCGGCCGTAGTTTAATGCAAACCGTTTTGAATCCGACGCCCAACTCAGTTTCGCCTCGTCACACCCAAAGCAGGATTCATCCGCCGAATCCAATGCTTTTGCCAGATCTAATACCATCTGGTCTGTGCCGGCTTTAACTATTTTTGCTTCGTCCTGCGACGAGCTATGATATTCCCATCTCTTATCCGGAGAAAACCAACTCGGGTTCGGTTGCGCTGTTACCTTCGGCGTCACTGCTACTTCGGGCGTTTGCGTCGGGGGAGACTCCTGCGCATTGGAAAAAGCACAGCTAACCGCGCTCGCGACGATTACGACAAAGACACTAATTGCACGAATTGTCAGGAACTGCATAAGGCTTGGATCAGTTCTTGGATCATTTGTGTGAATTCGTGAATGGAGCTGAGGGATCAGCGACATAGAAGGTAAAGCCGCGACGGGTAGCGGCGAGCGAGCGAGGTAGCAAGTGAGTTTCAAATTCGTGTCTGTCATTCATTAACATTGTCGAGGCCGGCAAATTTCCAGCCGGTCTTGGTCAATTCAAAAAGGAAGCGAATCGGAGCGTTTTCCCAGTCGTCTGGAGTTTGCTTAAGAGGGCAATAGATTTCATAACGCCGGTCGGATTCTTTTCGCGGCTCGGCACTTCCAAAACATAGAGCGGCATTCGCCTCGCTTTTGAAGATTTCGTTGTAACGCCGCAAGAAGTCCTCCTTGTTCTTTACAGCTTTGATCGAATAGGGCATTGACACTGGGAATTTGGTCATGTCGGCCACCTTTGCTTTATCGCCAGCGATAACCGCGGACTTGAATTTTGGCCAGAAGGTCGAAAAGTCGCTCTGGGTCCCGGTAGGTTCTGGATCCGCAGCGAGAATAGAAAATCTGCAACCGATCGCGCACGCGACGATTGCAACAAGACACCAATTACACGAATTGTCACGAACCGCATAAGACTCGAGTCAGTTGTTGGATCATTTAGCGTGAATTCGTCTCTGAAATCTAACGTTAGTCTGCGAGTCTCGCTTTTAGCTGTTTGATTCGTTCGTGAGTGAGCTCGGTCATGATTTCGTAGCGGATTGTGGGAGCCATGCTCGCTGGCTTTGCTTTAGCTTTCCTTGCCCTCAGCATCCGGAAGCTTTCTTAGGAGGTGCTTCATAAGTCTTGTTGAGTTCCGTATCGGCCTTCTCGAAGTCTTTTGCCGCTTAGCGGTTCATCTCGGATTGACTCTGGGCGTTGGCGTGGCTTGCCGGAAATGCGAGCGGTGCAGCGATTAATACAACAAGGGTATTTATGTACTGTTTCACGTTTGTGTTTTGTATTGGCAGCGCGGTTACTCGGACGGAGAAATTGTGCAAGCTCGCTGACACGGCTACTAGGCCTAACGCCAGCGCAGCGAGCCGGACGTCGGCTGGAGAGCGTGGTTGGGCGGCACTCACTTTGTGCGCCACGACTCGCGCTCCTTCTTGAGGAGCCTCAATCGCTGCAGCAGGTCCCCCGGCTGCTCGGGGTATTTGAAATTAACAAAGCGCCATAGCCCGTTAACCTGCGCGACGACGGCAGCGACCTGGGCCTCTTTGCTGCGCTGACCTTCGCAAACTGGAAACACTTCGACTGAGTAAGTAGCTCCATTCTTAGCGATTGCACCTACTTCGTACTTCTCGCAGGGGTCTTGTGAATTTAGGAACGGATCGGAATCCAGCCCGACGAGATCGTGCGGTGATTTGGATTGAGCTTCAATATCGGCGCGGAGCGCATGAGCCAGCTCGGCGCCGAAAACCTTGGGCTTTTTGTTCAACGCGACCTCACAGGCTGGGTCCTTGTGCTGTCCGTTAACCGCGCTGGCAATGTACCAATCGTAGAACTGCTGCACGAAAGACCCGACCTCCTGATTCCCCGCGGCATTGGCGACGATTGAAAATGAAAGGAAAACGGCCGTCAGAAAAGGACACACGGCCTTCATATCAATGACGCCCAACGGGAATTCGGCCCAATATTGCCTCTTTAAAGGCGCAATTTTGGGGTCTAATACGGCTTGAATTTGGTTTTCGGTCCGGCACAATCGTTTGGAGGAGCGTCACTTTAACTGGAGCCAAAGAGCAGGGCAAACCTATATTGCTCGACCAGGTCCGTAACGTCTTTCGACGCAAACATTACAGCATTCGTACTAAGCAAGCTTACGTCGATTGGATCAAGTGCTTCATTATTTATCACCATAAACGTCATCCGGCGGAAATGGCAGAGGCGGAAATTGCGCAATTTCTCACTCACCTCCTACCAATAACTCCTACCCAAATCCTTGACAGACTACCTCAGATGTATGGTTAGGCTCATTTCGTGGCTAACACATCAGCGAGATCGACATTAAGCTGGGCTGGCGGTGCGTCGACTCCTCGCGCAGTCGATCATGGCGACCAAAGTATAGAAAGATCTCATTCCTTGCGGAACTTTTTGACGATTAACTTGCCGTCAGAATCGATGGTAGCCTCCATCTCGGAATGGACATAGACGCTGGGCGGCGGTTCCATCGCTTTCGGATTCGAATCGAACTCGGCACGGACAGCTAGCGGCAACGAGAGTGGTGCATCTTCTTTGCCGTTAACGTGGACGTCTATTGCTGTGAACGCGCCGAAATCCTTCGGCAAAAACTTGCGGGTTCTCGTCAGAATCGCCTGTTGCGCCATTTTCAACAAATCGCGCTGCCATTTTACTTTACCCTCTTCAATCTTGAGTAACACGAGAGCGCGCGGCGACCATTTGCCCGCCACTTCCCACAGCAACAGCGAACCATCCGCCGACCAGCGCGAAGGCTGTATTCCGCCGTGGTTTATAAATCCAGCTTTTCCTGCTTCCGCATCGATCACGGCCAATGTGCGTCCGGTGCTTACTTCAACGAGTTTGTTCTGGTGTTTGGCCTCGTCGTAATGATCGAAATCGGCCGGCGCGAGCACGCCGTAGCGTTTGTCGGGCGAGAGGCTTGAGGGCACGACGCCAAATCCATCGGGAAACTGTTTGCCGGTGATCAGTTCCCCTTCCGGTTGTTCATCGGCAGCAAGGATAGGAAAATTACAACCAACCACGCACGTGGTGATTGCGACAAGGATGAGAAACGATCTCATTGTTGCTCTTCGAGCTCCTTTTTGGACATCTGATGCATTTTGACGATTTTCCAATTCCCCGCCTCGTCGAACTTTAGAGTGAAAAGAGCAGCCGCCTCGCCCCCATTCCCCTCCGAATGAGCATAAAGGATTACAGTATTGGCGTCAGTCCAACTACGCGCTTCCAGATAATCACTCACTGGCGAAGAATCTCCCTTTCGGTAAGCGTTCTTCGGCGAATACTTCCTGGCCAGTTGCGCCAACTGGGAGTGCTTTGATTGTTCATCCACCGGCGAATGCAAGGCCACCCATTTGTCGTTACGCAACTGATAAAACGCGACGGTGGTTACATCAGTCGTATGGCTATAAAGATTGAAGGCAAAGCGCTTTAAATCCGGCGCCCACACGACGTTTGTGTAGTACGCATCGGACTCCGGCAATTCGATCTTTCGAAAGGTTTCGCCGCTTCGGAAGTAAACATCCGATCCTTCAAGCCTCGGATGCCCCACCACCTTTGTCTTCAAAGCGAACCCATTCGAATCGGGTGCCCAGAGCAGATTCCAGAAAACGGGCATATCCGCCTCGTCGATGCGTTGCATCTTTTTCCCCGACTTCTTATCAATCAAGTCAATGATGTAAGAGTCCTCACTATCGGATGTGAGAAACGCAAATTTCCCATCCGGCGATGAGGGGCAATCGCATCGTTCCGTGCGATCAGTGTTCTCGTCCGCGACGCCCTCCTCGCCCGCCGACGCATTCGGCGACGAGGAAGGTGTTTGGGCGCTGATGCAAACTAGCATTGTTCCCAAACAGGCGATTGTTACCGCTACAAATAATTTTTGCATTTCAGTATTCAAGTTAGTGGTGAGCTGATCTCTATGCGGCGCCTCCCTTACTCCGCAAGCCTGCTCTTTAGCTGTTTCATTCGCTGTTGAGTGAGTTCTATCATCGCAATTTCAATGCTCAGGTTCTCAGCAAACGATCAACAATCGCTTGGGCCTGCTGCTTAATGGAAGCGAAGAATTTTTGATTGTTTGCCTCTCTGTCGTAACATCGCTGATATGCCTCGAATCCTTGCTACTCATATTGAATCGACGTGGTTTAAGGCTGCGCCTTGGCTTCCGATGACAGCCGCTTCGCTTCTTCAGCATCCAGGTTTTGAGGCACAAGTTTGAACGAGCTGACCAATTCTTTTACCAATGGATCTACATCCTTTTTGGCTGGTGAAACTGAAAGGACGAAAACCCCATCTTTTGCAGCAAGCCCGATCAAATAAGATGACATCTGTGCACCTTTGTCGTTGTACACTCTTATCTCAGTCACCTTAAGGTCTTTTCTTGTTCCTATTAAATCTTCTCGGATATTACTTTCAACTCTGCTGGCATGTTGATGCCAGTAATTTATTTCCCATTGAGCGTGAGCGCTCAACACATCCTTGTCGTTTTGAAGCTCCTTTTGATCGACAAAGGAAACCATCATTCCAACATTCTTTTGTAGCAGGATATGATAAGGGTCTTGAAGTTT
>Ga0137366_10004892_pt1 | contig 10533 bp, 13 predicted proteins | sample SagtaG_8_FD_104938 | JGI IMG/M metagenome (GOLD analysis project Ga0137366, IMG submission 104938) | Vadose zone soil microbial communities from Sagehorn Ranch, Mendocino, California, USA - Sage1_L_60_16 metaG | ecosystem: Environmental > Terrestrial > Soil > Vadose zone | place: USA... | reverse complement strand
GCGACGCGATGTCCGTAGATTCGCTTGACCCGTGCGGCATTTATTTTGGAACAACAGGCGGGCAGGTTTATGCATCAGCAGACGCAGGCGATAGTTGGGCGCCCATTGTCCGCGATCTTCCGGCTGTTCTGTCCGTCGAAGTACAGACGCTGCCATGATTCGCGTCCTGCTCCCGCCCCATCTGCGCACGCTGGCGCGCGTTGACGGCGAAGTGCAACTCGATGTCGAAGGCCCGGCTACGCAGCGATCGGTCCTCGACGCGCTCGAGGCCGACTATCCAATGCTGCGCGGCACAGTCCGCGACCATGTTACGCAAGAGCGTCGGTCCTTGGTGCGGTTCTTCGCCTGTGGGCAGGATGTGTCCCACGAGCTGCCGGATGCGCCACTGCCGGCCGAAGTCGCAAACGGTTCAGAGCCCTTTCTGGTTATTGGAGCCATCGCCGGCGGTTAGCCTTGCCTGAGTTCAATTGGCGCCGGCAAACTGGCGAAAATATTTGTTGAATAATCGTGAACCGAAAATAGAGGAAGAGATATGAATACAGAAGAAGTCGCAACGAAACTGGTGGAGTTTTGCCGCAAGGGTGAATGGATGAAGGCGATCGATGAGCTCTATGCCAAAGACATCGTCAGCGTAGAGCCGCGCGCGATGGAAAACATGCCCGCAGAAATGCGCGGTATCGATCAAGTGCGGGGCAAGACCGAGTGGTGGGAAAAGAACATGGAAGTGCACAACGCGAAGGTGAGCGGACCGTTCGTGGCTCGCGATACCTTCGTCGTGCAGTTCGAGATCGACGTAACCGACAAAGCGTCTAAGAAGCGAATGCAGATGTCCGAGGTGGGAATCTATACCGTCAAAGACAGCAAGGTCGCGCGCGAGGAATTTCTACCGCTCGCCCAAAAGAAAGAGTAGCAGGAGCCTCTGGTCCGCCAGTCGGACGAAGTCGTGTCGCCGCGGCGACCGAGCTTGCGCACCAGTAAATCGCAAGTGGTGGTCGCTGCGCGGGGCCAAAAACCAGGGAGAGCGTTCAGATCGTCATTGGCCGATTGCATGACGAGCACGAACTCGATATGCTCGCGCCCATGTCTGGAAAGACGGAACCGGCTCGTGAAGCAAAAACCGCTGAAGGTTTCGCCAGCATTCTCCGTGCTGAATTTGCGCTCCTTATCAGTCTCGGGACAATTGCGTTTTTTTTTGGAACCGGAAGCCGCGTCGTGGAAGATATCGCGCATCCGCTCTTACTAGTGCTGATTTTTTTTTGGCTATTCGCCGTTATCCTTTGGGCCGCGATTTCCGTTGTGCGACATGCCGACTCTCTCGCCATTAAATTCGGCGAGCCTTATGGAACTTTGATCCTGACGCTCTCTGCAATCAGCATCGAAGTGGTGATGATTTCCACGGCAATGCTGCATGGGGCGAATAATCCCACACTCGCGCGAGACGCGATGTTTGCCGTTTTCATGATTGCGCTCGGTGGCTTGGTGGGATTGTCCCTGCTGTTAGGCGGACTGCGCCATCGCGAGCAACACTACAACCTGCAGGGCGTGAACTCGTATCTCAATGTCATCATGGCGCTGGCGGTGCTCGGCTTGGTCCTGCCAAACTTCACCACCTCCACGAACGGACCGACGTTTTCTTCTGAGCAGGGAATTTTTCTGGCAGTGATGTCGGTGTCGCTTTACGGGATTTTCATTCTTATCCAGACTATCCGGCACAGCCAGTATTTCATGGAATCTCAGGATGTAGTGACCAGGCCGGGCTCGGCTCATCATCAGCTGCAATTGCGCTCCACTCCTTACCACGCTGTGATGTTGGTTATTTACCTTATCGCAGTGGTTTTAATGGCGGAAAAATTTGCCATTCCATTGGATAACGGGGTGGAGCGATTTGGCATTCCGCAGGCGTTTGGCGGAGCAATAATTGCCGGATTGGTGCTTGCGCCGGAAGGATTAGGCGCTATCCGCGCTACACTGAACAACCACCTCCAACGTTCTGTAAACATTCTGCTTGGCTCTGTGCTCGCAACTATCGGCTTAACGATTCCAGCCGTGCTGACTATCAGTTTGATCACGAGGCGATCCGTCGTGCTGGGCGTGCAAGGCGGCAATCTTCCACTGCTGCTGTTAACATTAGCAGTGAGCGTGGTTACGTTTACCAGCGGCAAGACCAACGTGCTGCAGGGCTGCATTCATTTGTTGCTCTTTGCTGTATTCTTGATGCTGATTTTTTTTCCCTAGAACCCATCTCATAAATAGGGACTGGGCGCGCTGAGTTCTGACGGGCGGCTGACAAGAATAGCGTGACATTCCCGAGGTTTTGTGATTTCCTCAGGATCTACTTCGTCATTCTCATTAACAACCGGCGGGGCGACTCTTTACGAATATGAAAAAGCTTAAAAGTCTCAGGAAAAGGATCCGCCGGCTCGAATCTCGGCTGCAAAAAAGTGGGAACAAACTCGCCAAGCTGAAACAGAAGCTTGGAGCAGCAGAGACAGCCGCAGCTACGGCGAAGAGTAAATCGGCCGCACGTCGTGGGAGAGCCGGCAAGAAACCGGCCGCTACCGTGAAAGAGCCGAGCGCTCGCAAAAAAGTGAAGAGAAAGCTTAACCTCACACCGGAACGTCGCGCGCAACTGGCGGAGACGATGAGAGCCAGATGGGCTGCCAAACGAGCCGCTGCCACGAGCGCGCAAAGCAGCCCATCCGGTCAGTGAGTCTTCGCCAGCAAACGCTTCGCAACCGCAAAAATACGGCCAAGCCACATGGCAAGGGTGGAACGTGATCTCCGAGCGCATCCCTCGAATCAAAGCGCGAAGCGATCATACTTGAGCCCCGAAAACTTTCTGGGCTCTTGCACTTTAATCCGGCAGCCGCCGGACGCTCGGAGACCGCGATCCACCAGTCCGGCAGATGTCGGATCGTTCTCGTTAATTCCCGTCGCCTGTTCGAAGGACGTGTGAAATGATTTATCCATGGCTACAGAACGCGACTACGTCCTCGGCACACATGATGAGGAGTTGGCAAGACTCGGATTGCAGCATCGCGTCTGGCGTCCGGTGGTCTTGGACTGCTGGCAAAGAGCCGGGATCACCGTGGGCAAACGAGTGCTCGATCTCGGCGCGGGGCCCGGTTACGCGACGATCGATCTCGCGGAGATCGTTGGGTCAGGCGGTGAAGTGGTCGCGCTCGAGCGATCGCACAATTTCGTCCGCGCGCTGAAAGAGACGTGCCGTGCTCGCTCGCTCCCGAACGTGAAGATTCACGAGCTAGATTTAATGACGGACGATCTGCCAAAAGGGGATTATGATTTTTCCTGGTGCCGATGGGTGGTGTCGTTTGTCAGCGATCCCGCGCTGTTAATTAAGAAACTGGCAGGCGTGATGCAAAAAGGCAGCATCGCCATCTTCCATGAATACGGGCACTATGAGACGTGGCGTTTTCTTCCCCTGCTGCCCATGCAGGAACGATTCAGGGAACACGTAATTGCGACATGGCGTGAATCGGGCGGTGAACCGGATGGCGCTCCCGGATTGCCCGCGTTTTTGTCGGCGAATGATTTTCTTATTCGTTCGGCTACACCGCACATATTTTGTGTGCGGCCGAGCGATTACATGTGGCAATGGCCCGCTCAATTCATTGCCGTTTATCTTCCGCGTCTGATGGAGATGGGACGAATCGATCAAAAATTCGCCGACCAATTACGTGCCGATTTAGCCGGCGCGGAAAAGAATCCAAATTCCTTAATGATTACTCCGCTGGTCCTGGAAATTGTTGCAGAAAAACTGTAGCCGCGTCGCTTATGCCGGCACGTTTCTTTCTTTGAATTGCGGTCTCTAATGCACGGCTCCCGTAAGACCGAGCCGCTCTGCGTCCGACTGGAGCCCGACGATGACTTCCGCGATTACGGTATCGAGCGGCATGCCGAGTCCTCCGGCGCCACGCACGATGTCCTCGCGGTTCACCGCGCGGGCGAACGCTTTGTCCTTCATTTTCCTTTTCACCGCTGCGACCTCGACATCTCGGATGTTTTTCGTCGGACGAACCAGCGCGACGGCAATGACGAAGCTGCTCAGCTCATCTACGGCGTAGAGGTCTTCTCGAGGGGCGTCTCGCGCGAGACGTTTGCGTAATCGGCATGCGAAAGAATTGCGCGGCAGATTTCTTCACTCCAGCCGTGCTCGCGCAGCCACGCAACGCCGACGAATGGATGGCCTTCGGTTGGGCTGTGTTCCAGATTCGGATGGCGCTCATAATCCATGTCATGGAGGAGGCCCACTGCCTCCCACAAGTCCGCGTCAGCGCCATGTAATTGGGCGAAATGCTTCATTGAATCAGCGACAGCGTAGCAATGTTTCCTCAGACTTTCCGATTGGATCCACTGGTGCAGAATGCTTAGAGCGCGCTCGGTTAAAGTTGCCATAAGAATAAATTACTAGAGCGAGGGCAAACTGGAAATACAGGCTGCCGCTCCAGATTCCGATATTTAGTGAGGAAGCAGGAAAACAGGAAGGATGGCACGGGTACCCTCTGCTTGACCGGTGAATGATATCGTACGACGATATCATGATGAGAACAATTGTCGATCTCCCCGAAGAGCAGGTAAGAAAACTCGCACTGCTCTGCCGGAAGGAAAAAATCTCACGGGCTGAAGCAGTGCGCCGCGCTGTCGAGCAGTTGCTGCGAAACACGTCTGCTCGCGGCCTTCAGGCCTACTTCGGCGCTTCCAAAACCAGCGGCGATGTCGCGCGGCATCTGGGGAAGCTGCGTAAGGAATGGAATCACCGCAAGTAGCTCAAAAAGTTTTCGCGAGTTGAAGGCACTAATCGATAGCGACGTTTTGCTCGATTTCTTGGACGGGTTCCCCGCTGCCGCTGAAGAGTTGACCCGTTATCGCGACCGCTGCGTGAGCATTATCTCTTGGATGGAACTGATGGCGGGCGCAAAGACCGCGGCGGAAGAAGAAACGCGACGCGGGTTCTTGAGTCACTTTCAAGTCCTGCCGCTTACTTCGCCGGTGGCGGAAGAAGCGGTCATATTGCGACGTAAGCATCGCCTAAAGCTTCCGGACGCGATTATTTGGGCCACGGCTGTCACCGAGAATTGCTTACTTGTTTCACGTAACCGGAAGGAGTTCCCTGCGAACCAGCCGGGTGTGCGATTCCCTTATCGCCGCTGACACAGCGAGCCTCGAAGCAACCACGAATGAACACAAATTCGGGAGAGTGTGCGCTAAAAACGCCAAATAACCCAGCGCGCCTCGTCGCAACCGAAGCCGGCAACCTGCTTTTCCGGTTGCTTTTTCTGAAGATGGCAACTAATATCGTGCCCCTGTGTTTCCCCGACGCCATCCGAGGTTCGAACTTCGGAGTTCGAAGTTCGATGCCTGCCACGCCGTAGCCAGGCATAGGTGGGTTAGACGTTTGCTGAGATCAGTGGTCAGATCCCCGGCCCATTCACCAATCACCGATCACCATTCACGTCCCGCCCAGCGTGACTGCACTCGCGCTGTATGTCGCGCCGTAACCTTGCGCGAAGGCGGACCTGTCACGCCGGAGCGTAGCGTAGGCGGATTCACGCTGATCGAACTTCTCGTTGTCATTGGCATCATTGGCCTCTTAATGGTGCTGATAGTGCCCGCGTTTACCAGTTTGAGAAGCGGGACTGACGTCACCAGCGCCGCATATACGATCAAAGGCGTGCTGGACACCGCACGCACCTACGCGAAAGCAAATGACACATATACCTGGGTCGGCTTTTACGAGGAAGATGTCTCATCGGAAACGCCCGGGACTGCAGGAGTGGGAAAGCTTGTCATGTCGATTGTTGCATCCAAAGACGGAACGAATGTGTACGGCTCAGGCACCGGCGCGATTAATTCAACAAAGCTGGTTCAGGTCGGGAAATTGATAAAGATCGACAACGTTCATCTACCGCTTTTTGCCGTCTGCACGTCCAACTGCACCGGCGCGACATTTGATACGCGTCCCGCTGTTCAGAACGATCCTGGTGCGGGCTACAATTATTCTCGATTTGGAGAGCTAAACGCACCACCGCCCAACACCGCGCCATTAACGACCCCACTCAATTTTCAGTATCCAGTTGGGGATCCCGCGCCACCTATCCAGTACACATTCAGCAAGATTCTGCAGTTTAGCCCGCGCGGCGAGAGCAGAGTCAACGGAGACAGTTATGACATCCGTCGGGTTGTCGAAATTGGGCTGATTCAGACGCATGGCACTGCAACACCCGTTCCACGTAGCGGCACCGGCGGATCAATATTCGACGGTAATGTCGTCGCAGTTCAGATAAACGGCTTCGCTGGCGACGTAAGAATCTATCGGCGATGAACCCTTTTTCGTCCACGGAAACTCCCTTGCAATAGGTCGCGATTAAGATTGACGGCATCACCCGGAATATGACAATCTCCGAAGCATGAAACGGTCTGTGTCGGGAACCGGGGCGTTTTCACTGGTCGAGGTGACTCTGGCGCTGGGCGTAGCCGCGTTTTGTCTAATTGCGGTGTTAGGATTGCTCCCCACGAGCCTGAAGACTCAGCAGGCTAGCATCCAGCAGACGATCGCCAATCAGATTATTTCGCAAATCTTTTCCGATTTGCGGGCTGACGTTCGCCTGCCTCCGGGACAGTATCGTCACTATGAGGAGGACTCTGGATTTGGATTGCATGGCCATTGGCGAAATGTAGCAACGCCCGACACGCTGTATTTCACAAACGAAGGAAAGCAAACTGGCACTATAAACGGGAGTCCCCCGGCGGATGCGGTCTTCAGGGCGAAGATTACGTATCGGTTCCCGCCCACAGATACCACCTCGCTGGCGGATATTACTGTGAGCTGGCCCGCCCAGGTAGATCCGACAACTGGCGTGCCGGCAGGATTAGTCACAACAATGGTGGCGGTTAATCGATGATCACAAAGTCATCAGCGCTCATCGCCACGCGACGTACACGCCATGCCTTCACTCTTGCGGAATTACTGGTGTCAGTTTTCGTCATTACCCTAATCATTCTCATGGTCACGCAGTTGATGACCAGCGCAACGGCCATTACGCGGACTGGCCACAAACACATTGATACCGACACTCAGGCAAGAAGCGTATTTGACCGGATGGCGCTGGATTTAGCCCAAATGCTGAAGCGGACCGACGTTGATTATTTTGTAAAGGGACCTGCGAATTATAACACTCACGGTCACGGTCAAGGACACGGATGGGGACATGGGCTGGGAACGAATCAGCAGGGCAGTGACCAGATCGCATTCTTTAGCCAGGTGCCAGGCTTCTATCCCTCCGGGGCGCACAGTCCGATTTCGCTGGTAGCATATCGAGTTAACCAGAGCACCTCGACTAACCCATCTTATCTCACCCTTGAACGGATGGGCAAGGGACTGCATTGGAACGGAGTGGATGACAACCAAACAAATTCAGTTGCCACATATCCGATTGTTTTCTTGCCTCAAACAATTGATGTGGTTACCCCCTGGTCCGCCGCAGTCAACAACGGCAACAGTTGCGGCGGCGGCAGCAACAACAGTTGCGATCAGGATTATGAGACACTTGCTCCCGGGGTCTTTCGGTTTGAATACTACTATCTTCTCAAGAACGGACGGCTGACAGATATACCCTGGGACAGAGACGCCAGGCCGACACAGGTATCACTCACCAATCCTGTAAACATCGGCCTTACGGACGTAGAGGCAATTGGGGTGACGGTCGCTGTCATAGATCCGGCAGGCCGCGCATTGATAGATGCCGCTAACCCGAATAGCCTCCTCAATCTCGCCGCCGACCTGGACGACTTCGCGTCGGCGCATGGCAGAGGGGTTGGCAACCAGACAAGATACATCGGTATGATGGAAGCCGCCTGGAAGGGCGTTTTGTTTGGGGACGCCACGCAGGGGCTGCCTGGCGTTGTCAACACAGGCCAAACCAGCGCAGGCACCCCGGTTCCACCAGAAGCAGCCAAGGCGATTCGAGTTTACAGTCGCTACTTTGATTTGAAGAGCTTGTAAGATGAATTGGCTGCCAAAAGCGGTCCCTCCCCGGGAACGCGCCGCCGCGCTTATCATCGTGCTGGCTTTCGTCGTCCTTTTGACCGGCGTGGCCATCGCTTATCTCTCGAGGACGACCAGCGACCGTCAGGTTGCCCACAGTAGCTTCAATCAATCTAACGTAGATCAATTAACACAAAGCGCGATGGACAACATCATCGGTGATCTCCGACAGGAGGTTGTGGATGGCTCGACCCCCACGACCGTAAATGTAAATGGCGTTGACGTCACCATCTACACGCCAACGTCTGCTACCTACATGGTTCCTCAGCGCAATGTTAATCTCGCTGGCGTGTACAACCTAATTCGGCGGAGCGTTCACTCGGACCCACTCGTGCCGCCAGCGCGGCCGAGTCGTGCTTCTGCGGTGAATTCGATGACCGATGTGTCCGCCAATGGCCGTTACGTTACCAGCACGCGATGGAACGGCCACTACTTGATTCCGAAGGGAGATGTGAACACGAGCGATCCTTCGCCCACACCTACGTTCAATGCCGTCACGCCGGATTGGGTTTTTGTTACTAACCAAGGGGCCACGCCTTCACCTGCTCCCGCGAATGTCATCGGCCGATATGCCTATGCAATTTATGATGAAGGAGGCTTGCTAGATGCTAATTTTGTGGGTCTCCCTTCGCCTACCCCGGGTCCGGTGACAAGTCCGTGGCCTTCTCCAAGCCGCACGGCTTATCCTAGTCGAAAGGGCACTGTCGCGTTTGCCGATCTCACGGCCCTATCTCTGACGCCGGGGGGCAGTACGCCCAATCCCATGACAGTCAGCAGAATCGTGGGGTGGAGGAATTACGCGACCACGACTGTTCGGACAACATCGAATTTCCCTGACCTTTCTCCGTCACCGTCACCGTTTGTAACTTACTTTCTGGATAACAGCCGTGATTTTCTAACAGTTAACCCTATAGCTAACTCTAAAGGCCGCACTGACCAGGCGTTTAGCGCGCGATCGGAACTTATTCAACTCATGCTGTCTTCCATTGGGACGAGTCCGAACTTACTGCAATACCTGGGTACGTTTTCACGCGAGCAAAATAGCCCAACGTGGCAGTCTGCATCCAATCCGATCTCGCAGCGTTTTCAATTCGATAAGATTAGCCTCTTAGGGAGCAGCCCCACGCCGGCGCCCACCGGTCAAAGAGCAACGGATATTAAGACCTACTTTGGCTTACAGTGGTCAGCTACAAACAACCGCTGGCAATATGTGGGACAGGGCACGTCGCTATTATCTGCGATTCCCACTCCAGCGCCGACCGGCTCTCCGCCACCGGACTTTTTTCAAATCTTGAACTATGCCTATCCGGGGAATACTATTGCTCAGATCCTTTCTCTTGGGGCGTGCGTAATTGACCAGTACGACGCCGATCAGGTTACTACGGGAATCGAATATGCCCCTGCACCCGCGGTCGCGTGGGGAGCGGAAGACCGGACCCCAGCTATCCCAATGGGCTCACCGGTCCCATCGCCCGCGCCTACGCCCATTCCCGGATACTCACCGGTGCTTCAACGGCCGTTCCAAAATGTCGGAGAGCTTGGCTATGCGTATAACCCGATAACCGGTGCTACGTTGAATTTCTATACATCCGGTAGCAGCGACGCTGCTCTCCTGGATTTCTTTACGTACAACACAACTGATAACACCACTACTTATAACCTTCCATACCCGTTGCGCGCCGGGCCGGTGAACATTAACACTCGAAATAAGTGGGTCATTGCTGCGCTTCTGAAGGGAGCTTTGCCAAACGAGCCGCCAACAACGCCAGGTGTTCCCTCCAGCGCTGCGACCCCCGCTGCTACCTTGATTGCGGACGCGACTGCCGCCCAGCCAGCCATTAGTCGGCGGGATATAGCGCGGCTTGTACAGGCCGTCGGTACTACGATTGGCAGTACTGAGGAGCAAAAGGAAACGGTAGCACGTGCTCTTAGCGACACTACACAGACAAGAACTTGGGGACTGCTGATCGACGTGGTCGCTCAAAGTGGGCGGTATCCGCCGAATGCTAACACTCTTGCAGGCTTCGTCGTCGAAGGCGAACAACATTACTGGGTCCATGTGGCGATCGACCGGTTTACTGCGCAAGTGATCGACAAGCAGATCGAGGTCGTCAACGAATAGCGGAATTCGAAGAGCGGTACCAGCTTGACAAACGAGGCCGTCGGCGCGCTCCTTTGCCAGCGCTCGATAGCGAAGGCCAATCCGTCATGACCAAAATTCCCCAATTTTCTTCAGGCGAATGGAAGAGTGACGTGGTTGGCCTTTTTCCCTATTTCCCCTTCCAGGTGGGCTGCTTGAGGACAGGCTAAATCGCCGGTCAGCCTTTTATTTTCGAGAACTTCGTTCCGCCGTTTCCGGAGAAAGAGGTGACAAATGGAAACACCAGCCGGGGTAGCGCTAGGCGGCGCTTCCTCACCAATCATCATTCATTCCGGCAGCGCTTCGGTGCTACCACGGCTTGCTCTCT
>Ga0137366_10004888_pt1 | contig 10538 bp, 9 predicted proteins | sample SagtaG_8_FD_104938 | JGI IMG/M metagenome (GOLD analysis project Ga0137366, IMG submission 104938) | Vadose zone soil microbial communities from Sagehorn Ranch, Mendocino, California, USA - Sage1_L_60_16 metaG | ecosystem: Environmental > Terrestrial > Soil > Vadose zone | place: USA: California... | reverse complement strand
CCGGCTTCGTTGGGTAAATTGGCGTTGGCCCATATCTGTCCGTGAGGATGCGGGTTGCTCGCCCCCATCATGGCGCCGCGGTTCTCAAAAATTTGGACCCAATTAATAGACGAGATGGAGCCAAGCTCGTCGTACTGCGCGCACCAAACATCAACGACGCGGCGAATCTCTGCGGCCCTCATTCGCGCCAGCGTCAAGTCGTGTCGCGGCGAGAAACAAACCACCCTGCAAATACCTGGCTCGCCCTGAGCCAGAATTAAATCCTCTTCCGACGAGCGTTGGGCCGGCGTGTCCGGCCTGAGAGCTGCAAAGTCATTGTCAAAAACAAGAGTGCTGGTGTACTGCGGATTGCGGGCACCGCCGGCGCGTTCATTACCCGGGCACAAGTAACAAGTGGGATCGTAAGCGGGCAAAGATTCCAGCGCGGTCTCTTCGATCTGGCCCTGCCAGGGACGATCGGTCCGATGCGGGGAAACCAGCACCCAGTCTCCGCTTAACGGGTTATGTCGACGATGCGGGTGTTTGGTTAGATCTATCATCTACCCGAAAGCTAACGAGCGCGATAGCTTCGACTGATCCCTTTTGCCGGTATCGAGACACTGTAATCTCCGTTGGCATCAACAGAAACTTTGATGAAATTTCCCTGGCAAGCCTCCTCGTCGTTGGCAACGAAGTCCGGAGGCGCATTGTCCTTCTCTGTAGTTAGGACATTGCGGTGCAGTTGATAAATCGCCTGGATCTCGGCCTGGCTTTTTAAAGTTCCGAAAGTCCGAGCCTCGCCTGCTTTGCGTGGGCCGTTATCAATGATCGCAACAGTCGGTTTCAGAGCGCGTATAAACTCCGGATTGTTGCTGCTGTCCATGCCGTGATGATCCACCTGATAAACGTCGACAATTCCTGCCAGATTCTCCGGGCAGACAAGCTTGTGCTCGACGTTCCAGGTTAGGTCGCCGCCATCGAAAAACTTGAAACGGCCAAACGTGAGCACAAAACCAATGCTTTTTGCATTGTCTGTTTTGTCTTCCGGGCCGGGTTTGAAATCGGATCCACATGGTCGTATCTGAGGTGCATCGGGCTGCTCGCCCGCCACTATCCCATTGGCGGCCAGGACTCGTACTCGCAGCGACTTTGATTTGAACTTAATTTCATCAAGGGGTCTAAGGATCGTTGAACGGCCCTGCGTCGTCTGTCGATAAGCTTCGATCAAATCGGCCGGAATGTCCGCGGCGGCCGCAGTGGGCAGACCATGATCGTAGTAATGCTTGATTAGTATCAACTGCGCCAATCGAGCGCTACCCCCGACGTGGTCGCGGTGCCAGTGAGTGGTGATGTAGTGGTCAATCTGCTTAAGTCCAGCCACGTCCAGTGCAACGTGGGCGATGCGCGCTGGATCACGTTCGCCAGGAAAACCTGAGTCAACCAGCAGTGATTCTCCCAAAGGCGTCACAATCAACGTTGCTGCCCCGCCTTCAACATCAATGAAATAGATATCCAGCGTTCGTGATTTCGCGTTCAGGTTTGCGGAGCAAAGGACAAGCAGCACCGCCAGCACAACCGGGAACCTGAGCAATGTCATACGCATCTCCTGAGTTTATTCAACCCGAATCTACAAATCCTTTCCATACCCAACACGCAACCAGCGCCGCATGAAGTCAGTACCACGTCGCTGTAGCGAGTGCGTGGAAACGCGCGTATGGTTGAATTGAACAAGTTGGGAAGGGGGCAAGCGGAAGTTTAGGCTTGTTGCGGTAGTGAATTCTAGCGCGCCCCCGCTTGTTACCGAGCGACCACCTTATGGGAATGTTAAAGGTGAGCTCGAATTCTGAGCTCCTGCTATCGGAAAGTGCGGGGGCGCGCTCGGCGTCGATTTGGTTGGATGCCTCCTTTATCGCTTGCCCCCTTCCCAACTTGTTCAATTCAACCATTACGCGTTTCCACACACTCGTTACCGCGAGGCGATATTGACTTCATGACACCGCGGCACCAGTTATTAAAATCCGACAAACTAAAGTTTGTCGGACACCGCGGCCATCGTGAATTTACCATTGACCAGCCGCCAAATAGTCAGAGGATTGTTGTCCTTTAGCTCATCCGGCAAAGCTGAATCGGGCAGGTCCTGATAACAGACCGGCCGGACAAAACGAAGCGCCGCCCGGGTACCCACCGAAGTCGAGCGACCATCTGACGTTGCAGGAAATGGACCGCCATGGACCATCGAATGACAAACTTCCACCCCCGTTGGAAATCCGTTCAAAACGATGCGCCCAACTTTGGTTTCCAGTGTTGTCAGCAGATCGCTAATTTGATGGAGTTCCGTTTCCGTGGCGTGAATGGTCGCGGTCAGCTGTCCTTCTAAATCGCGGGCGATTCCAGAAAGCTGGGCTATGTCTGAGTAAGTAACCAGCAACGTCGCTGGTCCAAAAAGCTCTGTGGCCAATTCAGGATGAGCCAGAAACGACCTGGCGTTAGTCTTAAATACAGCCGGATTGCACTGAGCGCCGGGTGGCTCCGTCTCACCCCATACCAGTTCCTCGATCGCAGCATGATGAGCGAAAACCGAAACAGCGTTCCGATACGCAGCACTTATTGAACCCGTCAGCATTGTGAAGGCCGGCGTGGCTGCCATCTTTTGCCGTAGGCTTTCGATCAAGTCCCGGCTCCCATCTTCGGGCAAAAACACAAGACCTGGGTTTGTGCAAAACTGGCCGGCTCCGAGCGTGACCGATGCGTGCAGCCCGGTGGCAATCTCGTCTTCTCTTTCCCTTAGCGCCCCTGGCAAGACAAAAACTGGATTCACGCTGCTCATCTCGGCGTAGAACGGAATCGGCTCGGGCCGGGCTCCGGCAAGCTTCATCAAAGCCTGCCCACCGCTGCGCGAGCCTGTAAACCCGCCGGCTTTGATCTGCGGGTGGTCCATGAGCTGAGTACCCACTTGACTGCCAGGTCCAAACAAAAGTGAAAAGACTCCTTCGGGAAGATCGCAGTCACGAACGGCGTCAATTAGTGCCAATCCAACCAACTCGGCAGTTCCCGGATGGGCGTGGTGCGCCTTGACAACAACCGGATTCCCTGCCGCGAGAGCCGACGCGGTGTCACCGCCGGCAACAGAAAACGCCAGTGGAAAGTTGCTCGCGCAGAACACGGCTACTGGTCCAAGAGGACGAAGCATCGAACGGATGTCTGGTTTGCGTAGCGGCTGGCGTGTTGGATCCGCCTGGTCAATGCGCGCATCAACCCATGAACCTTCTTCAACCAGTTCGGCGAAGAGACGGAGTTGATTGCAAGTACGGGCTGTTTCCGACGAAATTCGAGCAGCCGGAAGCGCAGTCTCCTGGACCGCGCGTGTTACGAGAGTTACACCGAGGCCTTCGATCCTTTCTGCAATTTTCCGCAGGAACAAAGCCTTTTGCTTGCCTGGTGTGCGACGATAAATATCGAACGCCTTGCTCGCCAGTTCTGCAGCGCGGTTCACTTCGTCAGCACAGGCTGCGAAATACGTCGGGGCAAGCGCTTTGCCGGTGGATGGATTGATGCCGTGAAACGGACCATTACCTCGTTCGCCTCGTTGAAAGCCAATGATTGATAAGCCGGATAGTTCCAACATTTTGGATCTCAAAGGAGTAGCCGCAAACCGTGTCCCGAGTCTGACGCGAGAAAATAGGTTCACATTCTTACGCAGCCAGGACCCAAGTGTCATGCTGAACTCTAATGAATCTCCGGTTCGGGAGTTTCTGCGCCCCACTGCAGTACATCAAAATCGCATCCGAGATCGGCTTGCGTAACATGAGCAGCGTACAACGCGCCAAAGCCGCGTTCGTAGCGCGGCGGTTCCGGTTTCCACTGAACGCGTCGCCGAGATAACTCGTCATCGTCAACATTCAGTTGCAGTTTTCGCCCGGCCACATCCAACTCGATTAAGTCACCGTCTTGAACGAGTGCCAGCGGCCCACCGATGAATGATTCGGGCGACACGTGGAGCACACAAGTGCCGTAGGCCGTGCCGCTCATGCGCGCATCGGAGATCCGCACCATATCGCGAACGCCGCGTCGCAAGAGTTTTTGGGGGATCGGGAGCATGCCCCACTCCGGCATCCCCGGCCCACCAAGCGGCCCGGCGTTCTGCAATACCAGCACTGAATTCTCGTCAACCATCAATTCGTCATCGTTAATACGCGCCGCCAGATCGTCATAATTTTTGAATACAACAGCATTTCCTCGATGCTTTAACAGGTGGGGTGTGGCGGCGGTGACTTTGATTACGGCTCCATCTGGCGCCAGGTTGCCCTTAAGGATCGCGGTGCCTCCCGAAGGCGAAACCGGATTTGAGAGCGAACGAATAACTTCCGGCTTGAATACCCGGGCCGACTGGATGTTTGCTGCGATAGTTTGACCATTCACAGTCAGACTGTCGAGGTTGAGCAATGGACCAAGCTCTTTAAGCAAAGCCCGCAAGCCGCCGGCGTAATAGAAATCCTCCATCAGGTATTCACCCGAAGGGCGCAGGTTCGCAATCATCGGCGTGCGCTGAGAGATATCGTCAAACTTTTCCAGCTCGAGCCTGATACCCGAACGTCCGGCAAGTGCTGTGAGATGAATGATCGCATTGGTTGAGCCACCGATTGCCATGTCAGCAGTGATGGCATTCTCAAAAGCTGCTTCGGTCAAAATGTCTCGCGGTTTTAGATCCTCCCAGACCATGGCCACGATTCGCCGACCGCAATTGGTGGCCATGCGCGAATGATTAGAGTCGACCGCGGGAATTGAAGAAGCGCCGGGCAAGGTTAAGCCAAGCGTCTCAGTGATAGCAGTCATGGTCGACGCGGTGCCCATCGTCATGCAGTGTCCGGGCGATCGCGCAATGCCATTCTCCATTTCAGACCATTCGCAATCGCTGATGTTGCCGGCACATTTCTCAGCCCAGTATTTCCACACGTCGCTGCCGCTACCGAGCACGTTTCCATTCCAGTTGCCACGCAGCATCGGCCCGGCAGGCAAATAGATTGCTGGCAGGTTCATGCTGATGGCGCCCATCAGGAGACCCGGCGTCGTCTTGTCGCAGCCACCCATCAATACAACACCGTCAATTGGTTGACTGCGGAGAAGCTCTTCCGTTTCCATTGCCAGGAAGTTCCGATACATCATAGGGCTCGGCTTCATGTAGGTTTCCGTCACGGCCATCGCCGGCAACTCGACTGGAAACCCACCTTCCTGCCAAACGCCACGCTTAACTTCCTCGACGCGCTCGCGAAAGTGGCTATGACACGTCGCTAGATCGCTCCAGGTGTTTATGATGCCGATCACCGGCTTGCCCTGGAAATCCTCAATTGCATAGCCCATCTGCTTGGCTCGCGAGCGATGACCAAAAGAACGGAGATCATTGGCGCCAAACCAACGGTTGCTTCGTAACTGTTCTGAAGTTTTTTTCATAAAGTGTCCGACAAACTTCAGTTTGTCGGAGTCTCCCGCTAGCTGCAACTAAGCAATGAACGAACCAATTTACCGAGTTTTGTTGCTGTGCTCCCACGAGCTCTTAAACCATACAATCGGCAAACTAAAGTTTGTCGGACAGTTCCTTGCGGCAATAGTTCCAGCGCCAGTCGCGCCAGTGCTTAACTAATCCGGCTTTGACTGGATTTTTTTTGCCTTGTAAGCACGCACGGTCGCTTTGGGAATTGATCCAGCGAGGCGATAAGTAACAAACAATATTGCCCCAGGTGGATGAATATGGGGTCGATGTCGCTCCGCGAACTGTTTGTAATCAAGATTGCCCATAAGACCAAATGTCCGACAAACTTCAGTTTGTCGGACGCCTCGCGCTAACAAAGTGTTCGACAAACTTAGTTCTCGCTATCCTTCCACGGGGCCTTTACACGACACGATCGACAAACTAAAGTTTGTCGGACAACTCGACCGAGTCTGAGATCAAAAACCAGTACGCAAACATACCAACAACCAGGATTACTCCGCAGAGACCAAAAGCCAGCGCAAATGAGTCAGTGACGTGGGCGATAAAGCCGGTCAGTGCCGGAGCGAGAATCCCTCCCAGGTTGCCGCCAAAATTCTGGATGCCCGACACCATGCCCACAAGTTTTTTGTTACAGACGGCCTGAGTAAGTGTCCACGTATTGGGCGAACAAATCCCTAAACCACAAAGGGAGATCGTAAGTAACCATACAGCAGTTATCTTGTTACTCACCATTCCTGCCGGAACGATCAGGCATCCAATAGCCAGCCCTATCACGATGAAAATCTTACGAACGCGCCTCTCTTCACGGCCGCGCTTCACCAACCAATCACTCAACAACCCGGATGAGATAATGATGACCGACATCGGCAAATAAGGAGCCGCGCTGTACACGCCCATCTCCTGCGGCGTGAAGTGACGTTCCAGCAAGAGATAACCGGGCAGCCAGGTGATGAAAACAAACCACACGTAGTCATAGGCAAAGAAACCAAGGAAAATTCCGAATACGCTCTTGTGCTTGAGGAGTAAGAGGCTTTTCCAGAATGATGCCTTGCCGGACGTCGTACCCTCCTGGCCCGACGCTTCTGAACTCGTCTCCCAGCGGCTCAGAAATTTCGTCCAGGGAAACAGCCAGACTAACGGCACCAGGCCGGTCACCAAATAGAACAGTTTCCAACTATAGCGAGCCAGAAAGAAAGCGCCGAACGCGCTGACCAGTGCCTGACCCAGACGAACTCCGGTGAGGTAAATGCCGGTCACCGTACCTCGCTCAGATTGCGGAAATGAATTGGCGACCGCGCGAGCGGTTGCGGGAAATGTAATTGCTTGTCCCGTTCCCATTGCCGCTCGCAGACCAATCAGGGAAACGAGACCTCGGGCGAAGCCAGTCATCGTTGCCGACAGAGACCAGAAAATAAAGGCGAGCGAGTAAGCGCGTTTAACTCCAAAACGATCGACTACCCAACCCGCCGGCACCTGCATAAACGCATAGATCCAGAAAAACGCGGACAACACGATTCCGATGCTGGCTTTCGAGAGGTGCAGGTCCTGGCTCATGAAGGGCGCCGCCACACTGAACGCGCCGCGATGTACGTAGCTGATTAGCATTCCGAAGAATAAAAGCACCAGCAGCCACCAGCGTTGTCGCGAGTCTTTCAGCGACGTCATAGGCTGCCGTTCAGCTTCAATCAGAACCTTTGGTTTAGGAAGTGCCATTAGACTGTTCAACTCGACCTCGCCGTCGGATATGCGCAAGGAAAAAGTTGTAGGGCAACATTGCTTTATTGACTACCAAGGTTCCTCACTCCGTAGGAGTGAAATGTTTATAGATCGGCACCTAAGAATTCCCACGCGCGGTTCGGAGGGGCGGAATGAAACTAGATTGGTACATGTGAAGTTGATTTCCGCCACTCCGAACCGCGCCGGAGGTTCTGGTCCTTTGAGCTATAAACATCTCGCCCCTACGGGGTGAAATCTTCCTTGTTTTCCCGAAACCCTATTTCTGATCCGCGTTATCGGCGTTAATCTGTGGCTAATTTCTCCCGTAGATTTTCTCTTCAATCTCAGCCACGCCTCTCCCTATTTCACCGCCGACCTGAGGCTCCCGGTCTTTTAATACGGCATCAATAAAATCCTCGATCAGTGGCTGGTGAATGTTTGTTGCAGGCGGATGCGACTCTGAGCGCACAACTGTTTCCCTAACAACTCGCATGCTCCCTTCGTTTAGCACCGGTACGTGAATCGCACCATCCGACCCAAAGATGTCGAGCGTGTCCTGTCCTTCCTGAGCGGCATGTGTAACGGTGAGCACTCCAAACTTGCCCTGGTTAAAGCCGAATAACGCTGCAGCAGTATCTTCAACGTCACGACGAAACAAAACATTTGCAGTAAGTCCCGTCGTTCGACTAATGGGCCCGAAGATATTCATCAGCACTTCAATTCGGTGGCAACCAAAATCGAACATCGGTCCCCCACCCGCGAACTCTTTCTTAACGAGCCACGATCGAGGTTCAGCGACCTCGGGATTGAACCACTCAAAGGCATTCATTTGGGCCAACACGGCTTGCCCGATTTCGCCCGCGCCAATCACGCTTTTGATTCGGTCGATCACAGGATAGAAGTGACGATAGTACGAAACTCCCAACTTCACGTTGGCTGTGCCGCAGGCAGAAATCATCTGGTCGCATTCCGTTACATTCATCGCCATTGGTTTTTCGCATAACACGTGCTTTCCGGCCTCCGCTGCGGCGATCGTTTGCCCTGCATGAAGATGAACAGGCGTGGCCACATAAACGGCATTGATATCGTTGTCAGCCAGAAGCTCTCGCCAATCCGCGTACCACCTCCTGGCGCCAAACTGCCGGGCAAAGGATTCAGCCAGATCGGAGTTTGCACGGCTGACTGCGACAAGTTCGGAATTCGGCGCGTCACGCAGAGCCGGTGCGACACGCTTCCGCGAAATGTCACCACAACCAATCAACCCCCATTTAACTTTTTCCATTTCGTTCTCAGTGCACCCTCTGTGTTCTCGGTGCCTCCTTGGTGATAAAACCGCCGAAAACCTTCACCACTGAGACACAGAGAACACAGAGACCCCAGAGGGCAATTAAAATAGACCAGGAAAACTCTCTAACCAAGAAAGTTCTGCCACTGGTCGAGAATTGCGCGCAACTCTTCTTGTTCGTCGGGTGTAACGTTGACCAATGGCGGTCTGACAGGACCACCGGCCAGACCAACCATGTCCATCATGGCTTTCATGGTCGACACTTCGTAGCCCTTGCGCCGAGCGCGCATCGCATACAATGGAATCACGCATTTGTTCAGCAACTGCATCAGCTCATTGTCGTGACTGCCGGCGGCCAGCTCATGCAGCCTCAGAGATAGTCGCGGGGCTACGGTCGCAATGCTCGAGGTGTAAGTACGAATGCCCATGCTGTAATAACCAGCCACCATGTCATCACCGGCGCCGCCAATCCAATGCAACCGCGAGCCAACGCGATTCATAATCGCCTGAAAGCGGCGTATGTCACCTTGCCCATCCTTCCAGGCGATCAAGCTGGGGATTTTCGTCAGACGTTCCACCATCGCGGGACTAAACGTGGCCCAATCACGGCTGTAAATCAACATCCCCAGTTGCGTTGCCTGACCAATGGCCCGGTAGTACTCGAACATGCCCTCGTCATCCGCGTTCGGGTAGTAAGGTGGAAAGGCGAGGATACCGTCAACGCCCGCAGCCGCAGATGCCTCTGCGAGTTTGACTGCCAGTGTCTGACCAAAGCCGACGCCTGCAATTACCGGAATCCTGCCTGCGGCAACTTCCACAGTTGTCTTGATGACCTCGAGATGTTCTTCGGGCGTGAGGGAATACATCTCACCAGTGCCTCCGGCCGCCACGAGGGCGCAGATCGGATGCTCGACCAGTTTGGCCAGGTTATGTCGCAGACCCGATAGGTCAAGAGACAGATCGCTGTTGAAAGGCGTAATGGGAAAAGCGATAACTCCCGCGAATTTGCTGCGTAGTTCGTTTGGTTGCATGTGGTTCAGTTGGACGAACTCCAGTTTGTTGTGATGCCGATCAAGGACTGTTTTGGGACGCAGCGACAAACTGAAGTTTGTCGGACATTTGCAGTTTCTTTACCACCGGCAGTGCCACTTGTTCTTGCTTGGCTGACAACGCTGTTATATAGGGAGGCATTGTTCCGGCCAGGGCGATTCCCGCCAACTCCGTCGCATGATGCAGCACTTTTGCCGGCCCCCACGAGTCTCGCAGGTCCTCAAGCGGCAGGAAGTGAGCACGCACAGCCAGGGCAGTCTCAAAGTCTTTTTGTTCGCAAGCCGAAAAGAGGAGCTGACTCAGAGTCGGCGCGATACATCCGGAACCAGTTGTGAAGCCCGGCAATTTCCATTCGCGCAAATGCGCAACCGCCGGACGCTCACCTATGCCACTGATTACAAAACGTCGGTCAACCCGTTCAAGTAAAGCCTCGAGATAAGGGTCTTGCAGCGGGTCGGGGCGGACCACTGCGTACTTGATGCCGATGCATATTTCGTCTTGAACCAAGCGCGCGACCGCGTCGAGTCCTGCTTCTCGATCGGTCCCGAAATTGGTTTCCTCTTTGAGATAAACGATCAGCTTTGTGTCCGCCTCCGTAGCAATCTCACGGTAACCCCGTTCCAAACCGGAGGCGTCACGCGGATCGCTACAAGGCAAAATCATGGCGCAGGGAAATCTATAGGGACGTAACCGCGCCGCCTGCTCCATCGCCACTCCGTAAGATGGTCCAATACTCGGAATTACCCACAGCTCGTCGGGCAGACAATTGAGCCATTCCACGAGTTGTGCAAATTCGTTCAATCGGACGTGATAAAGAAAGGCATTACCGCCATAAATCAGCCGAGTGATCCCGCCTCTGTGGATGTGACTAACTATTAGATTGTTCTGGACAAAATCAATCGAACGCTCGACGTTGTTGCTTCTCGCCAACGGTGGCACGGCAAATACGCCCCGGAGATCATCGCTTGAGACTGCTGTTGTTTTCATGTTTTTTTTGGAGTGCGGCGGCCCGGCGCCGCT
>Ga0137366_10004881_pt1 | contig 10558 bp, 7 predicted proteins | sample SagtaG_8_FD_104938 | JGI IMG/M metagenome (GOLD analysis project Ga0137366, IMG submission 104938) | Vadose zone soil microbial communities from Sagehorn Ranch, Mendocino, California, USA - Sage1_L_60_16 metaG | ecosystem: Environmental > Terrestrial > Soil > Vadose zone | place: USA: California... | reverse complement strand
CATCCAGGTCAATTTTCACTCCGTGATTTTCTTTGATGAGTTCAAGAGCGTCTCTTAAAATGGTAAGCGTTTTCAATCCCAAAAAGTCCATTTTGAGAACACCTGCATCTTCAATAGTGCTTCCTTCAATCTGGGTAACCCAGAGATCCGAATCTTTTGCCGTAGCAACAGGAATTAATTCCGTGAGATCTTTTGGCGCAATAATAATTCCGGCGGCATGTATGCCGGTACTGCGAACAGAACCTTCCAATCGTTCAGCCTCGTGCAGTACGACAGATTCAGTTGTTTTGCTGTTATATATTTCCCGAAGCTTTTTTACATTTTCCAGATCATCGGAACCAAGACCCTCCCTTTCAATCAAAGATTTTTCGCCGTCTTTTGGAAACATGGGAGCTTGTAATAATCTTCTTAATTCAATACCTGGCCGTTCGGGAACGAGTTTTGCTAATGCATTTGATTCCGGCAAGGGAAGATCCATTACTCTGGCTACATCTTTAATGCTCATTTTGGCTGCCATGGTACCATAGGTAATGATCTGCGCTACCTGGTTCTTTCCATATTTTGCTATTACATAATCAATTACTTTTTGCCTGCCTGCATCATCAAAATCTGTATCAATATCAGGCATTGATTTGCGATCGGGATTCAGGAATCTTTCAAAAAGCAGGTTATATTTTATAGGATCGATATTGGTGATACGAATACAATAAGCAACAACCGAACCGGCAGCAGAGCCACGTCCCGGGCCGACGAAAACTCCAATTTCACGGCCGGCTTTAATGAAATCACTTACGATCAAAAAATAACCGGCGAAGCCCATGGTTTTGATGGTGAATAATTCAAAATCGATCCGTTCACGCAATTCTTCTGTTACTTCACTGTAACGTTGCCTGGCCCCTTCATACGTGAGATGCCGGAGATATTCCCACTGATTTGAATTATTGTCTTCATGAATCTGAAACTCTTTTGGAATAGGAAAAGCGGGAAGGAGAATGTCTCTTTTCAAATTCAGCAATTCAACTTTGTCAATGATCTCGTTGGTGTTATCAATAGATTGCGGAAGATCATCAAAATTTTTTGCCATTTCCTGCGTTGACTTGAAATAGAATTGGTCATTGGGAAATGCAAAGCGTTTGTTTTTTACCTGTACATCATCATCGGTAAATTCTCTTAATGCCGGTGTTGCTAATTTTTCACCGGTGTTGATACAAAGTAAAATATCATGAGCATTAAAATCAGATTGATCAACATAATGCGAATCATTACTGGCAATAATTTTTACTCCATATTTCCCGGCAAACTTTACCAGCACCTCATTTACTTTATTTTGATCTGCCAAACCATGCCTTTGTAATTCCACATAATAGTCTTCACCAAAAAGATCGAGCCACCATGTAAATTCTTTTTCTGCTTCTGCTTCGCTCTTTTTCAAAATCGCTTGAGGAACCAATGCCCCCAGGCAACAGGTAGTAGCGATCAATCCTTCATGATATTTTAAAATAAGTTCTTTATCAATACGGGGATACTTGCTATACATGCCTTCAATAAAACCAAGCGAGGTAAGCTTTATAAGATTGCGGTAACCTTTTTCATTTTTTGCAAGCAGTATCTGGTGATGACGCGGATCTTTTTCTTCTTTAGAAAATGTCTTGCGATGACGGTCTGCAGTGATATAAAATTCGCAGCCAACAATTGGTTTTACTTTCAGATTGCCTTTTTCATCTTTATGCTTATAGGCTTCCGCTACAAATTCAAAAACACCAAACATATTTCCATGATCGCTGATAGCGAGGGCAGGCATGCCGTCTGCCATCGCTTTTTTATACAATGACTGGATAGAAGCCGCCCCATCTAAAAGAGAAAATTGTGTGTGTACGTGTAAATGAGAAAATTTCATAAGTTAACAGGCTGTGCAGACTGCAAATGTGCTAATAAACTTAACGCCAGCGGCAATAGTTAATAACTTTTCTTAAAGTTCAAAATATTTATGGCTCCATTACTATAGGTGCAAACCCAGGCTTCCAATTTATCCTTGTCCTCATAAATATCTATTCCCACAGGCTTTCCCTTACATTGAATGGAATATATTTTTTTAAATCCATTATCATTTATTTTAAATACATCAACCATATTACCATTATAACAGGTGACAAATAAAAATTGTTTGTTTTTTGATAAAGCAATCGTTCTGGGTTGTAGATGAGTGGGTGCGGTGAATAAAGTTTTTCCCGTTTCTGTATTGATGCATGCAATTTGGGCCAGTTTGTTATAGGACACAAATAATCTTCCGCTGGTACCTATTACAAGATGACGGGGATTCGATGCAACCTGTAATTCGTCTTCCTTCTGCCAGACCCAATTGTTCAGAACTGTAATACTGGCTCCGCCCATGATAGCCACATATGATTTATAATTTTTATCGTCTACTGCAATTCCTCTTGGTATAGAAGGAACCGGTATCGTATTTATAACTTTTCCATATGGATATTGATCCGGATTTAGTTCCAGCACGCTTACTGTATATGAATGCCAGTTGCTCACCAATAAATTTTTATCATCAGCAGTCTTAGAAATGACTTTTGGGGTTTTACCTGTTTTGATCAGCGGCACATCAAAAGAATCCTTTTGTAAGGAAGCCGGATAGTTCACGGTGATATGTTTAGTGGGTGTTGAGTCGTTTTTTTTAGAATAGAATTGAAATGAATCAACCATAATGGGAACAATGCCACCTGCATTGTGTAAAGAAACCCAAAGTATTTTATCATTATTTGTGAAGCATGCCTCCACCGGTTTTTCTTCATACGAGGAAATGGCTGTATCGTTTTCATAATCCCATCCCATCCCTTTTGTAGGCCTGAATTTAAATTCACGACGGATTTTTCTTGTTGACTGATCAAATTCAGAAACACTCAATCCCTCCAGGTTCATGGCATATAACCTGGAACCGCTTGAATTAAACAATACAGATTTAGTCCCGGGTGCGGAAACCAAAGTTTCTTTTTTTTCAAAAACCAAATTTGAATACGACGGTGTGGTGTCAATAAATGCCGGATCATTTTTTGGAATTACCACTTCTGCCATTAGCTTTTCAGATAGTGAGTCATCTTTTTTCTTTTTGTTATTTTCAACAATAGTATTCCTGCCGGTAAATTGACAACCGTATAAAAAAATGAACACGAAAATTGAGAATACAGGCTGCATGGAGAAGGACAAGGTTAAAAAAATCGAGCCATCCGGCAATTAAAATCTAAAATAAATGCTAAATAATTCTGCTTCCGGTTTTTCACTTGATCGTGGTCATGAATAAAGACAATTTTAGCAGATAAAAACCGTTCTAAATTTGCAGATTACGAAAACAATTATACATTTGCCAATTCCGCTCGGGGCGGGCTTTTTGAACCACCAGAAATTCTGAAAGAAAACCGTAATGTTTAGAAAATTTTCCCCCTTTGTTTTTGTTGTTTTAATGGCAGGCTGTACCAGCATGAAACCTCTTGCTTTTACAAATAATAAACAAACTCCGGTTACATCTACAGACAATAATAAAAAAGAAATAAAATTTCTCGACATTTCTTCTGCTGACAATGCGAAGGTAGAAGCCAAAGAAATAAAAAAAGACGTGCATTCTTCCGGAACACAGTCGGTAAAATCAGGAGAAACTAGTTATTCAAATGGCAGATCTTCTGAAATAGAAAAAGCCACTTCTCTACAATTAAAATATTCGCAATTGCTGAATACTGAAGTGGAGCAGGTGCAGAATATTCCTCTTTACCGAACTATTGATGATTGGTATGGCACCCGGTATAAATTAGGCGGAACCACAAAAACCGGTATTGATTGTTCTGCATTTGTACAAACTATTTTTATTTCTGCATTCGGAATAACTCTTCCCCGTACCGCCAGGGATCAGTATATCATGACACAACACATTTCACGTACAGAATTACAGGAAGGTGATCTGCTATTTTTTAATACGCGCGGCGGCGTTTCACATGTTGGCATTTATCTTCAGAACAATAAATTTGTTCATGCTTCTATTTCAGGCGGGGTCACGATCAGTGATATGTTCGAACCATATTATGTAAAGCATTTCATAGCCAGCGGAAGAGTGAAGGGAATTACTCATAATTCTTCCGTATCCATTAATCCCTGATCCCAATCCTCTTTTTAATGGTATTCCAGACCGGTGCTACATCCGGTGAAAGCCTGAGATATACTACGCCTGCTCCATAAAGAGCGCAAAAAACAACACTGCGCAGAAGAAGTCCCGGGAGTCCATGTATATGTTGAAATGAAAAGAAGCAGGCAATAAAGCAAATGCCAGCCAGTAAAAGAGTGTATAGTGATGACAGGGTAAAAGGGAACAGCCTGAATTTTTTCCAGAGAAAAATAATACGTATAAGATTATAAATTGTAATGGATATAAGATTGGCTAATCCCGGGCCAATGATATCATATTGTTTGGTTAGAAAATAATTAAGAGGCAGCATCAGCAGTAATAAAATAATGCCGCTCACCATTTCGAACCGCCAGTAGGTAGATGTGCCAATGATCTGTGAATTAACACCGGTGCCCATATCGACAATTTTTGTGGCTCCCAGCAGAAGAAAAACATAAAAGCCGTTCAGATAGGTTTCTTTTAAATGAAAGGCATTCACCGCATCCATAAAATTTATAACGATAAGAATATAAATTCCACAGGAAAAGATCAATTGATTGATCGACGAGCGCTGATAAATTCGCTGAAGGGTTTCCATTTTTTTATCTTTCCATGCTTTCGATAAATGGGCTATAGACGCCGCCACGATGCCTCGTTGCGGTGCCTGGATCAGGCTGGAGATATTTTGAACTAATGTATAAATACCTACTTTGGCCAATGCATTCGGCAAAAGGGAAGCAATAATAATCGAATCAAAAACCTGTGATATATAAAATACGAGAGTTCCAATATAAATGAATGAACAAAACCGCCATATGCTTTTAAAAAGTCTTCTTGTAACCTTACTGATACTGAAAGTAAAGTGTATTTTTTTTGTAAGAACGAGATACCCGAATAAAAGAATTGCGATACATGGGTAAGTAAAAGCATATAATTTTATGAAAAGGTCATAGCTGCCCAAAATATGCGTGAGAAAAAAAACAATCAGAATGGTTGTCAGAAATCTCCATTGTACCTCGCGAAGAAAATTGGTCAAAACAGATTTATGTAATTGCCAGGCATAGGCTTCCAACACAGTGTATATCATCAGCCCGAATCCAAATGGAAAGATCCAATTATAATAAACAAGAAGTTCAGGAGAGTGTTCAATGAATTTTCTTACTACAAGATGCTTCAGTAAAATACCGGCAATAATGACAAATAAAAAACCAATAATACTCACAACAAGCGCCCAGGTGACCAGGTCATTTTTTTTGGGTGGAAGATGTTCGTTATAATAAGGAAAAAACTTGTAGATGTAGGCAGGCATTGACAGGTTGGCAAACGCCATCATACTGGTAGCAATGGCAATAAATATTCCGGTAAGCCCATATTGCGATTCAGTAAATAATCCTTGTTTGGTAAAGAGATACGTGTTCAGCAAACCAATCGCAAAGCCAATATAAATAACAATGGATGAAAGGATGCTTTGCCGGCGTATGGTGCTCATGCTTTAGTAGGCTCATCCCGCTATGTGGGACAGGTTATGCAAATATGCAAATGTGTTAATAAAATCATTGGGAAGGTTTTGCACATTAGCACATTTTGAGACTATAACTTTTTTACCGTAATGTAAAAATTCTTATCAATTTGCAAATCATCCTTCATGTGGCTTGTTGCTATTATTTCTTTCCATTCAGTTGTTGGCTTCAGCCATTCGTTTGAATTGGCAAGCTTTACCGGCATATTAAAACCGTCGATGCAGTTGGCCCAGTGATAAGAAAGCTTGTCTCCTTGTATTTTATATTCAAGCGTGGGAATTTTTGTTGTTCTTAAATACTGATCAAAAAGTTTTGAAAGATCTTTTCCTGATTTTTGGATGATGTAATTTTCTATATCTTTTGAATCAACTGTTTTGTGATAGAAAGTTTCATTCAATCCTCTCAGGATATTTCTGAATAAAGAATCATTATCGATGATCTGGCGAACCATATGCATAATACTGTTCCCTTTATTGTACATATCGCTACTCCCTTCTTGATTCACTCCATAAATTCCGATAATTGGCCTGTCATTCCTGATCGTTCTTCTTAAACCTTGTGTGTAGGCATCGGCTGCTTTTTTACCAGATTGGCATTCTACAAAAAGAGTTTCGGTATAATCAGTAATGCCTTCATGCACCCACATATCGGCGATATCATTGGATGTTATGTTGTTTGCGAACCATTCATGACCGCTTTCATGTACAATGATATAGTCCCACTTTAAACCCCAGCCACTAGCTGAAAGATCCCTGCCTAAATATCCATTCATAAATTTATTACCATACGCCACTGCACTTTGGTGCTCCATACCAAGATGCGGTGTTTCTACTAATTTGTAGCCATCTTCATAAAAAGGATAGGGGCCCATCCAATATTCAAAGCACTTCAGCATATCGTCAACCTGCGTAAATTGTCTTTTTGCCTTCTCCAAGTCGTAGTCAAGCACCCAGTAATCACAATCCAGTTTCCCTTTTTCGCCATTGTAATCCTCATGCCAGGTTACATATTTACCGATATAAGGAATAATATTGTAATTATTGATCGGTGCCTTCACTTCCCAGGTGTAATCACTAAGCCTGACCGAATCTTCCACAACTAACTTTTTTTGCACAGAATCTATTTTCAATTTTACCGAAGAATAATCACTCTTGCTTATCAATCTGCCATTGCCGACTGCAATTAATGAATCAGGAACCGTTATTGTTAATGTGGCTCCGCTATCAGGCTCATCACTTTGATGATCCTTGCATGGATACCAAACGCTGGCCCCAAGTCCCTGGCAGGTTACTGTCATCCAGGGTCTGCCCATTGCATCTTTTGTAAATGTCCATCCGCCCTTCCACGGCGGATTTACCGCTATCCTTGGGTTGCCATGATAAATGATCGTAATTGTATGAATGGAATTTCTTGCAGCACTCGGTAAGGGAACATGCCATACATTTCCTTCATTATAGTATGGTTTTTTAGGATAATTGATATACAGTTTTCCGTCATAATAAATAGTATCAATCTTTAAAGGCTGCTGCAGATCGATCTGCATATAGTCGGTGTGTTTATCTTTAACAATTTTATATTGAATGGTTGTTTCACCGGTTATTGATTTTGCATCATAATCGGGAGTAACATGAAGATCATAATGCAGAACATCCCACCATTCCCTTTCAGGCCCTATCGTTCCGCGAAGGGTATCCTGGTGAGTGAATTTTTCTTTTTGATTCAAAGGCTGTGCGGAGCAATGAATGATTAATAATGAATAATTAAGAATTGTCAAAAACAGTTTATTCATGTGCTTGAGGTTAAGAATACTTCGCTAAATTAGGCAGGGATATTATATTTCATGAGCCGCTTAACAAAATTTTTTGGTTACTGGTTGCCTTTTTCTTGTGCCATGTGCCTTGTGTCTTGTATCTTCTGCCTTATTTCTTGTTCACAAAGACATAGGGTTGGTAAAAACATTTTTCATTATAATGAGCAAACAGGTATTGCTTCACTTGATCCTGCGTTTGCCAAGAATCAATCCATTATGTGGGCGGTGCATCAATTATACAGTACGTTAGTTGAGATCGATAAGGATTTAAATATTGTACCCTCTATTGCAAAAAGCTGGGAGATTTCTGGTGACAGGCGCATGTATACTTTTCATTTGAGAAATGATGTTTTTTTTCATGACGACGTAGCTTTTACTTTTAAAAAGGGCAGGCAGTTGATCGCACAGGATGTTGTGTATAGTCTCAGCCGGATTATTGATAAACAAACTGCAAGCCCGGGAGCATGGATATTCAACAATAAGATTGATTCAATGAATGGCTTCCGGCCAATTAACGATTCTACTTTTCAGCTTAAACTGATTCGTCCTTACACACCGATCCTGGGTATTCTCTCGATGCAGTATTGTTCCATTGTTCCAAAGGAAGCTGTAGAAAAATATCACAACGATTTTAGAAGACACCCTGTCGGGACAGGCCCCTTTGCATTTGTTGCCTGGGACGAGGGACAGGCATTGATCCTGAAAAAAAATGAAAATTATTTTGAAAAAGATAGTATAGGTAATCGTCTTCCTTATCTCAATGGTATCAAAATAAGTTTTTATGATAGTAAAGCCACAGAATTTTTACTATTCAGGCAAAAGCAGCTTGATTTTATGAATGATATTGAATCATCATTCAAAGACGAAGTGCTCACAAAAAAGGGAGAGCTTAGGAAAAACTGGGAAGGGAAAATTGTTCTGCAAACTCATCCGTATCTGAATACTGAATATTTCGGGATGTTGGTTGACACATCTAATGAATTAGTAAAGAACTCGCCCATCCGGTTAAAAAAGATCCGGCAAGCAGTTAATTACGGTTTTGACAGGAGAAAAATGATCCTGTATCTGCGTAACTCATTAGGCATTCCTGCTGAATCAGGATTTGTTCCCGCAGGGCTTCCTTCTTTTGATTCCGCAAAAGTAAAAGGATATTATTTTGATCCTGCGAAAACAAAACAATTGCTCGCAGAGGCAGGTTTTCCTGATGGCAAAGGGTTACCTGTTATTAAATTGATGACCATCCCCATCTATTCTGATTTCGCTGCTTTTATTGCCAAACAATTGGAAGAAGCAGGTATTCCTGTGCAGGTTGATGTGGTACAAAAATCTTTATTGCTCGAACTTACATCCAATTCAAGAGCATTATTTTTTCGGGGCAGTTGGATCGCTGATTATCCTGATGCAGAAAATTATTTATCCGTGTTTTATTCAAAAAATCCCGCACCTCCTAACTATACGAGGTATAAAAGTCCGGAATTTGATGCCTTGTTTGAAAAAGCATTGGGCGAAACCAATGATATTCTCCGTTATAAACTTTATCAGCAAGCTGACCAGGTCATGATGCGGGATGCACCTGTGATACCATTGTGGTATGATCAATGGATTCATTTCGTTCAGCCTGACATAAAAAATTTTGAGGTGAATGCTCTCAACCTCCTTGAACTGCGTAAAGTCCGCAAAATAAATAGTAATTTCTGAATTTTTTTTTGGACTGCAATTGGCTGATTTGCAGGTGAATGCTTTTGAGGAATTCTCTAAAAGCCTTGCCAGGCTTGCATATCTGGGGAATGACCTTTAATTTAGCTCAGTATTTATCCCAGGCCAACTTACAAGCCCTTCCTCTTCCAACATTCCATCAAAAACTTTTCAATAATATCCTTTAAGAACCATTCGTAGTTGTTAATAAAAACATGTACTCATGAAAACGAATGGACTCCGAAGTTTAATTTATAAAGCTGTCCTGCTAATACTGCTCTCTTTATACTTTCTGCTTGTATTTAGTCGGACTTACGACAGACATTTCAATTTACCCGGAAATATTTCTTATAAAAAAGATACCCCGCCGTTATTACCAAAACTCCTGAGCTTTGAGGGTACTTCTTCAAACAAACAAGTTAGACTGACCTGGGAATTTGAAACAACTGAGGGTCTTGACGAATGCATTCTGGAAAGAGCGGACAAGCCAGGTGATTTTAAACCAGTAGCTTATTTTTTTATGACAGAAGATATTCACATTTCAAATCTCCGGTACACGGACAATGTTCCTAAAAACAAGACTTATTTTTATCGTTTAAGATTGACGGGCCAAGAAGGGAACAATCAATACACTAAACCGCTTGCCTTTAAAATCAGTAACAAGCAGAATCAAAAAGAATCATTAGTTTATCCATTTGTTATTCCTTGAGTATTGACTCAGTTTGCTGATTTCAATTTTTCTTTAAATACTTTTTTAAACTTTTCCAGCTTTGGCCGGATTACAACAGAACAGTAAGGATTTTTGTCTTGATTGTATTCGTAGTAATCATGATGATAATTTTCCGCAGGATAAAATTTTTCCATAGGAGCAATTTGTGTAACGATCGGTTTATCCCAGGCACCGCTCCTGTCTAATTCTGTTTTATATTTTTCCGCCAATCTTTTTTGTTCATCATTATGATAAAAGATCACACTGCGATATTGAGTGCCTGCGTCATTTCCCTGCCTGTTCAATGTAGTTGGATCATGTACCTTAAAAAAAACTTTCAGTAATTCATCATAAGAGATTTTCGAAGGATCATATATGATTTGTGTGCACTCAGCATAACCCGTTTCTCCGCTGCATACTTCTTTATAAGTTGGATTTACGGTATGTCCTCCGGAATATCCGGGCATTACAGAAATGACCCCATTCAATTCTTTGTAAATAGCTTCTGTGCACCAGAAGCAACCGGTTCCAAAGGTTGCCGTTTCAGTAGAGCGCATAAAAAATTTTGAGGGTGCAAGTTACGAAGTTGAGAATTGTGAATTGGTAAACTCTCTTACTTTGAGTTTTTATATCACCTCCGCTCATCTTGTTTAATTCACATACTG
>Ga0137366_10004873_pt1 | contig 10564 bp, 3 predicted proteins | sample SagtaG_8_FD_104938 | JGI IMG/M metagenome (GOLD analysis project Ga0137366, IMG submission 104938) | Vadose zone soil microbial communities from Sagehorn Ranch, Mendocino, California, USA - Sage1_L_60_16 metaG | ecosystem: Environmental > Terrestrial > Soil > Vadose zone | place: USA: California... | reverse complement strand
GTACGACGCGCGCAGGGCGGAGGCGCTCGTCGCGTTCCGCGCCGCGCCTCGCGCCGCGGCTTGCGCCGGCGGCGCGTATCCGGAGGACGAGGTGGCCCTCCGCGAGCTCCTGGCGAGCTTCTACGCCGCTGCGGGTGGGCCCGGCCCGCGCGACGGTCGCTCGCGCGTGGGAGAGGGAGTGCGGCTCCTCGTTGCGCCGCACATCGACTTCCACCGCGGCGGCCCGGCGTACGCGCACGCCTACCACGCGCTCGAGGGCTGCGACGCCGACCTCTACGTGGTCTTCGGGACCGCGCACGCGTCCCCGCTGCACCTCTTCACGCTGACGCGGCAGGACTACGCGACGCCGCTCGGGCCGGTCGCGACAGACCGCGCCGTCGTGAACGCGCTCGCGGCCGAGCTGGGCGAGGAGGAGCTCTTCGAGGACGAGCTCGTCCACGCGGGCGAGCACTCCGTCGAGTTCCAGATGGTGTGGCTGCGCTGGGTCCTCGGCGATCGGCCCTTCCGTGCGGTCCCGGTGCTGTGCTCGTCGATCTCGCACCTGGGCGATCCGGGGAGGGGGACGGCGCGGTTTCTCTCGGCGCTCGCGCGCGCCACCTCCGGGCGAAGGGTCTGCTGCGTGGCGGGCGCCGATCTCGCCCACGTCGGCCCGCAGTACGGCGACGAGCGGGCGCCCACGCCGGCCGAGCTGGCGGCTTTCGCGGAGCAGGACCGGCGCACGCTGGCGTACGTCGCGGCGGGCGACGCTGCGGGCTTCCATCGCGACGCGATCGTGGACGACGCGAGGCGGCGGCTGTGCGGGGTCGCGCCGATCTACATGTCGATGCGCGCCGCCGGGCGCCCCGCGCGCCTGCTGCACTACGGGCAGTGGACGGACGGCACCGACATGGTGTCGTTCGCCGCCGCGGTGGGGTAGCGCGGCTGCAGCGCGCTACGGCGCCAGCTCGTCGTCGTCGCCCGCCGGGGCTCCCGCGTACTCGATGGCGCAGCGCTCGCAGAACTGGTTCGGCGGGGGCGCCCCGGGCATGGCGATGGTGCGCCCGATCTCGCCGCACACCTGGCACCGGCCCTCCACGATGACCTCGCCGCGGTCGACCGGGCTCTCCTTGGTGGACTCGCGCATCGGCTACTCCTTTCCACGGTTCCGCTTCTTCGGGACGACCAGCCCGCGGGAGAGCCGCCGCAGCACGTTCTTGCTCTGGCGCCTCTTGTAGCGCTCGTGGTTCGACTCGCCCTGCTCGTTGCGTCGGGCCGTGGCGGCGTCCACCATCTGGAACTCCACGAGGGAGAAGACGGTGCGCCCGAGGTCCTCCACGAGCGGCCCGTCGGGCGGGAGGAGCTCGTCGACGCGCACCGGCAGGTCCACGACGAAGTTGAGGACGCGGTACTCCTTCCCGCTGAACGCGTTGACGGCGCGACGGTCGCGCGCCTCGATGTCGAGCGGCGCCTGCAGCTCCGGGATGAGCCGGGCGGCGTCCGGGTGGCGCGTGACGATCTCCCGGAACTGCACGAGCGTGTTCTGGCTCTGTCCCGGCACCACGTAGTTGAACGGGAAGAGCGTGCTCGTGAGGTGGTGCAGGATGGAAGGGATCTGGTCCCGCCGCTCCGTCACGATGCGGTACCGCACGCGGTCGAAGATCTGGGCGGCCACCGTCTCGCGCTTGGCGAGGAGCTTCGTGATGAGCGAGCTGCGCGCCTTCACGTTGCCCACGAACTCGACGACGGGCAGCCCGAGCTGCTGCATCCGCCGCGCCTCGCTCATGACGCGGCGGTCGACGCGCTCGGCCAGGTCCGCCTCGCGGATGGGGGTGCGGAAGAGCAGCTCCCGCGCCTCGAGGTGGTGGACGACGTGCATGCACTTCAGCACGACGCACGCGATGCGGCGGTACTTGCGCGGCTCGATGGCGCCGCTCGCGAGCAGGAAGAGCTCGCGGAGGTCTTTCGGCTGCGCGACCGAGTCCGCGACGCGGTACCCGAACGCTTTGCGGAGGTACTCGACGGCCTGCGCCAGGATCGCGTGCAGGCGCCGCGCGTCTCGCGGGTCGTCGAGGTCGAAGAGGCTGAGGCGGAGGAAGTGATCCACCTCCGCAGCGTCGCGGAAGTGCAGGCGCCGCCAGTCGACGACGGAAGAGCCGCGCAGGATGAGGCGGATCGCCTCCAGCTCACCGAGGTGCATGCCCTCGACGCCGCGATACACGGTCGCCTGCGCGCTGTCGAACTCGAATGCCACGGTCACCCGCTCCCAACCCCGTGCGAGGGCTCAGACTCGCCTTTCGCCGTTTCTCGTGCTCGCAAACGCAGTTCTCGGCGAGTCAGAGCGATTTCCGGTCGAGCTGCGCTTTCGCGTAGCTCGACCTCAGCTGGGGGAGCGAGCGCAGCTCCCCCCAGACCCCCCACCGCGGCGGTCGAAAAGGGCGAAACGTGAGTCAGATCTGCTCGCCCCGCGCGGCGCGGTCAAGCCGGACTCGTGGGGCGCGGCGCTCGCGCCGAGGACGGCCTTCGGTCGGACATGCTCGTCCCACGGAATATCCCTAGAACTTGAACGGGAAGACGACCTCTTGTCCCGTCGTGCGGGTCCGCGGGAAGCGGATGCTCTTCACGACGCCGCTGATGCAGGGCGCGATGGGCTGCCGCGCGAACTCGTCGGAGACGACGCGGACGTCGCGGACGGAGCCGTCGCCGGAGATGATCCAGCGCACCTTGAGCGTCCCGCGCGTGTCTGGGTCGGCCGCCTTCTGCTGCTCGATGCAGCGCAGGAGCGCGCTCTTCTGACCCACGACGGCCTCGTTGATCTGCGACACCGAGACGCCCTCGGGGAGGTCGCTGCCGATGGCGGGCGGCACGTAGACGCTGCGCTTCGAGGGGCCCTTCCCCGAGAGCTCCTTCTCGATGTCGTCGTCGCCGCCCACGTCGAGGAGCGGGTCGCCGGCGGCCTTCCTCCTGGGTGGCTCGGCGGGGGCGGGCGCCGGAGCGGCGGGCTCGGGTGCGCGCTCCGCGGCAGCGAGACGCTGCGCGCGCCTGGAGGTTCGACCCGGGAGCGGCTCGGGCTTTGGCCTGCGGTGCGGACGCGAAGCCGCGGCGGCCGGCGGCTCGCGCTCCGGAACGGGCGCGGCGCGGGCGGGCTCGGGCGACGCCGGAGCCGCTGCGGCGGTGGCGGCAGGCGTCGAGGTGGCCGGCGGCGTCGCCGCCGCGGAGGGGGTCGGGCTCGGGCTCTCGGCCACGGTCGCTGCCGCGGCGCCGGTGAAGGGCGGCGGCGCGGTCGGGGCCGGCGGCGCGACGGCTGCCGCGGGCGCGCCCGGGCTGGCGGCCGCGGTCGGGGCGGAGCTCGCAGGAGGCGGGATCGCCTGGACCGGCGCCGGAGCTTGCGCGACCGGCGTCGAGGCGGGCACGACCTCGCGCGCGGGGCGGAGGAGCCACACGACGACCCCTATGCCCGCGGCGAACAGCACCGCCATCACGACTCCGATGGCGAGCACGCTGCGGGTCGCGGACTTCTTGATGTGGCGGATCTCGGTGCGCTCGCCCACCGGCGACGGCGCCTTCGGCCTCAGCGCCGACTCACCGGTCACCTCGAGCCCCTTGATGGGGAGCGGCAGCAGGTTCGTCGGGTCGACGCCGCCGTCGGGCAGATCCATCCGATCGACGAGCGATCCGCTCCTCGACTCCGGGGCGGGGTCCGCCTTCCTCGGCTCGGGTCGTTGCAGCGAGGTCATCTCCTCGCTGGCGAGCGCCGCGAGCGCGCTCGCCGCGCTCGGCTTCCACGCGGCGTCGTGGCCGTTCGCGGCGCCATTCGTCGAGCCGTTCGTCGCGGGCGACGGCGACGGCACAGCCATGCTGACTCCGGGGGCGGCCTTCGGCGTGTCGGCCCGGGGCTCGGCTGCGGTGGTCGCGCGCGCCGCGGCAGCGGGCTTCGCCCCCCCGCGCGGAATGGGCGCGAGGTACTGCGCCATCTCGGGGATCGTCGAGAGCGGCACCCAGTCGGCCATGCCCGGGCGCCAGGTGAGCGTGTCGGGCCCGATCTCGCCCGACTCCCACCGCGCCTTCACGCCGGGCGCAGGCAGCGGCCCCACCTGGCTGTCGTCGACGGCGACGTACCAGTCGCTGATGGCCTCCGCGGCGGCGACCGGGTTCTGCGCGGCGTTCGTCGCCTCGGCGGCGGGCGGAGCGTCCCCGTTCGCGGGATCCTGGGCGGCCTTCGCCTCGGCCGCGAGGCCGGGCGAGCCACCTCCGAAGACGTTCTCGAAGGCGTCGCCGAGCTCGCGCTCCAGCGTGGTCTCGCGACCCGGTTCCGGCGCCGGCCGTGGCACCACCTCCGGCGCCACGGCCGGGGCCCGCTTCACGGACACGACGTTTCCGCACTTCTTGCAGCGAACCTTGACCCCGTTCGGACCGACCTTCTCGTCCGAGATCATGTATTGCGCGCCGCACTCGCAGGAGAATCTCATCGCGTCCTTGGAATCGTGCCCCGGGAGCTTCTCGGGCCGGCTCAGCGCCAGGGCGAGCGCGTAAGCGGGCGAAAAAGCTTGTCAATCTTAGAGTTACCAGCCCCGACCGTCAAGGACGCCGCCACCGGCGCGGCGCACCCCATTTGCAACGTACTCACGCGCAGTTGGAAGGTCCTCGCCCCTTGCAGCGCCGATTTACCCGTTCGGCACCACCACGGAGAGGCCGAGGTGTTGGCGCAGCGCGCCGTACTCCTCGGACGTGCAGAACAGGACGAGATCGCGCAGCCGCGTCTCCTGCTTCAGCTTCGAGACCGCCGGCGGCTCCGAGACGAGCATGCGCCTCACCACCTCGAGGTCGCCCGCGAGGAGCGCCCCGACGCGGTTCGAGGTCAGCTCGGCCGCGTCCATGTAGGCGCGGACGTCGCCGGGGTGCTGCACGTCGCAGTACGCCCGCGCGAGGAGCTTCAGCTTCTGCGTGCGCGCCCCCTCCGGGAGGGCCTTCTCGAGGCGCCGCTTGAGCCGCTCGACGAGGTGCGGATCGGCGGTCACGACGAAGCGCGAGGTGCCGAGGCTCGCGGCCGCCTGGAAGACCGCGTCGAGCTGATCGTGCGGCATGAGCCGCACGAGCGCGAGCTCGGGCCGGGCGAACGCCAGCGCCTTGCCGATGGAGAACCAGAGCTCCTTCTTCGGGCGCTCCTTGAAGAGCTCCTCGCCGGCGAGGAGCCCCGGCGGCTGCACCGGCAGGAGCTGCAGCCGCGCGCCGGCCTCGCCCGACCGGAAGAGGCGCGGCGCGGCAAGCCCGAGCGTGCGCGCCACGTACTTGAACATGTTGGCGAAGAAGAGCATCGAGCCCGCGACGTCCACCTCGTCCTTCTTCGGGTTGAGACCGAGGTCCTTCGGCTGCTGGACGAAGATCTCGGACGCCTCGCGCACGAGGAGCGCCATGATCGCGGCGAGGGGCCCGCGCGCGCGCTCGTGCAGCACCTTCTGCCAGTGCGCCTCGTCGAGCGAGACGCTCGCGCTGTCACGCGCGAAGCGGCGCAGGCGCGCCGCCACCTGCCCCTCCTCGGCCGTCGCGCTCCCGAGCAGGAACGCGAGCACCTGCGCGGTGGAGTAGGCCTGATCGTAGGCCTTCACCTCCGCGTGGAGGCCGACCAGGGCGGAGACCGCCTTCTGCGGAGCGTTGCCGATCGCGAGGAGGCGCCGGTAGGCCGCGATCGCCTCCGCCTCGTGCCCGGGGAGCTTGGCGGCGAGCTCGGCGTGCGCCTCGACGGCGGCCGCGTCGTCCGGGTCGGACCTCGCGACGACCTCGTAGGCCATGCGCGCGCCCTCGGCGTCGTCGAGCACGCGGCGGTACAGCTCGGCGAGCGTCTTCCACAGCGCGCCGCGCGCCGCGCCCGCCTCCGGGCCCTTCGGGAGCCGCTGGATCATCCGCACATAGGCCTGCTCCAGCTCGCGCCATCTCTTCGCGGCGGTGAGCAGCGCCTCGAGGTCGGCGAACGCCTGCACGAGGCGCGGGTCGGCGTCGAGCGCGGCGTCGAGCTCGCGGGCGGCGCCCGCCTCGTCCTTGAGCTCGTCGCGCAGGGTGAGCGCGAGCGCGTGGTGGAGGCGCGCCGCGCGTTGCCCATCCTTCTTCACCTCCGGCGCCTCGAGCAGCCGCGCCAGCACGTCGGCCGCCTTCTGCCCCTGGCGCGTGTCGCGGTAGAGACCGAGCAGCGCCTCCGTCACCGCGACGTTGCCCGGGTCGAGCCGCGCCGCGCCGGTGAACGCGTCCACCGCCTGGTAAGGGTCCTGGAGCCTGTCGCGGCAGAGCGTCCCGATCGCGACCAGCATCTCGAGCTTTGCCGGCCCGTCGAGCGAGGCCGCGAGCTTCTGCCGATGCTCGACGGCGCCTTCCCACTCGCCCGCGGCCTCGAGGACCGCGACGAGGCTCCGGCGCGACGGCTCGTGCCCGGCGTCGATCTCGAGCGCCTTCTCGAAGCTCTTCGCGGCGCGATCGCCCTGGCCGAGCCGGGCCTGGATCTCCCCGATCTGCCAGTAGGTCTCGACCACCTCGAGGTCGGTGAGGCCGTCGCGGTGGTGGATGAGGATGGCCTGGAAGATCTTGAGCGCCTCCTCCCAGTCCTTGTCCTGCACGAGCAGGTTGCCGAGGCCCTCCAGCGCGGGCAGGTAGGTCGCGTCGAGCTCGTAGGCGCGGCGGTGGCACTCGAGCGCCTTGCCGCGGTTCCCGAGCTTCTCGGCCACGTAGCCGAGCCGGTAGGACTGGCAACACAGCTCCTTCGCCTCGCCGTCCTGAGCGAGGCGCTTCACGACGACGTCGAGCACCGCCTCCGCCCTCGGCCAGTCGCCGCGCGCGACGTACAGGTCGGCGAGCGGGCGCGCCGCGGGGAGGAAGTCCGGCACCTTCCTGAGCGCCTCTTCATAGAGGCGCGCCGCCCCGTCGGGATCGTCCCGCTCCTCCTGGTGGATGCGCCCCGCCTCGTGGAGCAGCTTCGCCTTGTCGCCCTCCGCCTCGGTGTAGCGCGCCTCGGACAGGAGCAATCGCAGGTACGCGTCGCGATCGCGCTCCCCCTCCGCGATGGCGCGCAGGGCGCGGAGGCTCGGCAGGTGACCGGGGTCGGCGTCGAGCGCGCGCGCGTAGGCGAGCTTCGCCGCGCCGCGGTCCTGCAGCATCTCCTCCTGGATGCGCCCGATGCGCGACTGGATCTCCACCGCCTCGGCGCCGCCGTGCACGAGCTTGTCGGCGCGCTGCAGCATCTCGAGCGCGAGGTTCCAGTTGCCGCTCCGCTCGTACAGGGCGGCGAGCGCCGAGACCGCCACGCGCGACTCGGGGTCGACCTGGAGCGCGTGGCTGAACATGGCCTCGGCGCGGTCGACGCGCGCGAGCTCCTTCCACCAGACCTCGCCCACCTGGACCTCGAGCGAGACGAGCTCGCGCCGGTCCGGCGTGAGCGACGCGTGGTGCTGGAGGACCGCGATGAGCTTCTCCCAGCGAGCCTCTCGCCGGTAGAGCGTCTCGAGGTTCTTCACCGCGGCGAGGTTTCCGCCGTCGAGCGCCAGCACGGCCTCGTTCCGCTCGATCGCCTTGTGGGCGTCGCCGAGCTTCTCCTCCCAGATGGACGCGCTCTTGCCGAGGATGCGCACCCGCTCGCGCGGGTCGGTCGCGATCTCGGCCTGCTTCTCGTAGACCCGGTTCAGCTCGGCGAAGCGGTCGAGCTTCGTGTAGAGCCGCTCGAGCCCCGCCAGCGCGTCGCGCTGCCGGTCGTCGATCCCGAGCACCGCGCGGTAGGCCTCGACCGCGGCCTCCTCGTCGGCGAGCTCGTTCTCGTGCAGGCCGGCCACTTGCAGCTGGTAAGCGACGCGGCTCGCGTCGTCCTGCGCGAGGTCGCGCGCGCGCGCGAGGATGCCCGCCAGATCCCCCCAGCGCGCCTCGCGCCGGTAGAGGCTCGCCAGCGCCTCGAGCGCAGCCGCGTCGGCGCCGTCGAGCTCGAGCACGCGCTTCAGCGCGGCCATCGCCTCGGCGGGATCGCGGAGCTGGCCGTCGTAGATGCGGGCCATCTCGAGCAGCGTCGCCTTCTTCTCCTCGAGCCCGGCGGCCGCCTCGAGCTTCTGCTCGAGCGCGATGACGAGGTCGCGCACCCGCCCGCGCCGCGTGAAGAGATCGGTGAGGGCGTCGAGCGCCTCCGGGCTCGCCGGGTCCACCTCGAGCGCCTTGCGGAAGGCGGCCTCGGCCCCGTCCGCGTCGTCGAGCCGCGCGTCTCGCAGCCGGCCCAGCTCGAGCAGGAGCCGCGCCTTCGCGAGCCCCTTCGCCTCCTCGGACACCTGCTCGTACACCGCGCCGAGCTCGTCCCACGCCTCGGTCTCGGCGGCGAGCCTCCGGATCGCCTCGACCACCGCCGCGTCCGACGGGTCCTCGCCGAAGGCGCGGCACCAGGTGATGAAGGCCATCTCCTTCTGGCCCAGCCGCTTCTCGTGGATCTCCCCGACCTCCTTCAGCACCGCGAGGCGCTCGGCGCGGTCGGGGATCTGGCCGGTGAAGAGGTCGCAGACGCGGACGTAGGCGCGCCAGTTCCCGCCCCGGGCGTGGAGCTCCTTGAGGCGCGTCCACGCGTCACGGCGCCCCGGCGCGAGCTCGAGCACCTTCTCCAGGGCGGCGGCCGCCGCCTCCGGCTTCGCGAGCGGCTTCTCCCACAGCTCGGCGGCCGCGAGCCACGCCTCGATCGCGTCTGCGGTCCGGCCGGCCGCCTCGAGGAGCGCGGCGCGCGCCTCGATCGCCTTCACCCGGTCCTGCGGCGCGGCGGCGCCCTCGAAGACGGCTGCGAGCCGCGCCAGCTCCGCCTCGGAGTGCGGCTCGAGCTCGAGGGCGCGGCGGCCCTGCTCCGCGGCCTCGCCCTTCTTGCCCGCCCGCAGGAGCACGTCCGCGAGCTGCAGCCGGATCGCCTTCACGCCGGCGGCGTCCTCTTGCAGCGGCACGAGTCGCCGGTAGATGGAGGCGAGGCCGTCGAGGTCGCCCTGCGCGGCGAACAGGTCGCGCAGCGCCTCCAGCGCCTTCTTGTTGCGCGGGTCCGCGTCGAGCACCGCCTGGTAGGCGCGCACCGCCTCCGCCGCGTCGCCGAGGCGCTCGCCGAGGAGGCCGCCCAGCTTGTCGTGGAGCCGCGCGGCCTCGCGTCGATCGCTCGTGAGGGCGAGCCGCACGCGCAAGAGCTCCGCCAGCTCGGGCCAGCGCGCGAGCCCCTCGTACAGCTCCTCGAGCGCGGCGAGCGCCGGCTCGTGCTGCGGGTCGAGGCCGAGCGCCTCGCGCCAGAGCAGCGCCGCGTCCTCGTCCTTGCCGAGCGCGCGACACGTCGCGGCGAGGCGCGAGGTGAGCCGCAGGCGCGACGCGGCGTCGGCCGCGAGGTCGCGCTGCGCCGCCAGGTTCTCGGCGAGGGCGTCGAGGCGCCCCTCCGCCTCGTAGATGCGCTCGAGCGCGCGCAGCGCGGCCGTCTGGCGGGGGTCCTGCGCGACCAGCGCCTCGTAGGCGCGCGCCGCCCGCGCCGCGTCGCCGAGCTGCTCGTCGCTGAGCTGCCCGAGGCGGAAGAGGAAGGCGACGCGCTCGTCGGCGGACGCGAGCGCGGCCTCCGCCTCGAGCACGTCCGCCAGCTCCGCGTGCTTGCCCGCGGCGCGGTAGAGGCGGTCGAGGCCTGCCAGGGCGCGCGGCGCGCCGGCGGGATCGAGGCGCCGGGCGCGCTCGAGCCACCCCACGGCGGCCTCGGGCGAGCCGAGCTTCTCCTCGTGGAGGGCGCCGAGCGTGAGCGCCACCTCCGCGGCGGCCGCCGGCGGGAGCCTCTCGAACTCGTCCTCGTAGACGGCGGCGAGCTCCTCGGCGTGCTCCGTCGCGGCGGCGAGGCGCGCCAGGTCCGCGCGCACCGCCGGATCGGCCGGGTCGTCCCGGAACGCGCGGCACAGCGCCACGAACGCGAGCTCGGGGTTCCCGAGCCGCTTCTCCCGGACCTCCGCGAGCTCCAGGAAGAGCGCCTTGCGCTCGACCGGATCGGGACGCTCGCCCGCGCGCAGCTCCAGCACGGTCGCGTACTTGGCCCAGGCGCCCGCGGCGGCGTAGGCGCGTTCCAGCGCGCCCGCGGCGCGCACGTTCGCAGGGTCCTTCGTGAGGAGGCCCTCGAGTCGCGAGATCGCCTGCGGGTCGTCGGGGCGCGCCGCCAGGATCTCCTCGTAGAGCGCGAGCGCGCCCTCCCGATCGAGGAGGCGCGTCTCCTTCAGCTCGGCCAGGCGCTGCCGGAAGGCCGTGGCGGCCCCCAGGTCGCCGTCGGCCTCCGCCGCCGCCGCCTCGCGGGCGAGCACGTCCGCCAGCTCCACCCACTTCTCCGTGTGCACGCAGAGCCGGTCCAGGCGCGCGAGCGCGTCGCGCCGCCCGGGGTCGAGCTCGAGCAGGCGCCGCAGGGTCGTGATGGCGCCCGTCAGGTCCTTCTGCCGCTCCTCCTGCAGCTGCGCCAGCTCGGCCAGGAGGGCTGGGCGCGCGGCGGGATCCTCCTCCACCGCGATGCGGCGCCGGAGCACCTGGGCGAGCGCGTCGCCGTCACCCGCCCCCCGGTACGCCGCGGCGAGGCCCGCGAGCGCGCCCG
>Ga0137366_10004872_pt1 | contig 10564 bp, 6 predicted proteins | sample SagtaG_8_FD_104938 | JGI IMG/M metagenome (GOLD analysis project Ga0137366, IMG submission 104938) | Vadose zone soil microbial communities from Sagehorn Ranch, Mendocino, California, USA - Sage1_L_60_16 metaG | ecosystem: Environmental > Terrestrial > Soil > Vadose zone | place: USA: California... | reverse complement strand
GGCCGAGAATATTACCCATGGGATCAATCGTGATCTCATCAAAGTTGCACTTCTCCATCTCTTCCTTGATGCGCTGAATGACATCGCCTTCCTGCGAGCTCATGGATCTGGTGGCAATTAGGTCGCGGAGAAACCCGGCGACCTGTCTTTCGTTTTTCTCTGCTTCTTCCAGAATCTTATTAAACATTGCTTTTCTTCCTTATGATGCTACCTGCTGATTGAATTCCTCGATCAACTTGTCGAACAAAACCACTTCTTCTTCAAAAATGGTTTGCCAGTACGCGGGATCCCATTGTTCTTTCAGTTCTTCCGAAGATCTTCCCTGTTGTTCCACCCACGTAAAGTATTTGAGATTGTGTATCGTCTTCTTGTCGTAATAAGAAAGTTCTTTATAGAAATCGATTCCCTGGTGAGCAATAGGCCCCGAAAAATCCATCGCTGCCTGAAGGTCAGAGTAGGCGCCGCGTTCATCCCGTGAGATATGGGTTATCTCGCCGCGTTTATCCCCTGAGATATCGCTTATCTCACGGGATGAATGTGAAAGTTCGTCAAGACGTGAGCGGTACATCTCCACAGAATCCGTAAAGACGGTCATGACCACATCCGCTTCCCCCATTTCGTAATACTTCGCTGTTTTAATGGCAGCCAGCAGGTTCCCGATGCTCGAGATACCCAACAGATTTAATTGATCGATTCTGCTTTCATCGATGCCCAGCGTTTTGAGGAATTCCTTTCCATGATCTTCATTGAATAACCTCAGCACGCGCATGCAGTCTTCATCATCAATTGCGGCAACCGCATCCGTATTGCGTACGTTATGAACCCAGGGGACGTGTTTATCTCCAATACCTTCGATCCGGTGTTCACCAAAACCATTCATATATAAGGTGGGACACTGCAACGCTTCGCTCGCAACAATCTTCAATGAAGGATACAGACTTTTCAGGTAGTCGCCTGCGGCGATGGTTCCGGCAGACCCGGTGGCTGATACATAGGCAGCAGCATTTCCATCTTTTACAGCGAGTGCCTTGAATGCATCGTCAAGCGCCGGACCGGTAACGTGGTAATGCCAGATCGGATTACCAAACTCTTCGAATTGATTGAAGATAATATTCAGCGGATTCTGTTTCAGCTCCCAGCATTTGTCATAAATCTCTTTTACATTTGATTCCGTACCGGGTGTGGCAATCACCTCCGAGCCAATTTCTTTAAGCCAGGTGAATCGTTCTTTCGACATCCCCTCTGGCAGGATGGCGATGGGCGTACAATCCAACAAGCGGCAGTCGAAGGCGCCGCCGCGGCAGAAGTTTCCCGTTGATGGCCAAACCGCTTTGTGAACCTCAGGATCGAATTCACCGCTGACAAGCCTGGGAACCAGGCAACCGAAGGCAGCGCCTACTTTATGTGCGCCTGTCGGAAAATATTTCCCGATCATGCCGATGATTCTTGCTTTGACCCCGGTTATTCGACGGGGTATTTCTATGTAGTTAACACCTCCATACAAACCCGTCTTAATGTCATTCCTCCATGAAATACGGTACAGGTTCAAAGGGTTTAGGTCCCACAAACCTGCTTCGGGTAATTTCGACTTTATCGATTGAGGAACTTTTTCGGGATCACACATCTGGGCAAAGGTTGGAATGGTAATTCCGCGTGCTTTGCATCTCGCGGCGGTTTTCTTAACCACAGCGTGATCAATTTTCTTAATGATTCTGGACATAAATGATAATTGGTGTCAGAAGCCCGACCGTCAGGGAGGGCCGCCCTGGTAGAGATGCTACGGTGTGGCGCCGAAGCCTGCCCTCCCTTACGGTCGGGCTTCTGACACTTGTCTGGACAGCGCTACACACTTCTTCTTCTATCGTTTTCAACCATGCTTCTTAGCTTGTTAACCGGATCCTTGATGCGCGAAAGAAAGATGATCGCTGCGATCACAAATGGTTTGTAGCCGGCTTCAGCATACGTAGCCAGTCGGTATCTTTCGAATACTTCTCTTGATACTTCACCCTGCGCGCAACTTACGCTCGTGATGTCAGCGGGCAGGCAATGCATGTATAGCGCTTTGCCCTTCTTCGTCAGCTGCATTTTCTCTTCATCACATTCCCAGTTCTTGAATCTGGCATTGTTTTCCAGACATTCCTTTTCGAGGTCTTTCAGCCCCGGCTTATCATTCTTGTTTAATAAAACCGTTCTGTGCTGCATGACATGAAAAGGAGCCCATGATTTTGGATACACGATGTCGGCATCTTTGAACGCCTCTTCCATCTTATTTACAACTTCAAAACTGCCGCCGCTTTGTGCAGATTGTTTTCTTGCCTGTTCAATTACTTCGGGAATCAGACCATAGCCTTCCGGAAATGCAAGGGAGACGTTCATTCCAAAACGTGACAGGAGTCCGATGATTGCCTGGGGAACTGAAAGCGGCTTTCCATAACTCGGCGAATAGGCCCAGGTCATGGCGATCTTTTTGCCACGCAGGTTTTCCACCGAACCGAAGGAGTTCTTCAGATGCATCAAATCGGCGAGTGATTGTGTGGGATGGTCAATATCACACTGAAGATTCACAATGGTCGGCCTTTGATGAAGGATGCCGGCTTCATAGCCCTCCTGCAGCGAAGCGCCAAATTCCCTCATGTACTTATTGCCCTCGCCGAGGAACATGTCATCGCGGATGCCGATCGTTTCCGCGAGAAATGAAATCATGTTGGCCGTTTCGCGAACGGTTTCGCCGTGGGCGATCTGTGATTTTTCTTCGTCTAACTCTGAGAGTCCCAACCCCAGCGCATTTGCCGCCGAAGCAAAACTGAAGCGAGTACGTGTCGAATTATCGCGGAAAAGAGCAATAGCCAAACCTGTGTCAAACGAGCGGATGGAACAGCCGGATTCGTGCAGGTCGCTCATCAATTGCGCGACGTCAAGAACCGCTCTGATCTCATCGTCGTTGCGCTCCCAGGTCAACAGGAAATCACGGTCAACCATTTCTGTTTCTATGTTCAGAGAGTCCAGCAGCGTATCTGCTTTTGATTGCGTGAGCGTGCTCATTTTGATCCGTTGGTTTTCAGGTTAATTTATATTTATGACTGGATTGCCTTCGCAGCGGGAGAATCTTTCATCGGCAGTTTATATCTCCGGATACCGTCAAATTTATACAAAGCTCCTGCCACAGCTCCCGCCGTAGGGACCAGCCCTACTTCGCCTACGCCTTTTGCTCCGAACGGACCTTCAGGTTCGTTTTCTTCAATTAAGAGAATCTCCGTTTCAGGCATATCTTTGGCGCGCAGTATTCCCAGTGAACGGAGTTTGAAAGATTCCGGCACGCCGTCTTTCAACCTGAGCTCTTCGGTAAGGGCATAGCCCAATCCCATATGAATCGAGCCTTCGAGCTGCCCTTCAATCATTTTCCGATTGATGACTCTGCCGACGTCATGAGCGGCAACAAATTTTTTAAGTTTTCCGTTGTCATCCAGAATGCATACCTGCGTCGCAAAGCTGAACGACATATGGGTAATGGGTTTATCCGTCTTTGTTTCCAGTGAAGTCGTGTAATCAATGTTAACTTCCCCGAAATATTTTTTGTCAGTCAGGTCTTTCAGTGTTTTTCCTTTATCCAGATCCTTCCTCATTTTCTCAGCCGCCTTTATCACGGCCCTGCCTCCAAGAACTGTCGCGCGAGAGGCGGTTGTCATTCCGCACGGCGTGGGTTCCGTCGTATCAATTTTTACCCTTACGATTCTTGGATCGATGCCGGTAACCTCGCAGAAGAACTGGATCATTACCGTGCTGAAGCCTTGTCCCATTTCAGTGAATCCGGTATTAATGGAAATGGTCTGGTCAGGGTTAACTGTGACTAGTGCCTGCCCGGATTCCTTCATCCCATTACCGATGCCCACGTTCTTAATCCCACATGCAATGCCTGCATATTTGGACGAGTAGTAGTGATCTTTTACGGCGAGGAGGGTTTTCTTAATACCTATTGATTTACCGAAGACCTGGCCCGTAACGAAAGTGTCACCGAGGTCAACGACATTTCTCCAACGCATTTCCCATCCGTCAATGCCGACTTTTTCAGCGAGGATATCCATCATTCCTTCTATGGCGAACGCGGCTTGGTTGGCTCCGAATCCGCGCATGGCCCCACAGGGGAGATTATTGGTGTAAACAGCCAGGGCTTCCACGTCGGAATGAAGAACCTTGTAGGGGCCGCAGGCATGTCCGGCCGCGCGCTCCAGGACTTTCGTTCCCACGGATGCATAAGCGCCTTTGTCGCCAATCATGCGCGCATGAACGGCAGTCAATTTTCCGTCTTTGTCACAGCCCACGGTGTATGTCATTTTTATCGGGTGGCGCTTGGGATGAAGACGGATACTTTCTTCGCGCGTCAAGGTGGCCTTTACCGGTTTCCCGGTAAGCAATGTCATTAATGCAACATGTTGCTGAATGCTCAGATCTTCTTTGCCTCCAAATGCACCGCCGTTTGAGACGAGCCTGACTGTAATCTGCTCTTCGTCGAGATTGAGGAAAGATGCGATCTGTTTTCTGTCGTCAAATATTCCCTGGCCCTGACTCAGGACTTCGATGACCCCGTTGTGGAAACTGGCGATTGAACTTTCGGGCTCGAGAAATCCGTGCTCAATCATCGGTGTTTCAAAGGTCCTGGTTTCAACAAATGCCGAAGTTTTAAGCTGTTCCTCTACATTGCCTCTCTTAATGATTGATTTTGACAGCAGGTTGACGTGATCCTCGTGTACCTGGATCGCACCTCGTTTCAGTGCTTCTTCCGGATCGAAAACGGCGGGGAGTATTTCGTATTCCAGGATGATTTTTTCGACTGCTTTCCGCGCCGTTTGCACATCACACGCAACGACGCCCGCCAAAATATCTCCGATACAATGGGTAGTCTGTTCTTCAGTAATAAATGCCGGCCAGTCCTGGTAAATGGTGCCTTGCCTAATTCTTCCGGGAACATCTTTGGCAGTCACAATCCTGTTGACACCCGGTACTTGTTCAGCAACAGAGGTATCGATCTTATTCACTTTGATACGAGGATGCGGTGAGAATAAAAAGGCAGCATATTGCATTTCGGGCACTGTGATATCGTCAATATAAGGACGCTGTCCGAGTACCAGTTTTTCTCCATCCATTCTCGGCAAGCTTGAACCTATCTTGCCGGAATAATCTGCTTCCGGAAGGGGTTTGCCATTCAAGGCCTGAGCGGCCATCTCTATGGCATCGACAACTTTTACGAAACCAGTGCAACGGCATATATGATTGTTGAGGGATTTCTTAATTTCATCTCTTGAGGGGAGCGGCTTTTTATTAATGAGATGCTTCGCGCGCATCACGATTCCGGGAATACAAAACCCGCACTGGAGGCCTCCGGCAAGCGTAAATGCTCTGGCAAAGATGTCCCTTTCTTTTTCGGCCAATCCTTCAAGCGTGATGACATTTTTTCCTTTCGCGCTTTTTGCCGGAACCGCGCAGGATGAAACGGCCTTACCATCAAAGATGACGGTACAACCACCACATGACCCCTGCGGAGCGCAACCGTTTTTCGGTGAGGTCAGCCCAGCCTGCTCACGAAGAACAGTCATCAGCGAAGTGTCATCCTCGATCATTGCGGAGAATGGTCCTCCGTTGAGAATGAACTCAAGTTCCGACTTTTGTTTCGCTTCTGTCATCTGCTGACCGGTTTAGTGATGCGCCTCAATATTCACGAAGTTCACACGGCTCGTTTCTAACATTCCTTTCAGCAGGACTGACATCGCATGGTAGTACCGCATGTCTATGACTTCCGTTTTGGCATTCATCAATGAAGCCTTTGTTATTTCGTGTGTGGATGCATCGGTCTCGATGGCCGCCGTGCCTGAACTGAAAACATATCGGTCAGGTTTAGAATTCCAGGTCAATTCAAATTCCCGACACTTGAAACGCCCACTTAACGTAGATTTGTTTGGCTTTATGTCGAGATAGAATCCGCTGAGGTTTTTATACTGCTTGAATGAGTTGAGCGAGCCGAAGAACCTGGGCTTTTCAATGTAAGGACCACCATCCTCGGGACAGAACACGTCACAGTTGCCGCAGTCGTTGCAGGCGTCAGCAAAATTGGCGATCTGGTTTACTCTTTTGATTCTAAAACTACCGCCTTCTGTTTGGTTCCATCCATTCTCGTTCACTTCAACCATGAAATACTTTAGATCGACGGGTTCTACGGCAATGCAGAAGTTGGCATCATTGGGGCACACTGGAAAGCATTTATCGCAGTTGAGACAATCCCAAAACAGCAGATTGCTGCCGACCTTCCTGGGTGCCTTTTGGTTTTTGGCATAATGATACCGGGGATTATTAATACTCCTTTTTAGGAGGTCTGCTGTGTTGGACATCACAGCTTGTTCGAAATCTGCGTTCTCGTTTGCGTCCTTTGATTTGTTCGAATTTATGATGAATTCTCGAATCGTTCTTGATCCTGTTGCTTTCATCTTCAGTTCTAAGTTCTGAAGATACTGCGGCAGCCTTGCGTATCCTCTTGGCCTGAGAAGGTCCGTGCACGTAGTAACCGGCACCAGCCCGGTTGAAACGCAATCAGCAAAATTGTTTGCATCAACTCCTGCCGAGAAAGAAATCGGGAAGTTCGCGCCGAAGGTCTTCCTCCATTCACGCACCAGTTGCAGATGCAGTACATGTAAAGGCTGACCCGACATGTAGGCTACTTTGTCTTTAAGAAAGTCCCCTTTGTTGGTGACTTCAAGCGTGTTTCCGAATTTAACGCCGACTATTTTTCCTTTGTTCGCTGCCTTTACCTGTAATCTTCTTACCAACTCAACGGCGTCGTTGTATGTGATGCTTGCCTCATATGCGCTTTCATTTACTTCGATATGTGTATAGCCGAGCTTGTCATGCAGCAGGTGCTCTAGTCTTTCTTTGCCCAGCATGGGAGGGTTCATTTTGATAACGACATTAAAATCCAACTCAGTAACAAGAAACTCGCAGATGCTTTCAATTTCTTCCGCCCTGGTTCCGTGGAATGTGGAAAGGGTGATGCTGTCGCCGATTTCAGGATTGAAATAAAGGTCCTTGTAGATGGAAAATTCCGCGGGAATTTGTTTCCGGTACTCTTCAATGAGTGAAGTTGCATTTCTCATTGAACGCAACCAGTTGCGGATTTTGGCGGATTGAATTCCCGCCAGGTCGTAACCGACACTGAGATCAAAAATGGTGTCAAATTGTTTTGGCTGATATGGCTTACTGCTATCGGAGAGAAACATCCACTGCTTCAGGATCTCGATGATCATGGATGCTTTTACATACTCGCGCAGTGACGCATCCAATGTTAGTTCCTGCGACCATTCGGTGTTGTAACCGATAGTCGCCATGTCTATACACGGCCTGGTCAATTCAAGATGGTCGTCGATCTGGACGGTTTTCAGTTCCAGCACCCTGGAGCCTGCCAGCCATGAAAGAACAATATTCTGGGCGAGTTGGGTGTGTGGTCCTGCGGCCGGCCCTACAGGGTTAGCCGCTTTTTTCCCGAGAAACTTTACCGACAGATCATATTCGTTAACCGGCCGATAAAACTCTTTGGCCGAAAGGTCGAATATGGAATTCGTCTTCTGATATTCGTAGAAGATTCTACGCAGCAGACGGTCAAATGGTATCGGTGTTAATTTGGCCATAAATTTAATCCAGATCGGCCCATCAGCTGCTTCTCCCAGGTGTAATTCAAAGTGAGAGTCAAGACGAATCGTGTCAGAACCGCGAGCGGTAGCGACCGGACCGAACACGTACTTTTGACCAAAGGGAAATTGAGATGCGCCTTATGATCCGGTCGCTGCCGCTCGCGGTTCTGACACGGACGCTCCATCGGCTGCTCTCAAACCTGCCAACTCTCACTTTTGATTGCACCTCTTCTCCATCCTCATCCATAACCTTCTGGCAAGTTGCCGAGACTTCGCGAAAATTTCCTCTTCATCAATTCCTTGAATCTTGCGGTCTTTCATCACCCACTTTCCGCCCACCATGACCGATTCAACCATGGACGACTGCAAGCCAAATAAATAATGGCCAAGCAGGTTGTCTTTCTCCATGGGAGTAGGTTCACTGTAATTCATCACCACAAGATCGGCTTTCGCGCCCTTATCAAAAGTGCCGAACCCTTTTCCGAAGATCTCTGAAATCAGTTTTTGTCCACCGGTGATGAGATTCACATAATTTATGTTCTCATCAATAAGCGAATCCCTTTTCTTATGAAATGCAAATTTGGCTTCTTCAAGCATGTCGGCAGGAAAGCCATCTGTGCCCAGGGCAAGCCTATCTCCGAAAAGGTGGACTGGTGCATACCCCACCCGGTTGTTCATGTTCGAACGGGGATTGTTAACCAACCAGCACTTCTTTTCATTACTGGTCTTGAATTCACGTGGGGTCAAATGTACGCAGTGCGCAAGGATGGCTTTGTTTGTCAATATTTTGTGCGGCGCCAATCTGCCAAACACGGTGCTCTTATGTTTTTCTTCGGCATCCTTCACATCACATATATCTTCCGAAACATGAATGTGAACGCCGGTATTGTGTTTTGCGGCCAGCTCACCGCAAAGATGCAATGACTCGTCGCTCAATGTGAATGCAGCATGGGCGCCAACATATCCGCGGAAATATTCATCCGTTCTATTTTCTTCAATAAATCTTTCGTTCTCTTCAAGTCCCTCATCGCGTTTCTTCTTACCGCCGCGATCGGTTACCTCGTAACACAACACGCCGCGAATTCCGACCTGCTTCAATGCTTTTTTGATGAGATCGAGGGAGCCTTTGATCGATGAAGCAGAGGCATGATGATCCACCAGAGTTGTCGTCCCGCATTTTATTGCATCAATCGCTCCGACAAGTGCGCTGTAGTAGATCGTTTCTTCATCGAGAGCTACGTCCAACTTCCACCATATTTTCTCGAGTATCTCAGTGAAATTTGCAGGCGCTCTTGCCGGCAGCGGCATGCCACGTGAAAGACTTGAATAAAGATGTGTGTGCGCATTGACAAACCCGGGAAGCACAAGTTTTCCTTCAAGATCAACTAACTTTTCATTTTTCAATGGCACAAGTGATGGACCCTCGGCGGCGATTTCCGATCCTGTGATCCTCAGGTTGGTTTTTTTTACCTGTGCAGGCGCTATGGTAAATGTGCGGATATTCTTAATGAACATGATTTGAAAGAACCTCTGTTAAGCCTGCTAATGTAGGTTTCACATCAAGTGCTCGTCCGACTGCCTGTTTTGCTGATTGAATATCCTTTAGACCGTTTCCAGTAATCATACAAAGTACAGATTCGTTTTTCTTGACTATCCCTTTTTCAATTGCTTTCTTTAAACCCGCTACGCCAGCTACTCCTGCAGGTTCTCCGAATACAGCTCCCTTACAGGCGGTGGTGCGCATTGCTTCCAGTATTTCCTCGTCACATACGGCAATCATTTCTCCGCTCGATAACCTGACTTGATTTAATGCCCTTCTCCAGTTGCGCGGTGTGCCCACGGCTATGCTGTCCGCGAGAGTATTTGTTTCTGATGGTACGAGGTCTTTGCCGCTGATGAACGCATCCACTATCGGTCTTGCACCTTCAGCTTGCACTCCCAGCAATCGAGGGACCCGGTCAGTAATTCCCAATCGTTTCATTTCCTGCAAGCCCTTGCCGATGCCGCCGATGGTGCATCCGTCGCCAACTGAAACTACGACCCAATCGGGTAACTTCCCACTTAGTTGCTCCGCTATCTCAAGTCCTGCGGTTTTTTTTCCTTCAACCAGGAAGGGGTTGCTGCCGCTGTTTCGGTTGTACCATCCGTATTTTTCACAAGCGACTTTGCAAAGGTCGAACGCCTGTTCGTAGCTGCCCAGCACCCGAAGAACCGTCGCTCCGAAAATCAGCAACTGAGTCACCTTAGGCTCAGGAGCCCGTTCAGGAACAAAGATGTAACTCTTTAAGCCGGTTGCTGCTGAGAGTCCGGCAAGTGATGAAGCAGCATTTCCGGTTGAGGCGCATGCTATTTGTCCGAATCCAAATTCAATACTTTTTAAGACACCAACCGAACTTGCCCTGTCTTTGAAAGAGTTGGTTGGATTACGTCCGTCATCTTTCAGAAACAATTTCCTGATACCGAAAGCCTCTGCCAGACGCGATATATCGTAAACCGGTGTCCACCCAACAAATAAATGTGGCCGTGCAATATCGGCAGATACCGGAAGCAGTTCATGATATCTCCAGATGTTTTGCTCACGGTTTTGTAAGGGATGCTCTGAAAAGGCTGACGCAATACTTTCGTAATCGTACTCAACATCCAATATGCCTTCGTCCCCGCAAGAGGCGCAGGTGTATGTATTGCTGTGTCTATAGGATGTTCCACAGATTTCGCATTTCAGACCCGTTACGTGAACAGGTGGTTCATACTTCATAGGAATATTTTCTTTAGAGTTTCATTCGGCCTTCATTATTTGAAGCTGGTAATTTAAAAGCTGTGCTCAATTTATTAGCTGTTCGCAAGATTCGTTCCCTAAACTAACTCCTGCTTTGTCCCAGCTAGCTGGGAGT
>Ga0137366_10004859_pt1 | contig 10573 bp, 9 predicted proteins | sample SagtaG_8_FD_104938 | JGI IMG/M metagenome (GOLD analysis project Ga0137366, IMG submission 104938) | Vadose zone soil microbial communities from Sagehorn Ranch, Mendocino, California, USA - Sage1_L_60_16 metaG | ecosystem: Environmental > Terrestrial > Soil > Vadose zone | place: USA: California... | reverse complement strand
GGGGTCGCTGGCGAAGTCGTGTTGCAGCCAGCCGAGGTGCCCGGCGCCGAAGATGACAAGCAGGCTGTCGTTCGGAGAGTCGGCGAGCCACACGACGTTGCTGTAGATGCGCATGTTGCGACGGAACCAGTCTGAGACCAGGTCGGCGCCTGCCCAATCTCCGGGCTCGCCGAAGTGCGCCTGCCGGTAGTAGAAGCCCACGTCCTCCGCGACTTTGTCGTCGGAGTTCATGTAGAGCAGCGTCTCGAGGACGGTGTGGGAGGCGAGATATGCATTCTGCGCCTTTACCATGCCGCCGATCTCGTCCATCATCGCGTCGAGCTCCTTCGAGCGGCCGCTCGCCTTGGCGTAGTTGACAATGCGCTGGAACGGGAACTCGCCGTCGACATCCACCGGGTACACGGTCTTGTGGCCAAGCTCCTTGGCGAGGCGGAGGCCGATCTGATCGATCTCGTTGCGCGAGAGCTCATACTTGCCGGCCAGATAGTCGGCGTAGCGCTTGGGAATGCGGTCGCCGAAAACGTCGGCCTCCATCGCGATCTTCGTGGGATGGAATTTCTTCAGAGCCGCGATGGCCTGCGCGATCTCGGCCTGGCGCTTGGCAACGAGCACATCGTCGGCCTGCATGTTGAAGATGTCATGTCCCGGGTTGGCCATGTGGTAGACGCCCAGCACCAGCACCTCGGCGCGGGCGGGCGCGATGGGCGAAGCCGGCTTCTCCGTCCCCGATTGCTGTGAGACGGCGGGAAGTGTCGCGCCGAGTGTCAGCGCGAACATCCGGAGAAACATCTTCATGATCATCAGACGCACGGGATCATAAAGCGTTACGCCTTCGGCTCGGGCTCGGGCGATTCCCTTCTGCCGCACCGGCTGTTCAGGCCCTTGACGAACTCCTCCCGCTCCGCGGGAGTCATCCTTCCCCAGCGCTCCCGCAGCCCGTGCCTCCATGGGCCGTGACCGAAGGACGGTCCGCGAAAGCCGCGGAAGAGGATCCAGGACAGCGCCATCAGGCCGAGGGCTTGCCAGTACGTGATCGTGTGCAGCCCGAAGATGGCCGGCATCAGCCAGTTCCAGAGCGCGGAGACCGCCCAGATCAGGCCGGCGAAAACGACCAGGAAGACAGGCAGCACGAAAACGAACAGTTTCGCGATGCGACGCTTTCTCGTGGGTAACATCTTCATCTCTCCTTGAACTCGTCGTAAATGTTCTGAAGTCTGCGGCGCAGGTAGCGCACCGCGTAGTGCTTGCGCGAGAGAAGGGTGTTTAGGTTCACGCCGGTTTCCGACGCGAGCTCTCGGAAGCTCCTCCCTTCGAGCTCGTGCGCGACGAACACGAACCGCTGCTCCTCCGGAAGCTCTTCCAGGGCGGCGTCGAGCTCGTCCAAGAGCACCCCGCGGGCGTAAGCCGCTTCGGGTCCGGCTTCCGGCGAGGGCAGCAGATCTTCGAGAGAACCGATGTCTCCCTCTTCGGTGTCCCGAGCGGGTGTCGTCAAGGTCGATGACTCCGGCCTCTTCTTGCGGAACCGATCGATGATCCGATTTCGCGCCACCCGGAACAGCCAGGCGCCGACCTCCTCGATGGGCTTCATCAGGCGCTGGGCCTCCACGAGCTCGAAGAAGACGTCCTGCAGCACGTCCTCCACGTCCCGCCGGTCGGGCACACGCTTGCGAATGAAGTTCCGCAGCCGGCCCTGCTCGCGTTCGATCGTTTCGGCGATTCGCCGGTCCTGCTCGCTCATCACCTGCTCGAGGATCAGGATCTTCCCCTCTCATCGATGTAGACGGATGAGACGGGCGGATATTGTGGGTGGATTAAGGCGTGATCGAGACCTCTCCCGCTTGGTGAGCATTTCCCTGACCCGGTCGTCTCCCGGAGAGAGCAGTGTCAAGAACCGGGGTTTCGGGTCGGCCCGAGTCTCCCCTTGCTTACCGAGAGGAGATGCCCTACACTCCCCTCGGAAACCGATATGAGTGGAAACTTAACGGCCCGGTCTTCGTATTCTCCCCTAGGAAACCGATATGAGTAAACCGAGCGACCTCGTTCAGGGCACCCTCGACCTGCTCCTCCTGAAAATCCTGGCGCTGGAGCCCCTGCACGGGTGGGCCATCAGTCTTCGCCTGAAATCCATCTCCGGCGATGTGCTGCAGGTCAGCGAAGGATCTCTCTACCCGGCCTTGCACAAGCTGGAGCAGGAAGGCTGGATCAAGGCCGAGTGGAAGAAGACGGAAAACAACCGGCGAGCGAAGTTTTACTCGCTCACCCGGCTGGGAAGAAAGCAACTCGAATCAGAGGCGGCGAACTGGCAGCGGCTCTCGTCTGCCATCTCGTACGTCGTCCAGCTTTCCGAAGCATAGCCCGCATTATTCATGAACGACTCCGGCCGCCGCTCCGATCTTTTCCGCCGAATGCGTCGTCAGCGCTCCTCTGCGATGCACACGGCATCGCCATCGTCGCGCTTCCTCGCCTCGACGAAAAATCTCTGTCGCGGACATGGTGTATCCGTGCGACTTCACTTCGCCGCGAATTCATCTCCTCTCATCTCAGTCACCTGCCCAGGTTTCGGCCGGGTGTCCATGAATAATCCGGGCTTCGAACCATGCGACTGAAACACTGGTGGTTCACGGCGCCCTTGCGGCTCAAATCCATTTTCCGCCGCCGCCGGGTGGAGCAGGAGCTCGACGAGGAGCTCCAGTTCCACCTGGAGCGAAAGACCGAAGAGGGCATCGCGGAGGGTCTTCCCCCGGAAGAGGCGCGTGACCGGGCCCTGCGCGCGATGGGCGGGCTGGAGCAACGGAAAGAGGAGATCCGAGACGCTCGGCGCGTTCATTGGCTGACGGATTTTCTCGACGACGTGCGCTACGCGATCCGGAGCCTGCGCCGCACGCCCGGCCTGACCGCGTTCGTGGTGATCACGCTCGCGCTCGGGATCGGAATGACCACGACTCCTTTCAGCATGCTCGATGCGCTGATCTTTCGGCCGTACCCCGTGCCGAATCCGGGCGAGGTGGTCACTCTGGTGAGCACGTCACACGACAATAGCTTCGACTCTTTCTCTCATCCCGAATACCTGGACATCCGCGACCACACCAAGAGCTACGACGGCGTGATCGCCAACGCGCCTGTGGGGGCCGTCGGCTTCAGCGCCGACCCCGGAGCCACGCCGCGGGTCCGGGGCGGAATGATGGTTTCCGGCAACTACTTCCGTGTGCTCGGCGTGGAGCCGAAGCTCGGGCGTGGTTTTCGGGAGGACGAAGACCGGGTACCCGGCCGCGATGCCGTGGTGGTGCTCGGGCCGGACTTCTGGAAGCGCGAATTCGCGGGCGACCGTTCTGTCGTCGGCAGGATCGTTCGCTTGAACGGTACGGACTTCACGGTCATCGGTGTCGCGCCGGAGACGTTCCCGGGGATGCAAATATTCCTGCGCCCCGACTTCTACATGCCGCTGGCGATGGCGAAGGTCTTTTCAACCAACCCGCAGAAGAATTTCTTCGTGGACCGCGACGACCGCGAGTTGACCGTGAGAGCGCGCTTGAAACCAGGGACGACGCTGCGGCAAGCGCGGAACGAGCTCGCCGTGCTCGCGCGCAATTTCGAGCGCGAGTATCCGAAGCTCAATCATGACCGCGGCGCGGTGGTGCACACCCAGTTCGAAATGCGCACACAGGACAATGACATCAACTGGAAATTCGGCGTGATCTTCACGATCCTTGCGCTGGCGGTGCTGCTGGTGGCGTGCACCAACGTCGCGGGACTCCTCCTGAGCCGTGCCCGCACGCGAACGCGCGAAATCGCCATACGTCTGGCGATAGGCGCCGGGCGTTTCCGGTTGATCCGGCTTCTCCTGACCGAAAGCCTGGTTCTCGCGTTATTGGGGGGATTGGGCGGAATCGCCGTCGGGTACGGCGCCATCGAGGCCCTCAGCACTTTTCGGATTCCAACCGAGCTGCCGATCAAGGTCCCGTTCCGGATGGACACGCGCGTGCTGCTGGCAAGCCTCGCGTTATCCGCCTTGTGCGCCCTTTTCTGCGGCCTGGCTCCGGCGCTCCAGAGCGCGCGCACGGATCTGGTGAATGGGCTCAAGTCGGCCGACGTGGACGAGCCCGGCCGCAAACGTCTGTGGGGGCGGAATGTGCTTGTGGTCGCCCAGGTCTCCACGTCCCTGATGCTGCTCGCGGCGGCTTTCTTGATGTTCCGAGGTTTCCACCAGAGTCTGCGCGAGGGAATCGGATTCGCGAAGGATCATCTGCTGATGGCGAGGTTCGATCCGCGTCTCGTGCAGTACGACGCGGCTCAGACGCGGCAGTTCTACAAGCTGCTGGCCGAACGCGCGCGAGAACTGCCTTGGGTTCAGAGCGTGGCTCTCACGGAGAACCCTCCGCTCGGACTGGACGACTTCGGCCGCGTCACCTTCGTGCCGGAGGGTTTTCAGATGCCGCGCGATCGCGAGCACTTCACGTCAACGATGGACACCGTCGATGAGGGATTCTTCGAGACGATGGCGATACCGATTCTGCGTGGCCGCGGTTTCCGCGCGTCCGATACCGCAAATGCGCCGCGTGTCGCCGTCGTGAACGATCAGTTCGCGAAACACTATTGGCCGAACGCTGATGCCGTGGGCAAACACATCCGGCTCGAGAACGTCACCGGCACGCCTGTCGAGATCGTCGGCATCGCACAGACCGTCAAGTATCGAGAGACCGCCGAAAGACCGACGGATTTCGTGTATCTGCCGCTCGCCCAGCATCCTGTCGCGCGAATGATCCTCCTGTTGCGTTCGAGCGGCGATCCGCTGCAATTGGTCAACCCCGTGAAGGACCTCGTTCGAACGCTCGATGCGAACCTGCCGATCTCGGAGCTGAGAACTTATGAGGACTTGTACCGCTACCACGCCGTGGAAGGGCCGCGAGTGGCTGTGGAGATGGTCGGCACCCTGGGGGTGGTGGGCCTCCTGCTTGCCATCGCCGGACTGTACGGAGTGGTGGCCTACAACGTCAGCCGGAGAACCCGCGAGATCGGCATTCGTATCGCGATTGGCGCGGGACCCCTCGATGTGCTGCGCCTGGTGATGGGCAAGGGCCTCCTGCTGGTGGGAACGGGAACGGTGATCGGGCTGGCGATGGGTGTTGCCGTCGAGCGGCTCATGAATTCCATGTTGTTCAATGCCGGGGGAACCGACCTGGCGGTTTATCTCCTCCTCGTGCCGTCGATGGTTCTGGTGACCATGCTGGCGGCCTATGTGCCCGCGCGCAAAGCATCCCGGATCCCTCCGACACGGGCGCTGCGCTACGAGTAACACGGGGGAGCTCATGAACCGAGCGGGCACGCGCCTTCGTTCGATGGCATCACCGAGAAGGCAAAGAAGATGAGAACCCCAAACATGATGAAACGACTTGTGCGCTGATGGCATTTGGCGGCTTGGGTTGGCTGACCTTTTTGTCGCCGCCGCTCGCGCGCTCTCTGTCGCCCTACAATTTCGCTCCGGGCATCATGGCGGAAGGATCACTGATCCTGTGGCTCCTCGTGATCGGCGTGGCAATCGTCACCTGGTCCATCATGATCTTCCCCAATCTGGGAAGGTCATCGGACTGGCCTACATGGGACCCATGGGTCTCTACGAAGTCGGTCTGGGTCTCTGGCTGCTCGTCAAGGGAATACGAGCGCCGAGTGCCTAACGAGCGCAGGAGAGGTCTCCCGCTTCAACTTCGCTGCGGTTAGAGTGACGGCATGTGCCGCAACATTCGTACACTCGCCAACTTCTCCCCCCCGGCGACCACGGCCGAGATCCGCGCCTCGTCCTTGCAGTTCGTCCGCAAGTTGAGCGGGGCAAACAAGCCCTCGAAGGCGAACGAAGCGCTCTTCCACCGCTCCGTGGACGAAGTGACCGCGACCGCCGAGCGCCTGATTCGGGGTTGGGTCACCAGTGCTGTGCCGAAGGATCGCGACGTCGAGATCCGAAAGTTGATCGAGCGATCGCGCTTACGTTTCGGCAAGGAGCCGAAGCGGACCCCCATCGATCCGATCCGGTGATGCGGTGGCCAGCTTCGCCCCTCGTCCGGAAAGCTGGGGTCGGGTCCTTAGCGGATCTTCGCGATTCGGCCCTGCGTCGGAAATCTCTCGAATTGCCGCGGGTCGTGCCCGGGGATCACGCGGTCCGCGGAACCGGCGAGCTCGATCATCCGCGCCTGATTCCGGATGTTGGCGGGCTGATCAGCCTCGCTGAAGGTGGCGCTCGCCTTGTGCTCGGCGAGGTTCCTGTAGAGATAGCAGTTGTCCGAAGCGAGGACGAAGGGCGGCTCGCCGTCGATGCGAATGTACTGCGAAGCCCAGGTGTGGCGCGCGCCGGTATAGGTGCGGATGCCGGGAAGGATCTCGACACCGTGGCGGGCGCCGGCGCTGTCGCCGTCGACGAGACGCAGGCGGCCTTCGGTGTTCAACTGCACGAGAGCCTTGACATCCTCGGGCTCGATTCCTCTGTTCCGTCCGCCGGGCTGCCAGGCTTCTCCGGTGTAATAGGCGAACTCCGCTTCTGAATCCAGACCGTCGCTTTCGGGAAGAGATCGATGCCGCCCATGTGATCCCAATGGGCATGGCTGATGATGATGTCGGTCACGTGTTCGGGCTTGACGCCGGCGAGCTTCACGGCTTCGTCGGGTCGCAGGTAGTCGGCGGTGGGAAATCTCTCGAGCCAGACCTCGCGATGAAAGCCGCTGTCGAACAGAATGTTGCGGCCTCCGCCGCGAATCAACCACACGATCATGGCAATGTCCATCTTTTCGCCCTTGGGCGCGCCCATGACCAGGGATGCCACGGGGAAGTTCGCGATCGTCCCATAGCGAATGGCGTGAATGGAGTAATCGGGCGTCGCGGGAGAAGCGGCGCCCAGCAGAGCGGAGACGAGCAGCAAGAAGTGTCTCATTCGGCCGAACGATATCGAGTCCAGCGGTGAGCGCAAGCCAGGCGTTGGATGAGCTGCCCGCCGCCCGCCCCGACGACAATCACCGTCTTGTTGGCGACGTCGTAGAACGCCAGGAGATTCGCCACGATCTGCCCGATGTCAGTCGCCACGGGTCACCTCCCGGAGAGGGCCGATGTGTTCTTCGGGGTCCGACAACGCCAGGAAGGATTGGGGTCAGGTTACATGAAGACGAGGGCGAGTCCTTCAGCGACGCCGGCTCTTCGGTAAAACGGTCCTCCGTGTCCTGGCGGCGAGTTCACTCGTGCAGTAGACTCTCCGTCCCCGGGAGGTCGCCATGGGGTTGGTCAGCAGGCGGTGGTTGTGGTTCCGTTCCCCACGACTCCCGCCGCACACCCCGCCTTCACGGGCTTCACCCGAGGGTCCCGTGTACCTCGACGAATTCGCGTTGACGCGATCCCGTTGATTTTGAGCACGGTCAAAGACTCATTCCCAAGGAGGTACCGATGAGATCCTTACTGCGATGGGACGTGGTTCGCAGAGTTTTGCCCCTCGTTGGCGTGCTTGCTGCTTCGCCGGGCGCGGTGGAGGCGCAGTTTTGGCCGCAGTGGGCGCTGGATCCGCAACACACCGGCCAGGTCAGTGTCGCTGGACAGGCGCTGAACCGCGAGTTGGCCGATATCGTTTACGACCCGTTGGTGCCGCAGGAGATGGCGGCGAACCAGGGTGATCTGCTCGCCCACTATCAGGTTCCGCTCATCCAGGACACGACGAGCGTTTTCATGGAATTCAAGTCGGGCACCTACAACAAGAACAGATATGACACGCAGATCTGGGGCGAGAATGGTTATCAGTGGATCAACGGCCAGTTAGTCCAGGTCTGGAGCTTCACAAGCGATTGGAAAGCACCCGGATCCCAGGGCGATTTTTGGGAGCCGGTATTTCATGGCGTGCTGGCGAACGGCTACATCTACGTCCCTGGCGCCGGCGGGACGATATTCAAGCTGCGCAAGACCGATGGCAGCGTCGTCTCCCGAATCAATCCCTTCCCCTCACTCGATCCGGCCATCGTCGTCGCCGGCGTCCTCACCGCCGACAGCGCCGGCAACATCTACTACAACGCAATCCAGCAACATAACTCCGGGAACGGAAGCTTCTACCAACACGACATCGCAGACTCCTGGCTCGTCAAGGTCGGCCCACTGGATTCCACAAACAAGGTGAGTTATTCCGTGCTCACCGCCCAGACGGCAACCGGGAGCCTGCCGGCTCCGGCGCCGACCGATCAATGCCTCTTTGTATTCGATCTCAAGCTGCTTCCCTGGCCGCCGAGCCCGAGCGCCGTTCCTCCCAGCGTGACATGCGGGCACATGCGGCCCGGCCTGAACGCGGCGCCCGCCGTCGCGCCGGACGGCACCATCTACACCATCACCCGGAATCTTGTCGACCGCTATGCGGGGATGGCCGCGGTCAATTCGGACCTCACTCCGAAATGGTGGACCTCGTTCCGGGACCGGCTCAACGACGGCTGCAACAACGACCTGGGCACTTTTCCTGGCGCCTTGCTGCCCGCCAACGGATCTCCCGGAGGGTGCCGCACCGGAACGACGCCCGGCGTAGACCCGGCCCAAAACACCAAGCCGGCAGCCCGTGTCCTGGACGACTCCTCCTCTTCTCCAACCGTCGCTCCGGACGGGAGCATTCTCTACGGCGCTTACACTCGATACGATTTCGCGCGGGGCCACCTCTTGAAGTTCGGCCCCGCGGGACAGTTCCTGGCCGATTACACGTTCGGCTGGGACTCGACTCCGGCCATCTACGCGCACAACGCCACCTACTCGATCGTGATCAAGGACAATGAATATGGCGGCGGGCCCGGATTCGGCTCCTATTGCAACGTGGACAGTCTTTGCCCGCCCCGACAGAATGGCCCGTTCTTCATTACTCAACTCGACCCGAATCTGCACGTCGAGTGGAAGTTTCAGAACACGAACAACCAGGCCTGCACCCGCAACCCCGACGGAAGCATCACATGCGTGCCCAACACCTCAGGCACCCAGTGGCCCAACGTCGGCTTCGAGTGGTGTATCAACGCGCCCGTTGTGGATGCCAATGGAGTTGTCTATGCCAATAGCGAAGACGGCAATCTCTATGCCATCGACCAGGGTGGCACGCTGAAGGCGAACATTTTCCTCCAACTGGCGCTGGGCGCCGCCTATACCCCGCTTGCTATCGGACCTGACGGAAGGATCTACACTGAAAATGCCGGCCATTTGATCGTGGTTGGCCAGTAGGAGGGTCACTGGGATCAGTCATGCTTTGATTTGAGGGGTCATCGGGTTCAGTCTCGGCATCTTGTGATACTCGAGCCCAGAGGGTCTTTGGGGTCCGTCTTGGAAGATGGCGGAACGGCTGGCCGGCGACTCGGCTGGCGGCGGTCGTTAGCGACAATGCGATCTTCCAAGGCATTCCCAAATCGTGATTCGGTGTCTCCACAGGGAAGAAGGACGAAACGGGGTGAGTCCAGAAATCCTGACGTCACGAACGGTCGAACCGAGGGTCGAAACGATGCAAGACAGGGGTCAACCTCTCGAATGGGGTTATTGAGAGAGTCGTAATTGGCCGCTGCTCAAAATACCCTTTTCAAAAGACTGACCCCGGCCGGCAGTCATACTAGGCTCAGAGCCTCCCGCGGGCAGGATCACGCCGTCACAGTGAAGCCGCGGCTCCGAAGGATCGTTCGGATCAAGCTGACTTCGTGAGGCGTGTATCCCAAGCCCAGGGCCGCGGTCACGAGCGCGTTGCTTCCATCGCTGAACGAGGCGGTCGGCGAGAGCAGGAAGTGCGCCTGCAGGATGAGCCGGTCTGCCTTTGCCGCCCCGATCGCCGAGCGGATCTGCCAGAGCGAGGCCGACCACATCTCGCCATCCGCATGCACTTCCCCGACGACGCTCTCCGGATAGTGCTTCGGGCTGTCGAGCCGCCGCAGGCAGGGCGGATTGTCAGAGCTGTAAGAGGTGGCGTCCCAGTCGGCGATGCACAAATCCTGGAAGCCTCCGCTCAACTGAGCGCCCACGGAGCCCGCCCAATAATCCCCGAACCCCTCTCCCATCGAACCGCTCTCCAGCGTCGAGCCGAAACCGGGCACCTGGTCGTCCTGAATGGAATGACCGTACTCGTGCCAGATCACTTCGGCGTCCTCGGCGTCGTCCACGCCTCCCAGCCCGAAGGTGATGTCCTTTGTTTTGGGCGAGTAGAAGGAATTGTCGATCTTCAATTTGTTGACGCTGAAGCTCTGCTGGCGGTTGTTGACGTTTCCGAAGCCGAGAGACTGGATGTAACGTTCGGCATAGTCGATGGAGTAGTAGCCCATCGTCTCGCTGAATCCGTCGTCGCTCCGGTCGAAGACAAATGAGTTGCCCGCCGAGAAGGCGCGTTTCTTCGTGCCCGCGCTCGACGCAAAAACCCCGTCCAGGAAGCCCGTTCCCGCGAGGCCTTGGAGGGTGACGATCGAATAGGCGCTGGCCGGCACCGCCGATGCCGCGTCGTCATTGTCTCTCAAGGTGTTGTCGCGCGTCGCCACCACAGCGTTGACCCGGAAGACCTGGCCCGTGCCGTTGACATAGCGGTTGATGTCGACAGGAGGAGCGAGCAGGAGGC
>Ga0137366_10004858_pt1 | contig 10573 bp, 13 predicted proteins | sample SagtaG_8_FD_104938 | JGI IMG/M metagenome (GOLD analysis project Ga0137366, IMG submission 104938) | Vadose zone soil microbial communities from Sagehorn Ranch, Mendocino, California, USA - Sage1_L_60_16 metaG | ecosystem: Environmental > Terrestrial > Soil > Vadose zone | place: USA... | reverse complement strand
CCCGATCTATGTCTTTAGCAAACTGAGATATCCCGCAGGGATGGATCTGTTCAACGCACTGCTCTGCCTGGTTCACGTCGACCTGATACGCGGATTGGTTTGGACTGGATTACTTGCGTCACTTGCGACGTTTTACGCGTTTTTTCGTTGGGCCGGCGCCTTCGGCGTCGCCGGCTTTTTGTTTAATGGCGGCACAGCGGGTTTTGAATTTTTCGATAAGCTGAAGTTTTCGGATTATCAGGGCGTAAACGCAATCGCCTGGAAAAGCATAGCGCTTTCCATGTTCGTCACCCAACGCGGATTGCTTTACGCAATCCCGGCCGGCGTGCTTTTGCTATGGCATTGGCGCGAAAAATTCTTTTGCCGAGGCCCTGTAGCCGGGGTCGGTGACTCCGGAACGCCGTCCGACTCGCTTCAACAAAGAGGACCGCTGCCCTTTTGGGTCGAGCTCTCTCTCTATGCCTCGATGCCGCTCTTCCACGTTCATACGTTTCTCGCTCTCAGCATCGTTCTCTTTTTCCTTTTCATTTTTGAATGCGTTCAACCGTTGAAATTCATTGTTGAACTTGTCCGCACGGAAGGAATTGGCGGCGTCCGACGCTCGATTTCGGAGCCGGCAGGGCGACGCAAGCTCGTTGGCGAGACACGCATGCATGCCTTGAAGGTCGTGGCCTGCGCGTTGCTTCCGGCCTTTTTCTTCGTGTGGCTAACTACCGACCATTTCCGCGCCGGATCGATATTGAAACCGCATTTGGGATGGGTCATGGCCGATCCAACATTTGGGCGTGCGAGTCTCTTTCAATTCTGGTTCGATAATTTTGGCATCTTTATTCCACTGGCACTTCTCTTGATCGGTCTCTGCGGCTGGCGTGCCTGGAAAAACGGCCTCAAATGGAATCAAGAGTCGTCTCAGGCAATCGCCTTTCTCCTGCCCGCGCTTGCGATTTTCGTTTCGGGTCTGCTGTTTCAGTTTGCGCCATGGCAATGGGACAATCTGAAGCTCATGATGTGGGGTTACTTTCTCGTGCTTCCGTTTCTGTGGAAGGATCTCCTCGCACATTGGAACCTGCCGGCGCGTGCGCTTGTTTGCATCGCACTTTTTGGCTCGGGATTCATCAGTCTGTTTGGGGGGCTTTCTGTCGGACGTCCAGGTTTTGGGATAGCCAATCGCATTGAACTCGCCGGAGTTGGCGATGCCGTCCACTCTTTGCCGGTGGAGGCTCGCTTTGCCGCCTACCCGACTTTCAATCACCCGCTCTTGCTCCAAGGCCGGAAGCTCGTGCTTGGTTATCCGGGGCATCTATGGTCGCAGGGTTTCGCCAATTACACAGGCGTCAACAACCTGCTAAATCAGCTGATGCAAGGCGCCGAGAATTGGCGCGAGATCGCGCGCACCTTGCATGTCCGTTACATCTTTTGGGGGCGCGAAGAAACGTCCAATTACGCAGGGAGCAAGCGGCCATGGGAAGCTACCGCGCCGGTTGTCGCTTCCGGGCCCTGGGGGGCGATTTATGATCTGGAGCCGACGGCGAAGTAACACGGCAGACGAATTACGAATGACGAATGTCGAATGACGAAGGAATGACGAAGCACGAATGATAAAGACCGTTCTGGGCTTCGTCATTCGACATTGATTGGGATTTCGGCATTCGGGTTTCGTCATTTGGAGTCCTTCCATCTCGCGCTCTCTCCGAGCAATCACAAATTATCCGCGTGTAAGACGACGCTTTCGGCGCCGCCGAAACGGATGTGCCAGCAAAACGAAGTAGATCGCGTTCACCAGATCGGCCAAGCTGCAAGGAGGACTCGTTAACATAAGCGGGCCGACTCGCAAGGAAGTGAGGACACTCTCAACGGTGAGCTCAGGCGGAGTGGGAATACTCGTGTAATGCCGTCCGAACGCGTGCAGCCGATGCGCATCGGAGGTGGCGATCAATGATTTGCCAAAACGCGACGCCACCCTTTTCGCGCGGCGATTCGGATTGAAGAGGCCCTTGTGAAAATGGCAGAACTCGATCGCATCGAAGCAATCGATTTCGGCAAATAATCGCGATCCGATTGAGCTGCCAAAGACATAAAAGGGATGTGGTGCAATCGTGAAAACAGAGTTTCCGCGGCGCGACCGCAGCCGCCTGAGATCGTCGAAGTTCTTCAGCTCCGCGATTTCTTCGCCGGTCACATTCAGAATGATGACATCCGCGCCGCATAAGCGAACTTCCGCTGCAGAGATAAGCAAGATCCCCATTGCTGCTGCATCAGCGAACACTTCCGGTCGATCAAAGACAGCGTCGTGCAGCGTGATCGCAAGCACCCGAAAACTAAGTGAACGAGCGCGCTCCAGCAATTGATGCGCCGAATAATCGACCGCGTCTTTGGGATCATCCAGCGTGTGGATGTGCAGATCGATTTTGATCCAATCGTCCGCCTGAGGCGGATCGATCTTATTCGTGCTCGTGCTCATGCTCGACTTTCAGGATGGAGAACCTAACCGCGGATGACGCGGATTTCACGGATCGGTTTTTTGCTCTCGTCCTCTTCCTCTTACTCTTTTTCGATTGCCAGCATGAGTAAGGGCGGGGGAAAGAAGCTTGCGTGAAAGACGCACTCTGCTGGAAATTTTGCGCGCATCACACGCTATTGAGCACTCGGGTGGTGGAATGGCAGACACGTACGTTTGAGGGGCGTATGCCGAAAGGCCTGGGGTTCAAGTCCCGCCCCGAGCACTTTTCTTTTTACCTATGAAAAACAACCGTTTAAGCCCGGGTCCCGGCCCCTTTTAGGACGGATTTAGGACAATGAGCACACCTAGCAAGCGCAAACGCCTCACAGACGTATCAGTTTATCGATTTATCAATAGGTGCAGGAATTCGGCAACCCTGACGCGCGCTTTCACGCTCACGTCATCGCCCGAGTTGATCCTCCGCGGCTTGCTCGTGGCGGGCATCGTTAATCTTGCCGTTCAAATCCCGAATCTTGCGATCAGCCGCTTCCTCGATTGTTACAAAATTGCCTTGCACACCGATTTTATACACCTATACCTTTTGTTTACACATGAGGATGCAACAGCTCCGGTCAGGTTCATTTGAAAAAGCCGCATCATTCAGTACATCAAGAACCGTTGGTCGGGCATAGAAACAAAAGGAGACTCTGATGAGCCTTTTTAACGTCACAACCAAGCTTTGGCCGGGCGGCGAAAGTCTCGATACCGGCACGGACGACAACGTCGTCTCCGTGCCGCCGGGATCGGCGTCTTTCGACCGTCATGCCGCGCTGTTCGTGACTTCGCCGGACGGCACGCAGAATTTCGAATTCCTGTTCTGGAATACCGGCAGAAACACCACCAACAAACGCCATGTGCATTGGGACTTCAGCGCCGGCGGCTGGACCACGTGGACCGCAACCAAGTGGTACGGCGTGCCTCCAAGCAACGGCAACGGTGGGCACGAAGTTCGGGTCGATCCGTTCAGCATCGCCAGCAATGGACCGCTCACAGGCAGCGGCACGGCTATCGATCCATCCGCCAGCTCGTTTCCGCCGGGCTCCTATCCGGACATGGGCGATGACCACCTGATCGACACCGAAGATGGGGCGGTGGACGTGGCCGCGAAGGGCTCCCTTGCTTCACTTCAGTTCGCCGGCTGGGACCAGCTGATCTGGGGCGGCGACGATTCCGGTACATTCTATGAATCGGATGCCGGCGCATCGCAGGGCTCCCCGGGGTTTTACCCGGTCGGCAGTGGCACGTTCCATGTCGTGCAGGACGGCAGCGCAATTCTCCTTGCGCTGTACGGCAACAGCAGCATCGCGAAGTTCTACAAGGAAAACCTGAAGAGCGAGATCGATGTCGCCAAGAGCTGGGTCTCGGACTTTCCCAAGCTGAAGGATAACGAAGGCGATCCGTGGCGGCAGTATGCTGGCGATCCGCAGTGGGCGCAGATCATACGGCTAATTGTGGAGCGCTCGGATCAGTTGCAGCAACAAGTTACAGAGTTACGTTCTTTCATCCGTGCGCAGGAGCGGCCGCAAGTGGGCGGTGCCATACTGAAGCAAGGCCGACAGGCACAGGCATCGCGGAAACGGCCGCGAAAGCGGTAATCGCATGCTGGTCGTGGTCGGCAGCCGCCACGATATTGGCGCATGCGAGGTTGTGAGACGATGGGAGCGCGAGGGGGCCGCACTCCTTAGCTGCGAGGACTTGTCAGCGCCTGGCTGGCACTACAGCCCGCCGGATCGCAGAGTCTCACGTGCCGTTGTGCACGGGCGGATCGTTCGTGAGAGGGACATTCGCGGCGTTCTGGTGCGGCGGCCTTGGCTGCTGCCGGAGGAATTGACGCACATTGCGCCCGCGGATCGCGAGTTCGTCGCGGCGGAAATGAGCGCGTTCCTGCTAGCCTGGCTGTCGCAGTCATCATGCCCGGTGCTCAATCGCCCGCGCGGCACGTCGCTGTGCGGCCCCAACTGGCGCCCGCAACAATGGGCGCTGGCGGCTGCGAGCGTCGGCCTGCAAGTTGAGCCAACCCGCTGGCAAGTACCTGCAGACGCAAAAACAAGCGTCAGAAAGACGCCAAAGCAGAACCGTCGGCTAACCGAAGCGACAATTGTCAGCACACGCTGCCTCGGCGATGTGAATGACGATCAGGCAGCCGGCGCAAAAAGACTGGCCGCCAAGGCAGGGGTGGCGCTGCTTGCGGTGTGGTTTGCGCCGTGCAAAGGCGGGAGCCGGTTCGTTGCCGCTAATCCAATGCCCAGCCTTAAAGACCCCCACATCGCAGATGCTGTCTGCGAATATCTATTGGCAAACTGAGCGGCCGGCCGATTGAACATGATACTGCTATGGGGCCTCGCCGCAGATCCGCCGCTAGCATCCGTGCGCGCGGCTTTATCGCGGATTGGCACTCCCGTCGTGTTCCTGGACCAGCAAGCCGTTCTGCGATGCGAGCTCGAACTCGCGGTCGATGGTGCGCTGTGCGGTGCTCTAAAGATACCGCGCAAGGCAATCGATCTTGCCTCGATCAGCGCGGTCTACGTTCGACCATACGACGTACGGCAGGTTCAGGCGCTGGAAGGAAAGCGAAGCGGTGATCCTGCATTCGATCGTGCGCTCCGTTTCGAGGATGCGCTGAACTGTTGGCTCGAGATGACGCCGGCGTTGGTCATCAACCGACCTTCAGCCATGTCTTCGAACAATTCCAAGCCTTACCAGATAGAGCTGATCCGCGCTGCCGGCTTCGACGTGCCGGACACGCTGGTGACGACGGATGCTTCGGCCGTCCGCGCATTCTGGGAAAAGAACGGCACAGTGATCTACAAGTCGATTTCAGGGATCCGCAGCATCGTCACCCGCCTTCGCGCCGAGCATCGCGAACGATTGCCCGATGTTTCGCACTGCCCAACGCAGTTCCAGCAATACATCGACGGCACGGATATTCGCATCCACGTCGTGGGAGACGAAATATTCGGGTGCGAAATTCTTTCGGATGCCGACGACTATCGCTACCCCGCGCGCGAGGGGGCGGGCATGCAGGTGCGAAGCTACAGTGTTCCCGACGATCTCGCCGGCCGCTGCCGCCGTCTCGCCGCCGCGCTGGAATTGCCGGTAACCGGAATCGATTTGCGCCGCACGGCTGCCGGGCGGATCTATTGCTTCGAAGCCAATCCCTCTCCCGGATTCAGCTTCTATGAAGAGGCAACTGGGCAGCAGATCGGCGAGGCCATTGCCCGGCTTCTGGTGAATGCCGCGCGCGCGGAACCCTGAATTGCGTGACGATGTGCCCATCCAAATCAAATCGCGAACACGGCGGCGTTCCGTGCATCTTCAACAGCGAAGTGCGGATTAGCCATCATCCCCTTCTGGGATCTAGCGATCAGCTCGTCAGAGTCATTCCAGCTATGACTCTGAAGCAGCTGCGCAATGGCGGCGCCGAGTTCGTTCGCGACTGTCTTCAAGTCTTCCGGCTTACTTTTGTATTTGTCTGTGGAAGAACGCGAGATCACCTTCAGGTCACCGATGCCAGCGAGTTTGGTCAGGATCTCATCTTGAATACCGTCGGAGCTGCTCTGACAAACCGCTTGCCACCTACCATCAACAATTTACCGTTCACCAATCACTCTTCATTCGCTCGGGTGGTGGAATGGCAGACACGTACGTTTGAGGGGCGTATGCCGAAAGGCATGCGGGTTCAAGTCCCGCCCCGAGCATACCAATTAGAGCTTTGCGCGCTGTGGCGCTTCCGATAGCTTCGTACGAGTATGGAATCGCTTTACCTTGTTGGCCTCGCAGTGCTCGGGGTCTTCGCGTTCGTGATTGTGATCATTGCCTCCAAGTATTTCATGACGTGGCTCCGAGCCCGGATCGCAAATGCGCCCGTCAGCATTGGAAAAATGATCGGTATGAGCCTGCGCAAAGTGCCGGTCGGATTGATTGTCGACAACCGCATCACTGCCGTGAAAGCCGGTCTGGATGTTCGGAGCGATCCGCTCGAGGCGCATTATCTGGCAGGCGGCGATGTCAGTCACGTAGTTCTCGCCTTGATTGCCGCAGACAAGGCCGGGATTTCGCTCGATTTCAACCGCGCCTGCGCCATTGATCTGGCCACCAAGGGCACTGGTAAGACGGTGCTCGAAGCCGTGCGCACGAGCATCAATCCCAAAGTGATTGATGCTCCGAGCCCAAACATGGGCCGCACGACGATTGACGGTGTCGCTCAGGACGGCATCGGCGTCAAAGTGAAGGCGCGGGTTACAGTGCGTTCGCATCTTGACCGATTCGTCGGTGGCGCAACTGAAGAAACGATCATCGCACGGGTGGGCGAAGGCATTGTCAGCGCAATTGGCTCCGCCCATTCCTATAAAGATGTGCTGGAGAATCCAGATCGTATTTCCAAGACGGTGCTGGCCAAAGGTCTCGACAGCAATACGGCCTTCGAAATTCTCTCCATCGACATCGCCGACGTGGATGTCGGTGATAACATCGGCGCGAAATTACAGACCGAGCAGGCCGACGCGGACAAACGCGTTGCACAGGCCAAAGCCGAAGTGCGCCGCGCAGCGGCCGTGGCCGTAGAGCAGGAGATGCGCGCCAGGACACAGGAAATGCGAGCTAAAGTGGTCGAGGCCGAAGCGCTTGTTCCGCAAGCAATGGCGGACGCGTTTCGCTCGGGGAATCTGGGAATAATGGATTACGTGCGAATGAAAAACGTTCAGGCGGATACTTCCATGCGGGAATCAATCGCCGGGGGAGACAAGCCGCGGAGTGAAGGAACGTAAGCGGTGTAACGATGTAACTTTTGTAACCTTCTTACCTCTCGAAGAGATGCACATCGAGAATCTCCTTTTCATTCTGCTGATCGCGATAGCGGTGTTGTTCAGATTGCTCGCAAGCAAAGTCGGCGAGGCCAAGAAAAAACAACAGGAGGACCCAGATCGAAGGTCGGCAACGAGCCCGCCCGCCGCCGAGCCAATTGAACATGCGCCGGTCGAATCCGATGAAGCACGTATTCGCAGATTTCTCGAAGCGCTCGGCCAGCCGACAGGGTCGAGACCGCCACCGCCTATCGTACCGCGCACAACCATCCCGCCGCGACCTTTGGCTCCGGTGCAACCTCCCATAGCACAGGTGTGGAAACAAATTCGCGACGAGCGACGTAAACGCGACGTCATTCGAAGGGAAAGTCCTCCGCCTGAACGTGCGAAACGCGTGGAGAAAATATTGCCGCCAGCGATGACGGCTGCATCAGCGTTCGAAATTCACGAGGGACCGTTGCCAGTCGAACAGCCTCCGGTTATCAAGGCACCTGTGGAAGCTTACGCGGCAGCCACGCGGCCAGTTGCCAAAGGGGAAGAATCGAAAATAGATATAGTTATCTTGCTTGCATCGACATCTGGTTTGCGCAACGCAATCATCCTGCGCGAAATTTTCGGCCCGCCGCGCGGTTTGCGAGCGCTCGAGCTTGGAACATAGGCTTGCAGCCTGTGCGCCCAGTCGGCTTTCAGCCTGCCGCTCCACCTGCCGACCGGGGAAACAGGCAAAATGCCTGTTTGCCACACAGGCAGAATGCCCATGTTCCTTCGCCGGTGCGGCGGAATTGGCAGACGCGCTGGACTCAAGATTCACGGGTATGCTAGGAGGTACAGCGCCGTTGCCGTTTTCAACGCACCTTTTCCTGATTCTCGCGTCCTAGTCGAAAACTGCCTATTTTTTGCTGACGTTGCCAGCAATTTTACGCTGCAAATCGAGAGCGAAATCACAAGTTAGTCAAGCGAAAAAGCTTGCATTTAGAGAAGCTTCGGCCTTTCTAGTGAGGCTATGAACTCATTTATCGTCCAAACAAAGAACGGCCAGGCTGAGTGGAACCTGGATTCAGCATGCCGAAAAGTGGTGACTCCGATTGCGGACCAATTCGGAATGTCGGCCGAGCGATTTCTGGAACTTTATAGCCGCCGCCGCTTGCCCGCGCAGTTAAATCGCGGCATCCGCTTCAACGAAGAGAGAGCGCCTGCCGGTTTTAGCGTTACACTGTGCGAAGAACCTTCAATCGAGAAGCGAATCCGTCGCGCCGCGCGATTTGCAGGATTCAGCGTCAAAGATTTTGTTTGGCGCGCCCTGGCGGGCTCTGTCAATTGCTGCGAGGATGATATGATACTCAGTCCCAAAACTGGTCGGCCCGTCGCGCATGATGTCGAACTTGAAAACTTCATGCTAATGAAGCGCGAGCTCGTCCAGTAAGATTCAAATCACGCCGATTTTGTCGGCAGATCATCGCCGATTCCGTTTCAACAAACGCAGTCAGTTTTTATCCGCGCGAAAAAACAGAATTCTCGATTTTCATCGAGATTTATTGAGCGCTTCCTTCGCCTTGGACTCGGCAACGATGCGTTCCAACGCGCGCCGGACGACACTTGAACGGCTGCGATCTTGCCGGGCGGCGAGCTCATCAATCACCTCCAACATATCGCTGGGAACGTTGCTGATCGTCAGTAGCTGAACAGTCGGCCTCTTCACCACTGGAGTAACGGCTCGGGCGCGCTGGCCAGCTCTTGCCCCGAAATTAATCTTAGCCCGCCGTCGTCGGCGATTAGCGCCGCGACCGTTGTTATTCTTTTGTTTATATTTATTTATTTTGTCCATGTCTCATCTCTTTCTCCGGGAACGGCAGGGCGAAGTTTCGAAAAAGTTTTAAAAAATTCCAGAAACGATTGAATCAGTGGCTCACGGGAGAAATGGGAGATGAGCGGGCAACGGGAATCGAACCCCCATTTCGTTTGTCCGCGTTACCTCCGCGTCTGCAATTGGCCTTCGTCATACTCGCAACCGGCGACCTAAACACGAGGTTTCGCCCTAATGGTCTTGCTCCTTTATTTAGAAACGTATCCGAAGCGAAATTCGCGCGTGCCCAGCGAAGCCGAATCGCTGTCTCAAGCTCAAAAACGCCGTCGACCGTTCATATTACAATTTGCGCCGAGCGAGACAACGATTTTCATTCTCGACATTTGGACGCGCTTTTGACCTAATCTCGCGGCAGCATAAGAACGAAATTCATTACGGAAAATTCCATCCATCTTCTGGGGGCCCAAAACCGACTCCGGGATTACCTAAAGGTGTAACATTCATGCCAACGTACATCGGTTTGGTGCAATCCAGGCCGCCAAGCAGACCACCCAGCCGACTAGCCGCCACGGTACAGTCGATGGGTTGACCATCACCGCAAGAATAGTCGCGCCGCTTCCAGTTCAACAAACGCGGTCAACCTTTCATCCGCGTGCACAACGAAACGCTTTCCGTCGTCGCGATGTGCGTCAGCGACAAACGTCGTTCGCCCGTTGGAATCAATCGCTGAGACGCGGCGCCGACTCCAACCAACCTGCTGAGATCGCCGTTGGCGCTTCGCAACGCGATTATTCTTCGCGAAATTTTCGGTCCACCACGAAGCTTGCAGCCTCTCGATCTCGTCGGAAGCGCTTGAGCTTCGCGGCGGGCTTTGTAGCTTCACGTTTCCTGCGCCGGCGTGGCGGAACTGGCAGACGCGCTGGACTCAAAATCCAGTGATCGCAAGATCGTGTGGGTTCGAGCCCCTCCGCCGGCAAGCTCCCGGCTCCGCAAGCAGCAGAATAACAGCAAAAGATTGTGCGTCCTTCCACGGCGAAGTAGCCTTATCCGATGTTCTGCCGAACACTTTCTATCGCGCTCTTCCTCACAGGAGCATTCGTTCTTGGCCCAACCGCATTAGCGCAAGTTGCTCCTCTCCAGGGAAACGTTTTGGGAACCGATGGTCGCCCTCTCCATGGTGTTCAGGTTCGCATTGAGGCAAAAGATAAAGCGAGCGCGCCAATCACCACCATCACTGGCAGCAGTGGCCGGTATTTGTTTGCTGAACTGCCTGCGGGTGTTTATCGACTCAACATTCTTGAAGGCGGCATGGCCAAGTTGTCCGTCAACGTAAAGATGCGTGGAGAAAAGGCGCGTATCGACTTCGACTTGAGCCCGTCGGCAGGAAAAAAGATAAGAAATTATGTCTGGGTCGTCGGGCGCACTGGAAGTAATCTTCCCGGTCGCTGGGTGGAACGGGATGCGGGG
>Ga0137366_10004852_pt1 | contig 10583 bp, 10 predicted proteins | sample SagtaG_8_FD_104938 | JGI IMG/M metagenome (GOLD analysis project Ga0137366, IMG submission 104938) | Vadose zone soil microbial communities from Sagehorn Ranch, Mendocino, California, USA - Sage1_L_60_16 metaG | ecosystem: Environmental > Terrestrial > Soil > Vadose zone | place: USA... | reverse complement strand
TGGTGGGCAGTGCAGGACTCGAACCTGCGACCTCCTGCTTGTAAGGCAGGCGCTCTAACCAGCTGAGCTAACCGCCCGAGGAGCTGTCAGCTGTCAGCTTTCAGCTATCAGGAAGAACTGATTGAAGTATAGAGGCCATGGAAAAATGGGGCAAACTGCATGTGTGTGTGCAATCTATACCGGCGCAGGTTCGGGGCCGGGCGGGAAAATACCGGGGGGCGCGGTCGGGCTCAGGATCAGGGTTCACGCCGGGTAAGATATCAGGCGCCGAACCAGGCTGCGGTTCCGGGTCAGGCTCAGGGCCGGGTGGACTTCCTGGAATCGGTGGCACCGGTGGAGTCCTGAGGTTGACGAATGCCATGGCTTTCGGATGCGGAACTGGCGAGTTCCGATGGCCAACCCCTGCACCTTGCCTGCTAGACTCGCAGCATGCGGCGGCTTATCGTCAACGCTGACGATTTTGGCCTGACGTCGGGCGTGAATCGCGGAATTGTAGAAGCTTACAGTCGCGGAATTGTGACGTCGGCCACTTTGATGGCCTGTGGAGCGAAATTTCAGGAGGCTGCATCGCTAGCCTCGCAAGCCGTCCAGCTGAGCGTCGGATGCCACGTGGTGCTGGTGGACGGCACGCCGTGCTTGAACTCGGCCGAAGTTTCATCTCTTGTCGCCGGCCCTGTCCCCTGCTTTCGCCAGAGCCTGATTCGATTCGCAAGCCTGGCCACAACCGGACGCCTCGACCATGATCAAATCGAGGCTGAGATCACCGCACAAATTCGCAAGCTGCAGTCAGCTGGGATTCGTGTCTCACATCTCGATTCGCACAAGCACACGCACACATTTCCGGCGGTATTCAAACCGCTGCTTCGGGCTGCGAGTGCGTGTGGAGTACGCGCGGTCCGCAATCCCTTTGAGCCCCTGGTGTTTGCCACCAATGGAAACTGGAAGCGGCGCTTCAAACTCGGCATTATGCGCGGTTACCGGACCGGCTTTGCGAGGCACCTCGCAGAATCCGGGTTAGTCACGCCTGATGGGTGCATCGGGATCGTTGCGACCGGCGGCCTCACGCTCGCGACGTTTACATCCTTGATTGAGAACCTCCCCGAAGGCACTTGGGAATTCGTGAGCCATCCTGGATACAACGATGCAGACCTCGACAAAGTCACAACTCGGTTGCGCCGTTCCAGGGACAACGAACTCGCGATCCTAACTTCACCCAGCGTCAAAGACCTCATCCGCCGCGAGGGGATTGAGTTGGTTTCCTACCGCCAATTCGCGGAAACGTAAGGACGGCTACCAGAAGTACACCTCACCTTCGACTCGCTATTTGTGACTGACGGTTACTTACCCCGTTTCTTGCCATCAAGATATGATTGGGCAACTTTATGGAAAACAGGCCTGGAACACGAGTTTCGGCTGATATCCCGGTACGCATTTGGGGAATGGACGCCGCCGGGAAGCCTTTTTTTGGCACGGCCATTGCCGGCAACCTAAGCGCTGCGGGCGCCCAACTCTCTCAAATCCGCCATAACCTCAAAGTCGGCGACACGATCGGAATTCAGTACGAGAACGTCAAGGCCCGCTTCGAAGTCATGTGGGCCAAGGCTTCCGTAGCTCCGGGGCGGAATGAAGCGGGTGTCCGGATTCTGGCAAATCAGCTGGTTCCCTGGGGAGAAGTCACGGCTGCCGCCATAGCCAGCAATCCTGCTAGCCCAAAGCCGAGTCTTGGCTCGGAAAAACGACGGTTTGCCCGGCATAGAGTTCAATTCCCGCTTACGATTAGCTTTTCCGATGGACAACGCGCACACATGCAATGCACCGCCACGGACATGAGCGCCCGCGGCTGCTACATCGAGTCTTTCGTACCACTTTCAATTGGCTCTGTCGTCATCATTACTTTCTGGATTGACTCCGATAAGATCAAGACCAATGGTGTCGTGAGGGCGAGCGACCCTGGCGTTGGCATGGGAATCGAATTCACCGCGCTCGAAGACCAGATTCAGCAACGCCTGCAAGCCTACTTGGAAAAAATTGACCAAGGCTTTGCCAGCGCCGCCGGTCAAAGCAGCTAATCACCACAATTCAATTTGAGTCTGAAGAACGGGCAGGCAGCGCGGAAGAGCTGCTTGGGGTTGAAGGTCCCTGCTGCGGCGCATATTTCGATGCGCACTTTGCCTGAATCTGCATGGCGTAAAAAACGCCGTCGCGGTCAAACCTTCCTTCGGCAAGAGCTTGAGCATCATCTTTAAAGGTATCGGGCGGCGGCTCGGTCCCGTTGTAAATCACCTTGAGCGTCTGATCATTTTCAACCAGCACGAAATTCACATCAGTCCCGCTGCGCCGGATAGATCCCTGCTGCACATTTCCTGCGACCCGCAGACGCTTGGTATAAGCGCCATCGCCCATACTGTGCAGCTCCTTGATAGTGACGTAGTAGCTTTTGCTCTCCTGCACGCCGGTGTAAGCAAGATAGCCGAGCGCCAGCAGGATTGCGACCATCGCGCTGCCGAACTTGAGGAACTTGTTGGTCTGGGGGGACATCTGCTCAAACTGTACTCGTGGCGGAAAAGTGGGTCAAGCGACCCGCGCGGACTTCGTCATCAGACGACTTCTGGCGTACAGGGAGCTTTCGGTTGGATCTCAAGGTCGCCGTCCAATCTAACCTTACGGGTTGTCGCCCGTCTAAAGCGGCGGATTTGTGTCACCATCCGGGGCTGTAAATTCTGGGCAGGGAGTGTCAAAGCATGACCGACCACCGCACACGTTTTTCAGTCGCCTGGCTAACGTTGATTTTGGCCATCAATATGGAAGCGCCAGCCTGGGCCCAAGACAAATCAGGTCTCGCGGCAAAGATCGATCCGATTTTTGCCCGATGGAATTCGACCGAGTCCCCCGGCTACGCAGTGGGCGTCGTTCAGAATGGCGAGCTGGTTTTTGCGAAGGGTTATGGAATGGCCAACCTCGAGTACGGCGTTCCGATTACTGCTCAGTCTCGTTTCTATATCGGTTCCATGTCCAAACAGATCACCGCCGCGGCCGTGGCTTTGCTGGTGCAACAGGGAAAAGTGCAACTCACCGATGACGTGCACAAGTATGTTCCGGAATTGCCTGATTACGGCCACAGCATCACCGTGGACAACCTGATCCACCACACGAGTGGCATCCGTGACTGGACGTCGATACATCTTTTTTCCGGACTTGACCCACGCTATGAGGATCGTCTCGACAATTCCGATGTTCTACAACTGATTCTGCGACAACGCTCCTTGAATTTTGTTCCTGGTACTGACTTTCGCTACAGCAGTTCCGGGTACATTCTTTTGGCGAAGATTGTGGAACGTGCTTCCGGTCAGACTCTGCCGGAGTTCGCGAAGCAGAACATTTTTGGTCCGCTCGGAATGGAGCACACTCTCTTCGATGACAACTACGCCCGCATTCTCCCGCAGCGCGTTGAGAGTTACCGCCAGGTAGGAAATCACCACTACGAGCGCTGGTTGAAGCACTTCAACATTTACGGGGATGGTGGAGTCATTAGCACGGTAGAGGACCTTGCCAAATGGGACACCAATTTCTATCGCGATCAGTTGGGCAACAGTGGCCTTGTGGAAATGCTTCTGACTCGTGGGCGACTGAATTCTGGCGAACAGATTCACTATGCGTTCGGCCTGGAACTCGATACCCACAACGGTTACCGGGTCGTGAAACACAACGGTGGAATGCTGGGTTTTAACGTCGATATGGTTCGGTTCCCGGACCAAAGGCTTACGGTTATCGTTCTCGGAAACAGCCAGGATGCCTATGTCACGGGCCTCGCCTTCGATATCGCAGACCGTCTGCTTCCAGCAAAGCAAGCTTTGAATTCGAAACCATCAATGGTGCCGGCTTCGCAGGTCACGCTTACCTCTGATGAATCGAAGAAATACGAAGGGTCCTACGCAATCCGAGACCTGAACAACAGGTGGGTTGTCAGGCTAAAGGATGGCCAACTCAGCGTGGAGGGGACAGAACAACGACTCTTACCCGTGGGCCCCTCGAAGTTTCGGCTCTTGGAAAGGGATGGCGTCCCGAGCAGCCCGCCTGCGTTCGTTTCCTTTCAAGCCGGGAAGGACGACGCCATGAGCATGCATTTCTCATCAGGCGCGCCGCTTGGTAGCTTCGACGGCGACCGCTACGACCCTACGCTGCCTTCCAGTCTAGAAGAGTTGAAGCCGCTCATAGGAAAGTACCGGAGCGATGAGTTGCACGTGACCTACTCGGTTTGGGAGGACGGAGGCGAGCTGTACATGCAGTTGGGCACCGCCAAACCAATCAGCCTGTTTCCCAGGCACGATGACCCGCGGGTTGAATGGAACTCGAGAAGTAAGGTCTGGATCGGATTTGGGATGGTGACGTTTGTGACAGGAAAAGATGGAGCAGTTACCGGTCTCAACATCGGGGATGGTTGGGTGAAGGAGGTTTACTTCGCGAAAACAGAATCCCCCAGCGAGGTCACTAAACGGAAATTGCAGCGCGAGAGCGCCGGAAACTAGCTCTCCGTGATTGAAGGTACCCACCCCAGGATCCGTTCTCCTCACCTCGTCCGCTAGAATGACATTCTATGATCCATCCCTGGCACGACGTGACCCCGGGCAGCAAACTGCCGCAGGAGTTCAACAGTATTGTTGAGATTCCGTTTGGATCGAGCGTTAAGTATGAACTCGACAAGACCAGCGGACTGATCAAGCTCGACCGCGTGCTTTACTCGGCGGTATATTATCCGGCGAACTATGGCTTTATTCCACAGACGCTGGCGGAAGACGATGACCCGCTAGACGTGCTGGTGTTGTGCCAGGAAGCGGTCGTGCCTCTCACGATGATTTATGCGCGCGCGATTGGACTGATGACGATGATTGATTCCGGAAAGAAAGACCACAAGATCATCGCTGTCGCGACCAAGGACCCCGAGTTCAACAGCTATCGCGAAGCCGCTGAAATGCCTCAACACCGTTCATTAATGCTTCGCCGCTTCTTTCAGGACTACAAACAACTCGAGGGCAAGGCAGTCGAAGTGGACCAGATTCGTCCGGCGGCGGAAGCCTACCCGATCGTTAGCGATGCGCTGCACCGCTACAGCGAGCAACGCCGCAAAGGATTTGCCAGCCAGCACTAGAAATGATCGTCGCCTGTGCCTGGGGCTGTCCCTCGCCGTTCGCCCGCGATCCGCCCCAGGCTCTGCGCTTGAATGATGCGGTCCCAGGGGCCAGCCTGCCAATTGTCTTTCAAATTGTCATGTCGAATCCACGGCGGTAATGAGATGTACAAATTCTTGGCGATCGCAATCACGTAGGGCTCATATTGCATGCGCAACTGGGCCAGCTTTTGTTCCGCTTCCACGCTGTCGCGAAGTTGCATTCCCCTCTCTGCAAGCCGAGTGCGGATGAGCGCGAGATCTGGACCGACAAGCCGCTCCGGCGCATTACCGTCATAATGAGCGTTCACCACCTGCGCCAGATCTACAACCGCATGGCGCGCCATCTTGAACGTCCATCTCGCCTGCTCACTGCTGATGCCATCAATCCCTGCGATCACGAGGGCAGTCGCATCAAGCACGACCGTGAGTGCTCCCAGCCAAGACTGATTGCTGTGCTGCGAACGATAGAAGCTCAACACCGGATACGACAAATGACTTTCCAGCACTTCGGCAGCCCAGCGTTCCCAATCGTGAAACAGGCGGTCGAGCGTTCCGCGATCCAAACTGTTGACGGCGCGCGTCAGCAGCTCGGTTGCGCTCGGCGGCGACCCGGCGCGGGCGTCCAGCAGCGAAATTTCTATCTCCCGGCGGGAGAACGCGGTATAAATTGTCGGAAGATAGCCGATGACCACTCCTAAAAATGCAAACCCCATTCCTGCTTCCGCAACCGAAAGCAGGCGAGCAATCGTGCTTGCAGGTGTGATGTCGCCATAGCCGAGAGTAAAAAACGTTTCCCCGCTGTGATACAGCAGCAAACGGAAATCAATAGGTATACCGCTGGAAGCGAGGTGTTCGCCCCCGCCAAATTGAAAGAGTGCAAATCCAAAGATTAGTCCGCAGGCCCAAAGGCCAAGCAGCGCAATCATGGAAAGCGGGCCGAAGTACCCTAGAAACGTCTCGCGACGCGCCTGCGATTGGATATGGCTAGCTAGCCTCGCCCACGGTCGCCACGTGTTGCGATAGAACCAGTTGGTAATGCGGAACTGCCGCCGCACCCGGCGCGGGAGCACCACGGTCTCGAAAGCATCGAGCAGGACCGCGAGCACAATAGCGACGCCCACAATGATGGCAAAAGTTCGCATCCGGGTGAGATGGATCAGCGCCGAATAGTAGCAGATTTGCGAACCAGACTCCGCTTTCGTAATGTTTAGCCGAGCATTCGCATCAGTCCACTCGCCGCGAGATCGGGAACCAGAAACGATGTTGCCATTCCCGCCTGCTTTGCCAAGGCTTCCGCACCTAAGTATCCGCTGCGCACCGCGCCTTCCATCGTCGCGGGCCAGCCAGTGGCAGTCCAGTCTCCGGCAAGAAAAACACCAGCCCATGGAGTGCGCGAAGTTGGGCGGTAGCGGTCAATACCCGGCTCGGGCGAAAAAGTGGCGTTGACCTCTTTGATGACAGTGGCTTTCACCAGATTGGCCTCACGTGCGCCGGGAAAAAACTCGCGCAATTCTCTCACGGCCAGATCGATAATTTCTTGACGAGGTTTGTCGAGTAAAGACTTTGAGGAACTGATGACTAGCTCGACGTAACTACTTCTCCCGGGCTCGTCCCTTTGTGTGTCGTCCCAACGGGACTCGCTCCCGGGGCTTGCTGCCCTAGGACTTACGTCCTGGGCTAACCTATTCCGCCCCAGCGCGGCTGGAGTGTTGCCAGCCGCTATCGTCTCGGTTTTTCCATCTGAAGATTTGTTCGTCGTTTCTGAGGTCTGCGAGAGCAACAGCGATTTGTGGAACATCCACTGAATGGTACGGTCGAGCAGAATCGCGTGCGGCAAGTCACTGATCTGCCGATCGAACCACAGATGCACGCCTGTGATTGGAGACGTCCTGAATGCTGAGAGCTTCTGTCGTAGCTCGCTCGCCTCTGGCGAATCCGGCAGCAACTTCGCGAGAGAATCAAACGGCACGGCAAGGATTCCGTACTCAAACTCCTCTTCGGAATCCTGAACGCGAAGCCTGACGCCTCGTTCCGCAGGAGCGAAAGACTGCACGCCATTCCGAAATCGGACAGATCCTCCCCGCGAGGTAAGATATTCTTTTGCGGCGTCGTACAGGCTTGTCAACGGGACGCTGGGGATTCCCATGCGGCGCGCGTTCGGCGCCTTCATGGATTCGCGCACAACTTGGGCCGCATAAGGAATGGCAATCTGATCGAGATCTTCGCTCAGAGCGCTGACCAAAATCGGCTTCCAAAATCGTTCGATGGCCTCTGCTGTCTGGCCATGCTGTATCAACCAAGCTTGGAATGACCGCCCATCATCTTTCGGTGTCGAAGTCATCAGCACCGCTAACGCTCTGCTCAACACGATTTTGTCCCACGCGCTCAGGAACTTGAATCCCAGGAACGACGGCGAGACATGCAGCGGCGCAGGCAAGAACGTTGGCTCCAACACTGACTGCCGCCCACCCGGTTCCACAAACGTCATGCGATCAAACCAGCGGATCTTGTCGAGAATTCCAATGGTCCGGTAGAACGAGATCAAATTTGTGCAGGAGCCGAAGAGGACATGCTGGCAATTGTCCACCACTTCGCCAGTCCCCGGATGTTCGTAGGAAGACGCCCGTCCACCCAGATATGGACGCCGCTCGAAAAGTGTTATGCGGAAACCGCTGTTCGAAAGCGCGCAGGCCGCGGCAAGTCCCGCCAGTCCGCCACCAACGATCGCCACCGTGGGCTGGCTTCGACTCTCGGCCATCAAAGGATTCGCTGCAGAAAGCCCTGGCTCAGAATTTTCAGTTTTTCCGAGACGCTCAGACTGACTCTGCGGGTGAAAACATCGTAGTTCAGCCGCACGATCTTCTCGAGCAAGCTGCGATAAATCGTTACCAGCACCCAGAGTGCAGGCTGGCTGTCCTCGTCTATCAGAGGAATCAGGTCTTCGGCTGCACGGTAATTCTCAAAGGCACGTTGCGCTTCGAGTTCGAGCAGAGGACGAATTCGCGCTGGATCAACCGTACTCGCGATCTCAGTTGCAGAGATACCGAATTCGGCCAAATCTTTCCCTGGAAGATAAACCCGTCCCAGCGCCGCGTCTTCTTTTACGTCGCGAATAATATTTGTGAGCTGAAATGCCATTCCGCAGCGTTCTGCCAGTGGTTCGGCATCAGGCTTGTTGTAGCCAAATATCCGGATGCAAACCAGGCCAACCACGGATGCAACGTTATAGCAGTATCGCTCCAGATCTTCGAAGCTGCGATATTGCACTTGCAAGCCAGAATTCGTGGGATGTTCAGGGTGCTCGTCCACGTCCATGGCCGTGCCGAACGCGAGTGCGTCCAGCAGTCCTGCTGGAACCCCGAATCTGCGTTGTGCATCGGTAAGGGCCAACAAAATTGGATCATCGGTTGGGTGTCCCGCTTGTGCCGCATGAAATGCGTCCAGCCAGATATCGAGCTTTTGCCGTCGATCATGGACTGGCAACGAAGGATCGTCGGCAATGTCGTCGCAGCGCCGCATAAATGCATATACCGCGCACAAAGCGCGCCGTTTGTTCTTGGGGAGAACCAGAAATCCGTAATAAAAATTCTTGGCACGCGAGCGCGTAATGCCGCGACAAACGGAGTAGGCGACGGCCAATTGCGATGGCGTCGGCGCAAACGGCTGAGACATTTGCAAAGCAGCACTCATATCAGCTTGTGAAGAGCTGCGCGGGCCACCAGCGTGAGTTTGCGGCCCTTCGAGATGGCCGGCCGATTTCCAAGCACCGCATGCCCTTGGCGCTCAATTGCGTTCAGAATCTCCTGGCCGCCACGGCTGAAGAGTTCAATGTCGATCGCCAGCTCACGACTGACTTTACCGACCAGCGGAAGGCCACGCTCAAACCACTCGCGCGCTCGGTGTACTTCAAATCGCATCATCTCGCGCAATTGTTTAGTGTTTTTGCTGTCGCGAATGTCGTCTGCGCTGACGCCGTACCCCTGAAAGTCCTCAAGCGGCAGATAGATTCGTCCTTTGGCAAAATCGGCGCTCACGTCCTGCCAGAAATTCGCCAGTTGCAAGGCTGTGCAGGTGAAATCGGAGAGCTGCTGACGTTCGGGGTCTCGATATCCGCACAAATACAGCACAAGGTGACCAACTGGATTCGCCGAATAGCGGCAGTATCCCAGCAGGTCCTCGAACGTCTGATATCGCGTCGTGGTCTGGTCTTGGCGAAAGGCGGTCAGCAGATCGGCAAATTCGTGCTTCGGAATATCGAACTCGCGTACCGTTCCAGCTAACGCGACAAACACCGGATGACGCGGCGCGCCGCTGTAACAGGCGTTTAGCTCGGACTCCCATTCATCCAGCAACTGCAGCGAAGCCGCACAATCGCCGGTTTCATCACCGAGATCGTCAGAGATACGGCAATACGCATAAACGTTGAAGAAATGCTGGCGCAACCGCTTCGGTAGGAACCAGCTGGCCACGGAAAAATTCTCGTAATGGGTCCGGGCGAGACGCTCACAATAGGCGTATGCATCCTGCAGCGACGGTGCGCTCGCGGGAATGGCATACTCCGCCGGGACTGTGTTCCAGATTTGGTTTGCGGTGCTCATGTATGAAGCTCTTAGCTATGAAGCTCTTAGCCTTTAGCTTTTAGCCCTTAGCTTGAACCGGAATCAATCTAGCTAAGAGCTAAAAGCTAAGAGCTGTTTCACTGTCCCGGAATGATCGCAGTCTTGATGTCTCCGTTGCGATTCATCATATGCTGCAAAACCTGTTGCAGCCTTGAGAGTGGCGCCTCGCCAGTGATGTAGTCTGTGGGACGAATTTTCTTTTCAGCAATCAAAGCGAAGGCCTTGCGCACGCTATCGGGAGTGTGGTGGAAGGTGGCTTTCAAGGTCACCTCGGAATAGTGCACGCGATTCGTATCAAGTTCAACTTTGCTTCCTTTCGCGCAACCGCCGAAAAAATTGACTGTACCGCCCTTGCGAACCATCTCCGTGGCCCAAACCCAGGCTTCCGGTCGGCCTACAGCTTCGACTACGACATCGGCGCCTCGTCCCGCAGGGGAGAGTGCGCGCACCGCCTGCACTGGATCTTTCGCCGAACCCAGATAGACAACATCATGCGCACCCATGCGGCGAGCGGCTTCAATCTGTGCCTCGCGCTTAACCACAGCGATCACATTGCATCCCATGGCCTGCGCCACGTGCACAAACATCAGCCCAATCGGACCGGCGCCAATTACTGCTACGGTATCGCCAATTTCCACGCCGGTCTCGTGCAACCCGCGCAGGACGCACGCCAGCGGCTCGACCATTGCCGCTTCTTCAAAACTCACATGCGGAGGAATAGCCAACATGTTGACGTCAACAATTCGGCGCGGTACGCGGATGTACTCAGCATAGGCGCCGTTGTTGAACAGCAGATC